>Ga0209300_1000018_pt1 | contig 144928 bp, 137 predicted proteins | sample Shrwel_input2_RT_FD_187535 | JGI IMG/M metagenome (GOLD analysis project Ga0209300, IMG submission 187535) | Subsurface microbial communities from deep shales in Ohio, USA - Utica-3 well 1 S input2 RT (SPAdes) (version 2) ... | reverse complement strand
TTCCTATGCATTACTCACCCGTCCGCCGCTCGACGCCTCCCAGCAAGCTGGGATCGTTTCCGCTCGACTTGCATGTGTTAAGCCTGCCGCCAGCGTTCAATCTGAGCCATGATCAAACTCTTCAGTTGAAAGTCTGATAGTTCCTAAGGTGGAACCAAACCTGACTCAAGGTTCAACGTCTCTTGACGAGTCGCTTGCCTTGATATTTGGTGACGTGTCACCGTTATCTCGGCCAAGCGCCCACATGAATTACCTGATCGAATTGTTAAAGAGCGTCGCAACCGTTGCTCGTTGAGCGCCTCGTTGCGAGAGAGGCTGTATTCTACCGATTCGGCCCGACGTGTCAAGCGGCGTTTGTCGTCGTGGCGATCGGTGACAACCGATCCCGCGGCGGCCGCCGGCCTGCCGAATCGTGGGAGAGCATTCTAGGCGCTTCGAAGCGGTTTGGCAAGTGCGATTTTCATCGCCGCCTTCCAAAAAATCTTCGAGGAAACAACCACTTGCTTCTCCTCAATACCGCCGGTGACGTGTCCCGTCGTCGGCAGCGGATGCGTACTTTACGCATCAACATCGGCCCTGACAAGCCCCTTGGCGAACTTTTTTGCCAAAGGAGGCCGGCGCCGGATACCCAGTGGCTTCCGGCGCCCTGTTCCGAAGCGCTCGGCCTAGCGCCAGAAGTCCCGAATTGAAGCAATGCCCTGAGCCCCGACAGCCCGGGCATGGTTGGCGTCATGCCGGGTCATCCCACCCAGCGCGAACACCGGCATGGCCGCGGGCTCCACGAGTTGCTGGAAGTCATGCCAGCCCAGGGGCGCGGCATCGGGGTGCGAGGGCGTGGTCCGCAGCGGCGACAGGGTCACGAAATCGCAGCCGATCCGCCCGGCCTGGGTCAACTGCCCCTCATCATGAGTCGAGGCAGACAGCCATTTGCCTTCAGCAATCGGACGACGTTCCAGGGTCATCAGTCGTTCACTGGTCAAGTGCACCCCGTCGGCATCGATGTGCGCAAGCATCTCGGGCTCGGCATTCAACAGCAGCCGCGCCCCGTGCTCACGGCATAGCTGCAGGGCCTGCTCCGCACGCGCCAGATAGGCGGCTTCATCCAGCGACTTGGCCCGCAGCTGCACCAGGCGAACGCCGTCCTCGACCAGCGCACGCTGCAGCTTGTCGAGAAAAGCCGCGTCATCTTCTTCTTCCGCGGTGATCAGGTATTCGGTCGGGAGCATGACGGCACGCAGAATCGGTAGATTCGCGGCCGGGAACGGATAATTGAACAGCTCCCCCAGCTTGACCCAGCGAACTGCTTGCCCTTCCCGCCCATAGGGCTCGCCGGAGAAGCCGTGCACCTGCCAGACATCGAGCAGGATATGCTTGTCGGAATATTCATGATGCACGCGAATCAGCGGCTGGGCCCGCTCGATGGAGATACCGAGTTCCTCGTGCAGTTCGCGCCGGAGTGCCTCGAACCCTGTTTCGTAGGGCGCCAGCTTGCCGCCGGGAAATTCCCACAATCCCCCCTGATCCACCGTGGAGGGGCGTCTGGCCAGCAACACCTCGTTTCCGTCGTCGCTGAAGATGGCAGCCGCTGCCACATGCACCCGTCGTTTGATCATCTTGCGTACTTACCTCTAGAACCTTGTCGTTTCTCGTTGGCGGGACGAAAAAAGTGATGTGCCGATCAACTGCGATAGTCGGCATTGATGGAGATATACTCGTGCGACAGGTCGGAGGTCCAGACGGTGGCCGCCGATTCGCCGCGTCCCAGAAGGATGCGTATGGTAATGTCTTCCCGTGCCATTTCGCGACTGCCGGCTTCTTCGGTATAACCGGCCGCACGCCCGCCGTGCTCGACCAGGCGCACGTCACCGAGGTCGATGGTCACGGCGTTGACGTCGAACGCCTGCACCGGTGCCCGCCCCACGGCGGCCAGAATCCTTCCCCAGTTGGCATCCGAGGCATAAAGGGCGGTCTTGACCAGCGGCGAATGGGCGACGGTGAAGGCCACGTCCCGGGCCTCCTGTACCGTCCTGGCCTGCTCGACCTGCAGGGTGACGAACTTCGTTGCTCCCTCGCCGTCGCGGATAATCGCCTGCGCCAACTCCACCATGACCGATTCGAGCGCAGCCCGAAACGTGGCGACATCCTCGGGGCATGCCACACGCGCACTACGCCCGGTAGCCATCAACAGACAGGCATCGTTGGTCGATGTATCGCTGTCGACCGTAATGCTGTTGAAGCTGACCTGCGTGGTTTCACGCAGCAGCGATGCCAGCAACTCCGGCTCGATGGCGGCATCGGTCGCCACGAAGCCCAGCATGGTGGCCATGTTGGGCTGAATCATGCCGGAGCCCTTGCTGATGCCGTTGATGGTCACCGTCTGGCCGTCAATCCGGCAGGTAGCGGTCGCGCCCTTGGGGCGCGTGTCCGTGGTCAGGATACCCTCGCCCGCCTGCTGCCAGGCGTCCGGTGAGTCATCCAGGCTTTCGAGGGCGCGCGGCAGCGCGGCCTCGATTCGTGCCACCGGCAGAGGCTCGCCGATCACACCGGTGGAAAACGGCAGCACCGCCTCGCTTTCGCAACCGGCCAGCGAGGCGAGCGCTCGGCAACTTTGCTCGGCATCCTTCATCCCCTGCTCGCCGGTACCGGCGTTGGCATTGCCGGTATTGATCAGCAGATAGCGCACGTCGCCGCGGGCGAGATGCCGCCTGGCGACGTGAACCGGCGCCGCGCAGAAGGCATTGCGCGTGAACACGCCGGCCACGGCGGTATTCTCCGGCAACTCGATCACGACCAGATCACGCCGCCCCGGTTTCTTGATCGCCGCCTCCGCCGTACCCAGACGCAGCCCATCGAGGACCGGCATCCGGGGAAAGACCGCTTCACCTACCGCCATGTTTCATCTCCTGACCTGTTCGGGATTGTCGCTTACTGCAGCTTGCCGTGACACTGCTTGTACTTCTTGCCCGAGCCGCAGGGGCATGGATCGTTGCGCCCGACCTTGGGCCCCTCGCGCCGTACCGTCTGCGCCGACTCCCCTTCCGGTGCCTCGTCACTGTCGTCCGCGATATCGTCGTGACGCTGCGTGGCGCTGGCCTTCTCGCGTTCCAGTGTTTCCCGGCGCTGGCGTTCCAGTTCCTCGACCTCTTCCTGACGGCGCACCTGGACATGGCTGAGGATGCGCGTCACGTCATGCTTGATATTGCCCAGCAGGCTCTGGAACAGCTCGAAGGCTTCGCGCTTGTATTCCTGCTTGGGATTCTTCTGGGCATAACCGCGCAGATGGATGCCCCGGCGCAGATGATCCATGGACTGCAGGTGTTCCTTCCAACGGGTATCGAGCACCTGAAGCATGACCTGCTTTTCGAAACGCCGCATCAGCTCTTCACCGACCGCCTCCACCTTGGCGGCATAGATCTCGCGGTGCTGGGTCTGGAGTCGTTCGCGCAGGGCTTCCTCATGGAAGTTTTCATCCTCCTCGGCCCACTGGGTCAGCGGCACATCGAGGTTGAACTCGCTCTTCAGATACTGCTGCAGACCGTCCAGGTCCCACTGCTCGGGCAGGCTCTGGGGCGGCACGAAGCCGCTGATCGCCTCGTCGAGCACTTCATCACGGATACCCGCCACGTTATCGGAGACATCCTCGGCACCGAGGATCTCGTCGCGCTGCTCGTAGATCACGCGGCGCTGGTCATTGGCCACGTCATCGTATTCGAGCAACTGCTTGCGGATATCGAAGTTGCGCCCTTCGACCTTCTTCTGCGCCCGTTCGACCGCATTGGATACCATCTTGTGCTCGATGGCCTCGCCCCGCTCGAGCCCCAGGGCCTGCATCAGGCGCTGCACCCGCTCGGAGCCGAACAGGCGCATCAGGTTGTCCTCCAGCGAGAGGAAGAAGCGCGTGGACCCCGGATCGCCCTGACGACCTGCACGCCCACGCAGCTGATTGTCGATGCGCCGCGACTCGTGACGCTCGGAACCGATGACGTGTAGCCCCCCGGCCTCGAGAACGGCATCGTGGCGCTGCTGCCATTCGGCCTTGGCGGCGTCGATCTGCTCCTGTGAGGGGTTATCGAGCTTGGCGACCTCCGCCTCCCAGTTGCCACCCAGCACGATGTCCGTACCGCGACCCGCCATGTTGGTGGCGATGGTGATCGCCCCGGGCTGGCCGGCCTGGGCGATGATTTCCGCCTCGCTCTGGTGCTGCTTGGCGTTGAGCACATTGTGAGGGATGTCGGCCTGCTTCATGAGTCCCGACAGCAACTCGGACGTCTCGATCGAGGCCGTGCCCACCAGTATGGGGCGCCCGGCATCACGCTGGGTTTTCACGTCCTCGATGATCGCCTCGAACTTTTCCTGGGCCGAGAGGTAGACCAGGTCATTGTGATCAACGCGCGCGATCGGCTTGTTGGTCGGAATCACCGTCACGTCGAGCCCGTAGATCTGGCGGAACTCGAAGGCTTCGGTATCGGCGGTGCCGGTCATGCCCGACAGCTTCTCGTAGAGGCGGAAGTAGTTCTGGAAGGTGGTCGAAGCCAGCGTCTGGCTCTCCTTCTGGATGGCCACACCCTCCTTCGCCTCGACGGCCTGGTGCAGCCCCTCCGACCAGCGCCGGCCGGGCATGCTGCGACCGGTATGTTCGTCGACGATCACCACCTCGCCATTGCTGACGATGTAGTCGACGTCTCGATGAAAGAGGTGGCGTGCCCTGAGCGCCGAGTGCATGTGGTGCAGCAGTCCCAGGTTCTGGGCTGCGTAGAGGGAGTCCTCCTCGCTGAGCAGCCCCTGCCGGCGCATCAGCTCCTCGACCTTGTGGTGGCCGTTTTCGGTGAGCTCCACCTGCTTCTGCTTCTCGTCCAGGGTGAAGTCGCCGCTGTCCGGATCCTCGGCGTCCTCGCAGACCTCGAGTTCCGTCGCCAGGCGGTCGACCACCTTGTAGAGCTCGGTGTTTTCCTCCACCGGCCCGGAAATGATCAGCGGGGTCCGTGCCTCGTCGATGAGAATCGAGTCCACCTCGTCGACGATCGCATAATGCAGCTCCCGCTGGACCTTCTCCTCCAGCGAGAACGCCATGTTGTCGCGCAGGTAGTCGAAGCCGTACTCGTTGTTGGTGCCGTAGGTGATGTCGCAGGCATAGGCCTCGCGCTTCTCGGCCGATGTCTGACCCGAGTAGATCACGCCGACGGTCAGCCCCATCGCCTCGTAGAGCGGACGCATCCACTCGGCATCGCGCCGGGCCAGGTAGTCGTTGACGGTCACGACATGCACCCCGCGACCGGGAATCGCATTCAGATAGACGGCCAGGGTCGCCACCAGCGTCTTGCCCTCGCCGGTCTTCATCTCGGCGATGCGCCCGCGGTGCAGGGTGATGCCGCCGATCAACTGCACGTCGAAGTGACGCATGCCCATGATGCGACGGCTGGCCTCGCGTACCGTGGCGAAGGCCTCGGGCAGCAGGCGATCGAGACTTTCCCCGTTCTGCAGGCGCTCGCGAAACTGGGCCGTGCGCGACTTCAGGGCGTCGTCGTCGAGGGCCGCGACTTCTTCTTCCAGACGGTTGATGTCGGCGACCAGCTTGCCCATGCGCTTGACTTCACGGTCATTCTTGGAGCCGACGAGCTTGCGTACCAGAGTGTTGATCATTAGCAGTATCCAATCATTGTGCAAGGAAAGCCGGCGGCACACCGCCGGCCGAAACATCGATCACGCATTCACACAATGAAAGGCGGGGCGCGAGGGGCGCGAGACCCCAGATCCGCACCGGAGCAGGCGTGCCCGATCACCGGGTGCCAGACACGCGTCTCGCGCCGGGACCGAGCGCCGGTCGTCGGCCAGCGGTGCGAGGCCCGCTTCCGTGCCCGCCGCGATTCCTCGCGGATGGCCGCCGGCGCCATGAGGCAGATCTGGGTGATCTGCTCGGCGAGCCGCAGCGCTTCGGCATGCCCCAACGTGGTCGGCAACAGGCAGCCGACCAGCAGACCGGCCAGCCACCAGCGCGACGTACGTCTGGCACGTTGCCGACCGGTTCCGTTGGCACGGCTCGCGGCGGGAGTGGGGCAGGTCATGCTGTCGAATGGCTCCAGGGCATGCTAGATTGCGCGATATCGCTTTCGCAGTTTCACGGGCAAGCCAATGAGTATAAAGGCTAAGCGTTTTCGCGCCCAGCCCGCGACACGCCTCCTTTCCCCGCAGGGCGCCTCCGGCACCGACCTCGGCGGGCTGCTTCGCAAGGCACAGCTCATCGACCGTGCCCAGGCGCATCTGCGCGACCATCTTCCGGAAGAGATGCGCCCCCATCTGTTCGTCGGCGGCTACCGGGATGGGCGCCTGACCCTGGTCACGGACGGGGCCCACTGGCTGACCGCACTGCGCTACGATCAGACTCGCCTGCTGCGCCTGATACGCGAACTGCCCGGCTTCGAGGCGGTGCTCGCCCTGACATTCAAGGTGCGCCCCGTCAGCCCGGTCAGACCACCTCCGACCCAGCATCGAACGCTGTCTTCCCCCGCTGCCGCCGAGCTGCAGGCCTGTGCCCGCGATACTCAGGATCCGCAACTCAAGCGCGCCCTGCAGCGCCTCGCCTCCCATGCGCCGATGAACGCCGACAGCCAGGACTCGTGAAGCCCCACGAAAAACGCCAGCCCGGTCGGGCTGGCGTCAAGCATGCCTGGTTGCCTGCGGAAGAACGCGTCACATGGCCATGGCCGGGGCCGAGTAGGAGATGGGCGCGCGTTGGGAGGCCTCCTCGAAGGTGACGATCTCCCAGGCGTCGGGGTTTTCCAGCATGGCCCGGCAGAGCTGGTTGTTGAGGGCATGCCCGGACTTCACGCCGCGAAACTCGCCAATCAGGCTGTGGCCGAGCTGATAGAGGTCGCCGATGGCATCGAGCACCTTGTGCTTGACGAACTCGTCCTCGTAGCGCAGCCCGCCCTCGTTGAGGATGCGGTAGTCATCGACGACGATGGCGTTGTCCAGGCTGCCGCCCAGCGCCAGGTTCTGGGAGCGCAGGAACTCCAGGTCGCGCATGAAGCCGAAGGTCCGGGCCCGCGAGACCTCCTTGACGAAGGAGGTGGTGGAGAAGTCGACACTGGCCAGCTGCTTCTGCTGCTCGAAGACCGGATGGTCGAAATCGATCGAGAAGGTGACCTTGAAGCCTTCATGGGGCAGGAAGAGGGCTTCCTTGTCGCCGTCGCGCACCAGCACCTCGCGCTTGATGCGAATGAACTTCTTCGGCGCCTCCTGCTCGGCGATCCCCGCCGACTGGATGAGGAACACGAAGGGCCCGGCACTGCCGTCCATGATCGGCACTTCCGGCGCGCTCAGCTCGACGAAGGCATTGTCGATGCCCAGCCCCGCGAAGGCCGACATCAGGTGCTCGACGGTGGCCACCTTGACGCCGTCGCGCGACAGGGCCGTGCACAGGGTGGTGTCGGTGACATTCTCGGCGCGCGCCGGGATACGAACTTCCGGCTCGAGATCCGTGCGCACGAACACGATGCCGGTGTTGACCGGCGCCGGACGCAGGGTCAGGTAGACCTTCTCGCCCGAGTGCAGGCCGACTCCCGTGGCCCGCATGGTGTTCTTGAGGGTTCTTTGCTTAATCATGGGCAATGACCAGGCTGCTGCATAAATTGTCAAACAGTGTTCACTATACCATCGAACAGCTGTTTAACCAAAAATTTGTCGCCGGCCACGCCCATGACGCCCACCGACCGGATCAGTCGGCCTGACGGCGCAGGAAGGCAGGAATATCGAGATAGTCGTCGATGTCCTTGGCCTTGCGACGCTCCTGACGGGCCTTCGCGGTCTCCTCCTGCTCGGCCTTGGCCGCCTGCTGACGCATGACGGTCGGCTGCTGAAGCTTGCGGTAGTCGGTGGTCTCGGGCCGCGCGACCGACTCGCGGGCGGCCGGTTTCTCGCGCGCGCCATCCAGGCCGGCAGCCACCACGGTGACCCGCAGCTCGTCGGACATTTCCATGTCGATCGCCGTCCCCACGACGATGGTGGCGTCCTGGGAGGCGAACTCCTGCACCGTGGCACCGACGTCGTTGAACTCGCCGATCGACAGATCCGGGCCGGCCGTGATGTTGACCAGGATGCCGCGCGCGCCGTGCAGGTCGATATCCTCGAGCAGCGGGCTGCGAATCGCCTTCTCGGCAGCTTCGCGGGCCCGATTCTCGCCGGTCGCGCCGCCGGTGCCCATCATCGCCATGCCCATCTCCGACATGACGGTGCGCACGTCGGCGAAGTCGACGTTGATGATCCCCGGGCTGGTGATCAGCTCGGCGATGCCCTGGACCGCGCCGAGCAGCACGTCGTTGGCAGCACTGAACGCCGTCAGCAGGCTCGCGCTCTTGCCCAGCACCGCCAGCAGCTTCTCGTTGGGGATGGTGATCAGCGAGTCGACGTGCTGGGAGAGCTCCTTCATGCCCTCCTCCGCGACCTTCATGCGCTTGGGCCCCTCGAACGGGAACGGCCGCGTCACCACGGCCACCGTCAGGATGCCCAGCTCCTTGGCCACCTCGGCCACCACCGGTGCACCACCGGTGCCGGTACCCCCGCCCATGCCGGCGGTGATGAAGACCATGTCGGCGCCCTGCAGCAGCTCCGCGATGCGCTCGCGATCCTCCATCGCTGCCTGACGGCCCACATCCGGGCTGGCACCGGCGCCCAGCCCCTTGGTTATTTCGCTGCCTAACTGGAGAACGGTCTTGGCGGCAACCCGCTTGAGGGCCTGCGCATCGGTGTTGGCGCAGATGAATTCGACGCCCTCGATGTTGCTCTCGACCATGTGATTGACGGCATTGCCGCCGCCACCACCAACGCCGATCACCTTGATGACAGCGCTGCTGGAAGGTGCATTATCTACCAGTTCGAACATTTGCCCCGTCTCCTGGCCAGTTTCGGCCTTGTCAGAAATTTCCTTTGAACCAGCCTTTGACCCGTTCCAGCGCCGAGATGCCATCCTTGAGACCACGCCGTGAGACTTCCTCTCTACGGGGCTGGGCGGACACCGCACGGTTATCGCCCGGCTTGGCGTCACGCATTCCGTAGAGTAGCAAACCCACGCCCGTGGAATAAATCGGATTGCGCACCACGTCGACCAGCCCCCGCACATTCTGGGGGCTCGCGATGCGCACCGGCATGTGAAAGATTTCCTCCGCGAGTTCGACCACGCCTTCCATGCGCGCCGTCCCCCCGGTCAGCACCACGCCCGCGGCCACGAGGTCCTCGTAGCCGCTGCGCCGCAGTTCCTCGCGTACAAGTGTAAACAGCTCCTCGTAGCGCGGCTCGACCACCTCGGCGAGCGACTGACGCGACAGGTCGCGAGCCGGGCGGTCTCCCACGCTGGGAACCTTGATCATTTCATCGCTGGATGCCAGTTGTGTCAGGGCACAGGCGTACTTGACCTTGATGTCCTCGGCATACTGCGTCGGCGTGCGCAGCGCCATGGCGATGTCATTGGTAACCTGGTCACCGGCAATGGGGATGACCGAGGTGTGGCGAATGGCGCCCTCGGTGAACACCGCGATGTCGGTCGTGCCACCGCCGATGTCCACCATGCACACGCCAAGCTCGCGCTCGTCCTCGGTGAGTACCGCATGACTCGACGCCAGCTGCTCGAGAATGATGGCATCGACCTCGAGACCGCAGCGACGCACACATTTCTCGATATTCTGCACCGCGTTGAGCGCCGCGGTCACCAGATGCACTCGGGCTTCCAGGCGCACACCCGACATGCCGAGTGGCTCCCGAATGCCTTCCTGGGTGTCGATGGCAAATTCCTGAGGCAGGACATGCAGGATGCGCTGCCCTTCGGAGATGGCCCGGGCTCGGGCCGAATCGATGACCCGCTCGATATCGGAGGGCGTCACCTCACGATCCTTGATTGCGACCACCCCATCGGAGTTCATCGAGCTGATGTGGCTGCCCGCGATACCCACATAAACGGAATGAATGTCACACCCGGCCATCAGTTCGGCTTCTTCCACCGCGCGCTGAATCGACTGGACAGTGGACTCGATATTGATGACGACGCCCTTCTTCATCCCTCGGGAAGGATGCGAACCGATACCGACGATTTCCAGCCCGCCATCGTCCGTGGGCTGACCGACGATCGCCACGACCTTGGATGTTCCGATATCCAGCCCGACCACCATATTGGAAGCATTGGATTGTCCTGCCATGGGTCGGGATCACTCCTCGATCTTCACTGAATTGAGAAACCGTTTTGTAGACGCAAAACTGGGTCGAAGTATAGAACGTAAACGCCAAGCAGGCCGTGACCCAAGAGAATTCGGCTCAGAATACGGGGATTTTTTTCCGAAAGAAATACCCCCGCCATGCGGCCGATGCCCGAGATTAGTGATCGAAATCACAGACACTCGCTTGCGCCGATCACCCCCCTGTACTCGTCTCGGCATCTTCACCGTGCCAGGCGACGGCAACGCCGTTGGGATAGCGTAGATCAACGTAGCGAATCCGCGACGCCTCCTCGTTCAGCTGGCGTCGCCAGGCCGCCACGAAGCGAGCTAGCCGGGCCGGCTTGTCGTTGCGACCCAGCATCACCCAGAGACCATCATTGACCTGAAAGCGCCAGGCGCCGCGGTCCTCGAGCCGCAGCTGGGTGACCGTCAGCCCCAGTGGCTTGAGTTGCCGCTGGAGACGATCGTACCAGGCCAGCACTTCCGAACCACTGCCCCGCGGCCCCGCCAGATCGGGCAGAGGCTCGTCGACCGTCACCGAATCGCGACGAAACGCCTTGCCTCTGGGGTTGAGCAGCTCGGTGTCATTCCAGCGCGCCACCGGGTGCTGCTCGAACAGTTCGAAGGCCAGGGCATCGGGCCATTGTCGCGATACCCGAACTTCCTGCAACCATTCGATGCGCCGCGCCCGCTCGCGCAATTCGGCCAGGTCCACCGACAGCCACGTCTTGCCCTGCACCAGCGGGGCCAGCTTGCTGCGCAGATATCCCGCGCTGACGTGTTCCAGCTCGCCACGAATGGAAACCCGCTCGACCGGACGATCCAGCCATAGCCACAGTGCACGCCCCCCAGCCACCAGCAGCACCAGCAGCAGGACGACACCCAGCCAGGAACCCCGCGAACCGCTTGCCGCCATCCGGGTCAGGACTCCAGGGTCGTGTCGAGAATACGCAGCACCAGGGTATCGAAATCGACCCCGGCATGCGCGGCGGACTGCGGCACCAGGCTGTGATCGGTCATCCCGGGCACGGTATTGACCTCGAGCAGCCAGAAACGCCCTTCCGCATCGCGCATCACATCGACACGTCCCCAGCCTCTGGCGCCGATGGCCAGAAAGGCCTCGCGACACAGGTCGCCCAGGGCACGCTCATCCGCCTCGCTCAGCCCGCAGGGCAGATGGTAGCGCGTCGTGTCGGAATGGTACTTGGCCTCGTAGTCGTAGAACCCGCCGGGCACTTCGACCCGAATCGCCGGCAGCGTCCGGTCGCCGAGCAGCGACACCGTGTACTCGTCGCCCTGAATGTAGCGTTCGGCCATGACCGCCGCGTCGAAGCGGGCCGCTTCGGCAAAGGCGGCCTCCAGGGCCTGTCGGTCATGGACGATGGTAATGCCCAGCGTCGACCCCTCGTGGACGGGCTTGACGACCAACGGCAGGCCCAGCTGCGCCACGACCGCGTCCCAGTCCGATTCACGACCGAGCGTGATGCTCTCGGGTGTGGGCAGCCCGACGGCTCGCCACAGCTGCTTGGTACGCTGCTTGTCCATGCCCAGCGCCGAAGCCAGCACGCCGCTACCGGTATAGGGAACGCCGAGCAGCTCCAGAGCCCCCTGCACGGTCCCGTCCTCGCCGCCGCGACCGTGCAACGCGATGAACACCCGGTCCGGTGCCAGTGCCTCGAGGCCACTCAGGCCACCGGCTGCCAGATCATGGCCGCGCGCATCCACACCGCTGCGCTGCAAGGCAGCCAGCACGGCGGCGCCACTGACCAGTGACACCTCACGTTCGGCCGAATCCCCACCATAGAGCACGATCACGCGCCCGTAACGTCCGGGGCACGGCGTGCCGGTGCGCGCCTGATGCTTGACGCTCATAGTTCGACCTCATGCAAGCCCAGATGACTGTCGGCCAGGGCCAGGGCGATGCCGCCGATATCGCCCGCCCCCTGGGTGATCAGGATATCGCCATCCTGCAGCACATTCTGCAACAGACGCGGCAGTTCGGCCTTGGTCTCGGCGAACAGGGGATCGACCTCGCCGCGCTGCCGGATCGAGCCCGCCAGGGTTCGCCCTTCCGCACCGGGGATCGGCGTCTCGCCGGCACTGTAGACATCCAGCAGCACCAGGGTATCGACCCCGGACAGCACCCGCACGAAATCCTCGTAGAGATCCCGGGTACGCGAGAATCGATGCGGCTGGTACACCATCACCAGACGCCGCTGCGGCCAGCCCGCACGTACCGCGCGGATCACCATCTCCACTTCCCGAGGGTGGTGCCCATAATCGTCCACCAGCATCACCTGCCCCTCCCCGGCGGGCAGGGGAAACTCGCCATGCACCTGGAAGCGACGCCCCACGCCGGCGAAGCTCGCCAGTCCCCGCTGGATCGCCGCATCCTCGACACCGGCATCGGTGGCGACGGCGATCGACGCCAGGGCATTGAGCGCATTGTGCTCACCGGGCATCGCCAGGCGCACCGCCAGCGGCGCATGCCCCTCCGGACGTAGGGCCGTGAAACGGATCTCGCCGGCCTGCTGCGTGAACTCGATGATCCGGTAGTCCGCCTGCTCGTCGAAGCCGTAGGTCACGAACTGCCGCTGCACCCGCGGGAGCAGCTCGCGCACATTGGCATCGTCCAGGCACAGCACCGCCAGACCGTAGAACGGCAGGTTGTGCAGAAACTCGATGAAGGTGTCCTTGAGCCGTGCGAAGTCTCCGGCGTAGGTCCCCATGTGGTCGGCATCCACATTGGTCACCACCGCGACCATGGGCTGCAGGTGGAGGAAGGAGGCATCCGACTCGTCGGCTTCCGCGACCAGCACGTCGCCCTCCCCCAGGCGCGCATTGGTGCCGGCGCTGGTCAGCTTGCCACCGATCACGAAGGTCGGGTCCAGCCCGCCCTCGGCCAGCAGGGTGGCGGTCAGGCTGGTGGTGGTGGTCTTGCCGTGAGTACCGGCGATGGCAATGCCGTGACGAAAGCGCATCAGCTCCGCCAGCATCTCGGCACGCCGCACTACCGGAACGCGATGCTCCCGGGCCCAGTCGATTTCCGGGTTGCCGGCGTCCACCGCGGTGGACACCACCACCACATCGGCCCCGTCGGCATGCGCCGCGGCATGTCCGATGGCGATGCGCACGCCGCACGCCTCGAGGTGCGTCGTCACCGCCGATGCCTTGAGGTCGCTGCCGCTGACCTCATAGCCCTGATTGGCCAGCACCTCGGCGATGCCGCACATGCCGGCGCCGCCGATGCCGACGAAATGAATGCGCCGGATGCGTCGCATGCCCGGCCCCTTGCGGAGCTGGCCGGGGACGGGGGAAAACAGGCTATCGCTCACGAGCGGCCTCCATGCAGCCTTCCACCAGGCGATCGACGGCGTCGAGGCGCGCCCGCGAGCGCGCCGCCCCGGCCATGGTGGCGAGAAGTTGGGGATTGAGGACCTCGTCCAGCACGGCGGCCAGCGAGGTCGCGTTCAGGGTGGCCTGGGGCAGCAGTCGCGCGGCCCCGGCCTCCACCAGGTAGTCGGCATTGCGCGTTTGATGATCGTCGACCGCATGCGGAAACGGCACCAGCAGGGCCGGCTTCGCCGCGGCCGCCAGCTCGCTGACCGTCAGGGCGCCGGAACGGCAGACCACCAGGTCCGCCCAGGCGTAGGCCTCGGCCATGTCGTCGATGAACTCGCTGACCCGGGCATCGACCCCGGCCTCCCGATAGCCCTGCTCGGTGGTCTCGCGACGCTCGCGACCGGCCTGATGACGAACCTCGGGCCGCTGCGCTTCGGGCAGCTTCGCCAGCGCCTCGGGAAGCAACTGGTTGAGGGCCACCGCCCCCAGGGAGCCCCCCACCACCAGCACCCGCAGGCGGCGCCCCTGCATGGCTTCAGGATCACGAAGCGTCTCGCCCAGGCGGGCAATGGCCGGACGCACCGGGTTACCGATGACGATCGCCTCACGGCGCGACCCCAGCTTGCGAAACGCGCCGGGGAAGGCCGCATAGGCACGCCACGCCAGCCGCGCCAGCACCTGGTTGGTCAGCCCGGCGATCGCGTTCTGCTCGTGGACGATCAGCGGCCGTCCACCCAGCCAGGCCGCCAGCCCGCCGGGGCCGCTGGCGAAGCCGCCCAGCCCCACCACCAGCTGCGGGTCGAAGCTCGCCAGCACGCGCTTCGCCTGCGCCACCGCGCGCCACAGCCGCCACGGCGCCTTGAGCCAGCCGGTCATGCCGTTGCCGCGCAGGCCGGCCACCGCAATGCGATGCAGCACCAGCCCGGCCTCGGGCACCAGACGGTTCTCGATGCCTCGCGGGCTGCCCAGCCACTCCACCTGAACGCCGCGCCGGGTCAGGGCCTCGGCCAGCGACAGCGCCGGGATCACGTGCCCGCCGGTACCGCCGGCCATGATCAGCACCCGACGCAAGGGCGCGGAGGAAGTCGTCTCCTGTATCACCGCCTGATGGCTCCCTGAGTGTGTTGAAGATCGTCAGCGCGCCTTGCCGCCGGGGGCACTGCGCAGCACCTGCCGCGTGTCGAGATCGACGCGCACCAGCAGCGCCACCATCACCGCGCTCACCACCAGGCTCGACCCGCCGTAGCTGAGCAGCGGCAGGGTCAGACCCTTGGTCGGCAGCATGCCGGTACTCACGCCGATGTTGATGAATGCCTGGGCACCGAAGACAAGGGCGATACCGTAGCTGAGATAGGCCGCGAACGGCAATCGCGCCAGCTCGGCACGCCGACCGATCCGCAGCGCCCGGTACACCAGCACGGCGAACAGCCCCACGACCGCCACGGCGCCCACCAGCCCCAGTTCCTCGGCGATCACCGCGAACACGAAGTCGGTATGCGCCTCGGGCAGGTAGAAGAGCTTCTGCACACTGTTGCCCAGTCCCAGACCGAACCAGTGCCCGCGCCCATAGGCGATCAGCGCCTGGGTCAGTTGGTAGCCCGAGTCATACATGTCCGCCCAGGGGTTGGTGAAGCTGGTCAGTCGTTCGAGGCGATAGGGCTCGGCCACCGCCACGATGCCGCCCAGCGCCACCACCAGCGCCAGCAGCAGGATGAAGCGCATCAGCGGCGCCCCGGCCATCAGCAGCATGCCCATCACACAACCGGTCACCACCACCAGCGCACCGTAGTCCGGCTCCATGATCAGCAGCACGCCGAACGGCACCAGAATCACCAGCGGCTTGAGGAAGTCCCACCAGTAGCGGCGTACCCCCGGCAGGAAACGCTCGAGATAGCGGGCCACGAACAGGATCAGGCACAGCTTGGCCACTTCCGAGGCCTGCACGTTGATGACGGCCAGACGAATCCATCGGCGACTGCCGTTGACCTCGGTGCCCACGAACAGCACCACGACCAGCAGGCCGAAGGCCAGTACCAGCAGCCAGCCGGCATAGCGCTTCCACAGCGCGAGCGGCACCCGCACCAGCGGCACGGCGATCACCAGCGAGATGAGGATGAAGACGCCGTGGCGGAGACTGAAATAATAGGGGTTGCCGGTCAGGCTGGTAGCAATCTCGGTGGAGGCCGAGGTGACCATGACCCAGCCGACCATCAGCAGGGAGCCCGCCGCGATCAGCAGCCAGCCATCGCAGCGCTGGTGGTCGGTGGACAGGCGGCGACGCAGCGCAGCGATCACGGTGGGTGCTCCTCGTCGGCCGCGCAGCGCGCCCGGGCCTCGGCCCGGAAGGCGTCGCCGCGCGAGCGATAGTCGGTGAACTGGTCGAGACTGGCACAGGCCGGCGACAGCAGGATGCAGTCGCCCGGCTCGGCGACGGCAACGGCGCGCGCCACCGCCTCGGCAAGCGTCGCGCAGCGCGTCACCCTCACCTGCCCGGCGAGCGCCCGCGCGAGCCGCTCGGCATCCGCGCCGAACACGATCGCCTCACGGGCATGGCGACCCAGCGGCTCGGCCAGCGGCGAGAAGTCCGCTCCCTTGCCGACTCCGCCGCCCAGCCAGACCAGCCGCCCGGTCAACGTGGGGCCGAGGCCGGCGATCGCCGCCAGGGTCGCGCCGACGTTGGTGCCCTTGGAGTCGTTGATCCAGCGGATGCCGCCGGCCTCGGCGACCAGCTCGCCGCGATGCGCCAGGCCGGGGAAGCGCGTCAGCACCCGGTACATCGCCGGCCACGCGAGCCCCAGATACGTCCCCATGGCCAGCGCCGCCAGGGCGTTGGCCTGATTGTGCCGACCGGCCAGCCGCAGCTCGCCGGTCGCCATCAGCGGCGTCTCGCCATGCATCAGCCAGGGCGAGCCGTCCGGCCCGGGGGCGATGCCCCACTCGTCCCCCTGCGGCGGGCGGGTCGTGAAACACGCCTGCGACGGCAGCGGCGCCGCCGGCCAGGTCCGGGGATCCTCGGCGTTGACCACCGCATGCGTCGCGCCGCGGAAGATCGCGCGCTTGGCGGCCTGGTAGCCGGCCATGTCGCCGTGCCGGTCGAGATGATCCTCGGACAGGTTGAGGAAGGCCACGCACTCCGCGCCCAGCTCGGGCGTGGTCTCGAGCTGGAAGCTCGACAGCTCGAGCACGAACAGCTCCGCCTCGGGCTGGAGGGCCAGCAGGTCGAGCGCCGGAGTGCCCAGGTTGCCGCCGACCGCCACGCGCAGCCCGGCCTCGGCGGCCATCTCGCCGAGCAGCGTGGTCACCGTCGACTTGGCATTGGAACCGGTGATCGCGGCGATCCGCCCCGGACAGTCGCGCACGAACAGCGCGATCTCGCCCACCACCCGCGGCACGCCGGCACGCCCGGCCAGCGTCGCCCGCCAGTAGTCGGCGAGACCCGGGGTCAGCGGATCGACGCCGGGGCTCAGCACCAGCTCACTGGCCTCGGCCATGTCCAGCTCGGTCAGCGGCCCGCAGTGCACTCTCACATCGGGAAACGCGGTACGAAAATCGGCCAGCCCGGGCGGCTCGGCCCGGGTGTCGGCCATCAGGAACGGCGCGCCGCGCCGCGCCAGATGGCGGGCGATCGCCAGCCCCGACACGCCCAGACCGACGACCAGGGTGTAGCCCGGAGGCACCGTTGTCATCGCCGCTTCTCTCCCTTCTTGCCGTTCGACGGACATCCCGGGCGCCTAGCGAATCTTCAGCGTGGACAGGCCCAGCAGCACCAGCACCACGGTGATGATCCAGAAGCGCACGATCACCCGGGGTTCCGGCCAGCCCTTGAGCTCGAAGTGGTGATGCAGCGGCGCCATGCGGAAGATGCGCCGGCCGGTCAGCTTGTAGGAGGCCACCTGCAGGATCACCGAGACCGTCTCCATGACGAAGACGCCGCCCATGATGAACAGCACGATCTCCTGACGCACCACCACGGCCACCACGCCCAGCGCGGCCCCCAGCGACAGGGCACCGACATCGCCCATGAACACCTGGGCCGGATAGGTGTTGAACCACAGAAAGCCCAGCCCGGCCCCGGCGATGGTGCCGCAGAATACCGCCAGCTCGCCGGCGCCCGGCACCTCGGGGATGTGCAGGTACTCGGCGAACACCGTGTTGCCGCTGGCATAGGCGAACACGGCCAGCCCCATGGCCACCATCACCGTGGGCATGATCGCCAGCCCGTCGAGGCCGTCGGTCAGGTTCACCGCGTTGGAGCTGCCCACGATCACCAGATAGGTCAGCACCACGAAGCCCAGCCCCAGCGGCACCGCCACCTCCTTGAACAGCGGCACGATGAGGCTGGTCTCCACCGGGCTGGCCGCGGTCACGTAGAGGAACACCGCCGCCCCGAGCCCCAGCACCGACTGCCAGAAGTACTTCCAGCGCGCCGGCAGGCCCCGGGGGTTCTTTTCCACCACCTTGCGGAAATCATCGACCCAGCCGATGGCACCAAAGCCCAGGGTGACGATGAGCACCAGCCAGACATAGTGGTTGGTCAGATCCCCCCACAGCAGGGTGCTGATGGCGATCGCGATCAGGATCATCGCCCCGCCCATGGTGGGTGTGCCCGCCTTGGACAGGTGCGACTGGGGGCCGTCGTCGCGCACGGCCTGGCCAATCTGACGCTCGACCAGACGACGAATCACCAGCGGCCCCAGCCACAGACACAACAGCAATGCCGTGAGCGTCCCCAGGATGGTTCGCAGCGTGAGATAGTTGAAGACCGTGAAAGCGCTCTGAAACTGCGCCAGCAAATCGGCTAAGAAAAGCAGCATGGGTTCCGCTCACCTTGAATCATCGGCACGCAGCTCGGCAATCAGACGCTCCATGCCGGCACTGCGCGAGCCCTTGACCAGCACGCTGGCCCCGGGCGGCAGATGGTCGTGGGCGTGACACAGCAGCGCCGCCCAGTCCGTGAAATGGCACCCGGGATCGCCGAAGGCTCGAGCCGCCGGCTCGGCATCGGCGCCCAGTGTGCCGAGAAAGTCGATGCCCCGTTCGCGGGCGTACCGCCCGACCTCGGCGTGCAGTGCCGCGGAGGCCGCTCCCAGCTCCCCCATGGCGCCCAGGTAGCAGTAATGCGGCCCCGGCAAGGCAGCCAGCACGTCCAGCGCCGCCTTCACGGCGCCGGGATTGGCGTTGTAGGTGTCATCGAGCAGCCGGCGTCCCTCGCGGCCCGCCGTCAGCGACAACCGCCCCGGCAGCGAGGCCGCCTCGCCCAGTCCGGCGGCCAGCTCGCTCTCGGGCAGCCCCAGCGCCAGCGCAGCCGCCGCGGCAGCCAGCGCGTTGGCCACGTTGTGACGTCCCATCAATGCCAGGCTGACGCGCCCTGCCTCGCGGCCATCAATGACGAGCGTGAAAGCATAACGCCCCGTGTCATCCGCGACCAGATCGTGGGCACGGACCCGCGCCGGACGCTCGACGGCGAAATCCATGACCTCGCGCTCTCCGGCCATGCGCCGCCAGAAGGCGTGGAAACGATCCTCGCGGTTGAGCACCGCCGTCCCGTCGGCCGGCAATCCTGCCAGGATCTCGGCCTTGGCCTGGGCGATGGCGCCCGCCCCACCGAATTCACCGACATGAGCCCCGGTCACGTTGGTAATCACCGCCACGTCGGGGCGTGCCAGGGTCGTCGTCCAGGCGATCTCGCCGCGATGGTTGGCCCCCAGCTCCAGCACCGCATGACGGTGCTTCGCCTCAAGGCCCAGCAGGGTCAACGGGACCCCGATCTCGTTGTTGAGGTTGCCACGGGTCGCCAGTGTCGCCCCCTGACGGCGCATCAGGGTCGCCAGCATCTCCTTGACGGTGGTCTTGCCGCTGTTGCCGGTGACGGCCGCCAGCCTGCCGCCCCAGGCCCGGCGACGCGCCTCAGCCAGCATGCCCAGCGCCAGCCGCGTATCGGGTACCACCAGTTGTGCCAATGGATCGTCGACCGGGCGCGAGACGACAGCCGCCACGGCACCGGCTTCTCGAGCCCGGGCCAGAAAGGCATGGCCGTCGAAACGCTCGCCCTCGAGGGCGATGAACAGATCTCCGTGCCCCAGGCTGCGGGTATCGGTGGTCACGGCACCCATGGCGGCGTCGGCCAGCGGCGCGGGGCAATCAAGCAGACGCGCGACCTCGCCCAGACGGGCCGGGAACGGCGGTGTCATGCGCGCGCCTCCCGCCGAGCCAGCGCCTGACGCGCCGCGGCTTCATCACTGAAGGGATGGCGCTGCCCGGCGATCTCCTGGGAGGTCTCGTGACCCTTGCCGGCCACCAGGATCAGGTCACCGACATCGGCGTCGGCCACCGCCCGTTCGATGGCCGCCGCCCGCCCTTCCAGGCTCAGCGCCGCGGCACGGCCGGCATCGCTCATGCCGGAGAGGATGGCTTCGCGGATCGCCGCCGGGTCCTCGCTGCGCGGGTTGTCGTCGGTGACGATCACGCGGTCGGCCTCGCGGCCGGCGACCTCGCCCATCAACGCCCGCTTGCCGGTATCGCGATCACCGCCACAGCCGAATACGCACCACAGCTTCGCCGTCGCAGTCCCCGTGGCGGGGAGGTGATCACGCAGCGCCCGCAGGGCGTGTGCGAGGGCATCCGGCGTGTGTGCATAGTCGACCACCACGGTCGGCGTCCCGGGTCGGGTCAGACGCTGCATGCGCCCGGGCACCGGCGCCAGATCGGCCGCGGCATGGCACAGCTCGTCCAGATCCTCGCCCTGCCCCAGCAACGCGGCCATGGCCAGCAGCACATTATCCAGGTTGAAGCGCCCCATCAGCGCCAGTTCGAGGGCCCGTTCACCGTCCGGCGTGGCGATCAGCGCCCGCTGCCCCGCCTCGTGGGGCAGCCAGTCCAGCACTCGCAGGGTGGTGGCCTCGGCGGTCCCGGTCGCCAGCACCCGCACACCCGCCGGCAACCCGGCCAGCATCAGCCGCGCCAGCGGATCGTCGGCATTGACCACGGCGTGCTCGAGTTCGGGACGCTGGAAGAGACGTGCCTTGGCGGCGGCATAGGCCGCCATGCTGCCGTGATAGTCGAGATGATCACGGCTCAAGTTGGTAAACACCGCGGTGGCTACCCGGGCGCCCGCCAGCCGCTGCTGGGCCAGCGCGTGGGACGAAGCCTCGATCGCCACCCGCTCGAGGCCGTCGGCGGCCATCGCGCCCAGCGCCGCCTGCAGCTCCAGAGCCCCCGGCGTGGTCTGGCCGCTGTCGGTCAGCGCCCCGAGACGCCCCCAGCCCAGGGTGCCGACGACGCCCGCCGGACGCCCCAGCGCCGACGAAAGCTGGGCCAGGTAATGGGTCACGGAGCTCTTGCCGTTGGTCCCCGTGACGGCGACGAGCGACAGCGCGTCGGGCACGCGGAAGAGGAGCCTGCCGAGTTCGCCTAGGGCCTCGCCGAGCCCGGGCAGCCAGCTGGTGCGCGACTCGGCCGCCGCCGGCTCGCCTTCCCCCTCGGCGAGCACCCATTCGGCGCCGGCGTCCAGGGCGTCACCGATGAAGCGACGCCCGTCGCCCATCACGCCCGGCACGGCAATGAATACCGCCGGATGCGGGCAGCGCGACACTTCCCGGCTGTCACGCGTCAGGCACAGCGGTGTGGCGTCATGCGGCAACGGCAGGGTATCGCCGTGGGGCCAGAGCGTGGCCAGCGCATCGGCCAGACGCGCACGGGTCGTCTCGATCACGGCAGGGCCTCCTTCTTGTCCGGCAGTACATCCAGCAGGCGCAGCGCCTTGCCGACCACGCGGGAAAACACCGGCGCGGCGACCAGGCCACCGTAGTACTCCTGCCCGCGGGCATTGTCGATCATCACCACGGTGACGATGCGCGGATCCGAGACCGGGGCGATCCCGGCGAACAGCGAGCGATAGGCGGTGGTCTGATAGCCGCTGCTCTCCACCTTGCGCACCGTGCCGGTCTTGCCGGCGATCCGGTAGCCGGGCACCATCGCCCGCGACCCGCCCGCGTGGGGCTGAACGATGTGCTCGAGCATGCCCAGCAGCTCATGCGCCACCTTGGGCTTGATGACCGGCTTGCCCTTGGGCGGGTCCGAGACCTTGAGCAGCGACGGCGACAGCTCGCGCCCGTCATTGGCGATCGCCGTGTAGGCGGTGGCCAGCTGCAGTGCCGACACGGCCACCCCGTAACCGTAGGCCATGGTCGCCCGCTTGCTGTCCGACCAGTTGTAGGGGGCGGGCAGGCTGCCCTCTGCCTCGCCGGGGAAGCCGACTTCCGGGGCCTGGCCCAGCCCCAGCGCCTGATAGCGGTTCCAGATCGTGTCGTCGTCGAGCTGCAGCGCGATGCGGGTCATGCCGACGTTGGACGAATGCAGCAGGATCCCGGCCGGCTTGAGCTTGCCGTAGTTGCGGAAGTCATTGATGGTGTAGCCGTCGACCCGCGTGTAGCCGGGAGAGGTGTCGATTACCGTGTCCGGGGTGATCTTGCTGGTCTCGAGCGCGGCGGACATGGCCAGCGGCTTCATCACCGAACCGGGCTCGAAGGCATCGGTGATCGCCTGGTTGCGCAACCCGTCGACGTCGATGTCGGTGCGGTTGTTGGGGTTGTAGGACGGCGAGTTGACCATGGCCAGCACCTCGCCGGTATGGGCATCCATCATCACCAGGGTGCCGCCGTCGGCATTGTGCTCGTCGACCGCCGCCTTGAGCTCGCGATAGGCCATGTACTGCAGACGCAGGTCGATGGACAGGGTCAGGTCGCCACCCGGCTTGGCCTCCTTGAGCAGGTGCAGGTCGCGCACCAGCCGCCCCTTGCGGTCCTTGAGCACGCGACGCCTGCCCGGCTCGCCGGACAGGTAGCTGTTGTAGGCCAGCTCGAGGCCTTCCTGGCCCTGGTCGTCGATATTGGTCACGCCGACCAGCTGTGCCGTCACCTCGCCGGAGGGGTAATAGCGCTTGTATTCATGCTGCGCGTAGACCCCCGGCAGCTGGAGATCGAGCACCTTCTGGGCGGCGTCCGGGGTCATGCGGCGCCGCAGGTACATGAATTCGTGATTGCGGTAGCGCCGGATGCGCGCGTCCAGCGACTCCAGACCGATCCCCAGCGCCCGGGCCAGCACCAGCCGCTGGATATCGTCGTCGGGCAGCTCCTGCGGGTTGGCCCACAGGCTCACCACCGGCGTGGAGATCGCCAGCGGGTCGCCGTGACGGTCGGTGATCATGCCGCGGTGAGCATCGATCGGCTCGACCCGCAGGGTGCGGGCATCCCCCTGCCCCTGCAGGAAGTCCCGGTCGATGACGTTCAGGTAGGCGATCCGCCCCACCAGCGCCGCCAGGGCGATCAGCACGACAGCGATCAGGAAGCGGTAACGCCCCCGCCCCATCGGCGCCACCTCGGCACGTGTCGGTGTCTGCCGCTGCCGCGTCATGGCTGGATCACCTTGACCTGGCTGATGTCGGGCACCTGCATGTCGAGCCGCTCGGCGGCCAGGCGCTCGATGCGTGACGGTGCCGACCAGGTGCTCTCCTCGAGCAGCAGGCGCCCCCATTCGGTCTGAAGCTTGTCCTGCTGCGCCTCGAGTCGCTGCAGACGGGCATACTGCACGCGCGTGCGGTGGGCACTGGCGATCACCGCCAGCGCACTGCCCAGCATCAGCACGATCAGCAGGCCCACCAGCCACAGTCGCCACTGCAGCCGCCAGCGGCGGCGCGGGCGCGTCCTCGACTTGTCCGGTGCGGTACTGGCCATGCCGAGGTCCTAGGCAAGTTTACGGGCGGCGCGCATCACCGCGCTGCGCGCGCGGGGATTCTCGGCGATCTCGGCTTCTCCGGGACGCTGTGCCTTGCCCAGCGTCTCCAGGCGCCGGGCCAGCTGATCGTCGCGGATCGGCATGCCGCGGGGCAGATGGGTGTCACCGCGCACCTGGTCGCGGATGAAGCGCTTGACCCGCCGATCCTCCAGCGAATGGAAGCTGATGACCACCAGGTGCCCGCCCGGCGCCAGCGCCTCGAGCGCCGCGGTCAGCGCCGCCTCGAGCTCCTCGAGCTCGCGATTGACATGGATGCGCAGGGCCTGGAAGGCCCGCGTCGCCGGATGCTTGCCCTTCTCCCAGGCCGGATGCGCGGCCTTGAGCAGCTCGGCCAGCTCGCCGGTACGGGTGATCGGTGCCTCGCGGCGGCGCTCGACGATGGCCCGTGCCATGCGACGGGCGAAGCGTTCCTCGCCGTAGGTCTTGAAGACCCAGGCGATGTCGCGCTCGTCGGCATGCGCGAGCCACTGCGCCGCGCTCTCGCCCTGGGTCGGGTCCATGCGCATGTCCAGCGGGCCGTCGCGCAGGAAGCTGAAGCCGCGCTCGGGATCGTCGAGCTGCGGCGAGGAGACCCCGATATCCAGCAGGATCCCCGCCAGCCGGCCGTGAACGCCCTGCTCGCGGGCGATCGCGTCGAGTCGGCTGAAGGGGCTGGCGTGGATGGAGAAACGCGGATCCTCGATGCGCCGGGCCTCGGCCAGCGCCGCGGGATCGCGGTCGATGGCCAGCAGCCGCCCCTCGGGGCTCAAGCGCTCGAGCAGCGCCCGGCTGTGGCCGCCGCGTCCGAAGGTGCCGTCCAGGTAGGCACCGGCAGGGTCATTGAGCAGGGTGTCGATGGCACCATCGAGCAGCACGCTGGCATGACGGTAGGCGGACGACGAAGAAGCGGCGCTGTGCGGCATGCAAGTCTCGAAAGCCTGATCGATGAAAAGGAGGATGGGAGCCGGCCGATAAGCCGGGTTCTGTCGAGGACAGCCATTCATCTAGGCCCAGCGTCACCACTGGGCTCCAGCAACCTACCCGCCCCCACTGCGGGCCACAGCGTCGGGGGCCTATTCGGTCTTGCTCCGGGTGGGGTTTACCGTGCCACGCACTGTTGCCAGGCGCGCGGTGCGCTCTTACCGCACCCTTTCACCCTTGCCGGCAGCTTGCGCTGCTTAGGCGGTCTACTCTCTGCTGCACTTTCCGTCGGCTCGCGCCGCCCAGGCGTTACCTGGCACCCTGCCCTGTGGAGCCCGGACTTTCCTCCCCCGGAACGCGAACGTCCCGGCGGCGACTGTCTGGCCAGCTCCCAAGCGCGCAAGAATAGCAGCGCGCCACGCCCCCCTCAACCGTCGGCCTTGAGCGACAAGGCCTCGTCATACCAGTCCTTCTTGCGCCCGCCCAGCAGCCGGGCCACCACCGCCGCGGCCTGCTTGACCCCCACGCCCTCGGCCAGCATGGCGCCGAGCAGCTCGCGCCCCCGCTCCTTCTCGGGATCGCGGTCCACCTCCGGCGCCCCCTCGAGCATCAGCACGAACTCGCCGCGGGCCTGGTTGGGATCGGCCTCCAGCGTGGCCAGCAGGTCGGCGGGCGCGCCGGCCAGGAAGGTCTCGAAGGTCTTGGTCAGCTCGCGGGCCAGCACCAGGTGGCGCTCGCCCAGCACCGCATCCAGGTCGGCCAGGGTCTCGCGGATGCGATGCGGCGACTCGTAGAACACCAGCGTTTCCCGGCGCTCCGCCAGGGCCTCGATGGCCGAGCGCCGCGCCCCGCCCCTGGCCGGCAGGAAACCGGCGAACAGGAAGCGGTCGGTGGCCACGCCCGAGGCCGACAGCGCGGCGATCAGGGCACAGGCGCCGGGTACCGGCACCACGCGCAGGCCGCGCTCGCGCAGGGCCCGGACCAGCAGGAAGCCGGGATCGGAAATCAGCGGCGTGCCCGCATCGCTGATCAGCGCCACGTCCTCGCCCGCCTCCAGGCGGGCCGTCAGGGAGGCGATGCGCTGCGCCTCGTTGTGCTCGTGCAGCGAGACCAGCGGCGTCTCGATCCCCAGGTGGCGCAGCAGGTGCGCGGAGTGGCGCGTGTCCTCGGCGGCGATCAGGGCCACGGCAGCCAGCACGTCCCGCGCTCTGGGCGACAGGTCCGCGAGGTTACCAATCGGGGTGGCCACCACGTACAATGTGCCTTTGCTAGACTCGGTCATGGGTCGTTATCCGAACGTCGATGTCATGGTCATGAGCCAGGAAGGCGCGCATGGCAGACGACGCCAGCGACAGGTCGACGCCGGGCCGGACTCCGCCAGACACAAGGAATCGAGACGCTATGGACAAATCGCTGCGACGCCTGTGCGGTGTCGGCCTGGTCGCCCTGCTGCTGTCGGCTTGCGCCGGCCAGTCACCGATCACCGGCAAGCCGGCCGGCGGGGTGGATCCCGCCGAACTGTTGAACCAGGCCCAGCGTCAGAGCGGTGCCGACGCCGCCAGGACCCGGCTCCGGGCTGCCGACATCCTAGCACGCCAGGGCGAGACGGCGCAGGCGCTGCAGGTCACCCGCAGCCTCGACGCCGCGCAGCTTCCAGCGCCGGCACGGCGCGACTGGGCGCTGCTGCAGTCACGGCTGGGCATCACCCAGGAGGACGGCCGCAGCGTGCTCCGGGCTACCGATGTGCTCGACAGCGACATCCCGCTGTCACGCGACCAGGCGCTCACCCTGCGCTACCGCCGCGGCCAGGCGCAGGGCATGGTCGGCGAACCGCAGGCCGCCGTGGAAACCCTGATCGCCCTGCAGCGCGACGACGCGCCCTTCTCGCTCAACGACGACATCTGGCGCCAGCTGACCCGCCTGCGCGGCTCGGCCCTGCAGGACCTGACGCCCCGGGACAGCCTGACCCGCGGTTGGGTGGACCTGCTGACCCTGCAGCGTCGCAACAGCGGCGACATCGCCGGGCTGTTCGCGCGCATCGTCGACCAGTGGCGCGCGCGCTACCCGAATCACCCGGCTGCCCGCCGCCTGCCCAAGGACCTGCAGGCCCTGCGTGACCTGCGTGGCCGTGACGTGCGGCATGTCGCCGTCTTCCTGCCCGAATCCGGCCCGCTCGCCGGGGTCGCCAAGGCGATCCGCCAGGGCATCGAGACCCGCCACATGAAGGCGCTCGACCAGGGCGAGCAGACCCCTCAGCTGCACTTCTACGACACCAGCCGCAGCGACCTGCAGACGCTCTATGCCCAGGCCGCCATGGCCGGCGCCCAGGTGGTGCTGGGACCGCTGGACAAGGACAAGGTCTCGCAGCTCGAGACGCGCGGCGCCGTCCCCCTGCCCACTCTGGCGCTCAACTACGGCGTGGCGGACGCCAACCAGGCCGAGGATCTCTTCGAGTACGGACTGTCCGCCGAGGACGAGGCCCGACAGGCGGCCCACCGCGCCAGCCTCGACGGCCACCGGGTCGCCGGCATGCTGGTCCCCGACAACGACTGGGGCGGCCGGGTCGGCAGCGCCTTCCGCGACGCCTGGCAGCAGGAAGGCGGCCGGGTCGCCGCCGAGGTGCGCTACGACCCGCAGGGTTCGGTGTCCCATGCCGTGCAGAAGCTCCTCGCCACGCACAACCAGCATCCGCAGCGCCATCTGGACGCGCTCTTCCTGCTGGCCCTGCCGCCCTATGCGCGCCAGGTGCCGCCGATGCTGGAGTTCTACTACTCCGCCGACCTGCCCATCTACGCCACGTCCCACCTCTACGAGGGGCGCCCCCAGCCGCGCCAGGACCATGACCTGAACGGCGTGCAGTTCGTGGAGATCCCCTGGCAGATTCCCGAGGCCGCCGTGGGCGGGGCCGACGCCCTGCCCTACCATGCCAGCTACCAGGCCCTGCACGACGGCAGCGACCCCGCCCTGTTCAAGCTGGAAGCGATGGGCGTCGACGCCTTCGAGCTGGCCCGTCGCCTGCCGCTGCTGCAGGCCGCCCCCGGCGTCGAGGTGTTCGGCGCCACGGGCATGCTCAGCGCCACGCCGGACGGGCGCATCCACCGCGAGCTGCCCTGGGCGATGTTCGTCGACGGCGTGCCGCAGCCACCGCTGGCCGTGCTCGCCCCCCAAGACGCCGGCAATCTCATGCTCGGCCCGGGCGACGACACCGCCGGCACGCCGGACGGCGAACCGAGCCCCGATACCGCTCCGGCTGACCATGTGGCGCCCTGAGCGTTCACGCGAACACACGCGGGCACGCGGCGCGCGTCTCGAGCGCGCCGCGGAAGGCTGGCTGCAGGCTCGCGGACTGACGCCGGTGGCCCGCAACCAGCACGCCAAGGGCGGTGAACTCGATCTGGTCATGCGGGACGGCGAGACACTGGTGTTCGTCGAGGTGCGCCATCGCGCCGATGCCCGACACGGCCATCCGCTCGAGACGATCACCGCCGGCAAGCAGCGTCGCCTGATCCAGGCGGCGCGTTTTTATCTCCAGCGCCACGGATTATCATGTCCGTGCCGCTTCGATGTGGTGGGTATCATCGGGACTCCGCCCGAGCTGGAGTACACCTGGATACGCGCGGCCTTCGAAGCGTTCTGACCGCTACCGGACCTCTGACACGACATGGATTTTCAATCGCGCATTCTCGGCCACTTCAACGCCAGCATCGACACCAAGACGTACGCCAGCGAAGTCCTGCCGCCCTTCATCGAGGTCGCCAGCCAGATGATGGTCCAGTGCCTGGTCAACGAGGGCAAGATCCTTGCCTGCGGCAACGGCGGCAGTGCAGGCGACAGCCAGCACTTCTCCTCGGAGCTGCTCAACCGCTTCGAGCGCGAGCGCCCGAGCCTCCCGGCCCTGGCGCTGACCACCGACACCTCCACGCTGACCTCGATCGCCAACGACTACAGCTACAACGAGGTGTTCTCCAAGCAGGTCCGGGCGCTCGGTCAGCCCGGCGACATCCTGCTGGCGATCTCCACCAGCGGCAACTCGGCCAACATCGTGCAGGCTATCCAGGCCGCCCACGATCGCGACATGGCCATCGTCGCGCTCACCGGGCGCGACGGCGGCAACATGGCCTCGCTGCTGGGCCAGGATGACTGCGAGATTCGTGTGCCGGCCACCTCCACGGCGCGCATCCAGGAGGTCCACCTGCTGGTCATCCACTGCCTGTGCGACCTGATCGACGAACAACTTTTCGGCAGCAGCGAGTAACTACCATGAAGAAGACGAAAGCGCTTACCCCGGCATTCCTGGCACTGGCACTGGGCCTCGGCGGCTGCAGCGTGGTCAACGAGGTGGCCACACCCGCGCCCCAGGGCGAGGACTACAGCACGCGCACCCCCGGCATGAAGGTCGAGGACGAGAACATCGAATCCAAGATCCATGACGCCATGGCCCGGACCGATGCGCGCCTGACCGACGCCCGCGTGGGGGTGAACAGCTACAACGGCGTGGTGCTGCTGTTCGGCCAGGTACCCAGCCAGGAGCTCAAGGACAAGGCCGAAAGCATCGCCCACGACACGCGCCAGGTCCGCAAGGTCTACAACGAGCTGGCCGTGGCGGCCAACCTCCCGCTGGGGCAGCGCCTGAAGGACGACTGGCTCGAGACCCGCGCCCAGACGGAAATCGCTGCCAACAAGGGCATCGACGCACGCCACGTGGAGGTGATCGCGGAAAACGCCACTCTCTACCTGATGGGCATGGTGACCCGCGATGAGGCCCAGCGCATCGTCAATGAAGTCTCGGACATCAGCGGCGTGCAGCGCATCGTCAAGATCTTCGACTACCTGAACTGACGGCACTGACGCAACGACGCCGCGAGGCTCGGCCCCGCGGCGTCGTTGCGATGGTCCTGGCGGATTCGCCAGCAGCGCTACTTGATCACGCGCAGCGACGGACGCCCCTTCTTGCGATCCCGGGACGAAGCCTCGCACTCCTCGTCCTCCGCCGCGGACGTCTCCGCTTCCTCGCCACGACCCTCGACGCTTTCCAGCGACGGGCGTGTCTCACGGGACGGCGCCTCCGGCGCGCCGGCCTCGTCGGCCTCCTCAGCACCGGGCATCACCGGCTCGTGGCCGAAGACCATGCCGACCCCGTTCTCGCGGGCATAGAGGGCGATCAGGGCCTCGCAGGGCACGATGACCTGCATCGGCTGCCCCCCGAAACGGGCGTTGAAGGTGATGACGTCATTCGCCATGTGAAGCTCGCGCACCGCACTCGGCGCGACATTGAGCACGATCTGCCCGTTCTGGACGAACTGCGACGGCACCTGAACCCCGTCGTGCTCGGCATCGACGACGATGTAGGGTGTATGGTCGTTGTCCAGCAACCACTCGTACAGGGCGCGGGCCAGATAGGGACGGCTAGACTGCATGCACAGACCCTCCGATGACACGGCCGCCGGGTGGCGGCCGCACTGTGAATTCAGGTGCGCATCTCGCGCTCGGTCTCGGTCAGCGACGCCTTGAAGGCCTCCCGCGAGAACAGCCGCTCCATGTAGCCCATCAGCGGCTTGATCTGCTTCTCCGGCAGCTCGATGCCCAGTGCCGGCAGCCGCCAGAGCAGCGGCGCCATGCAGCAGTCCACCAGCGAGAACTCCTCGCTCATGAAGTACGGCATGTCCTCGAAGATCGGAGAGATGCCGACGATGCTCTCGCGCAGCTCCTTGCGGGCCCGCTCGGCGTCCTTCTTGCTGCCGGAGACGATGGTCTCGACCAGCGGGCACCATTCCCGCTCGACGCGATGCATCCACAGCCGGCTCTGGGCCCGCGCCACCGGGTAGACCGGCAGCAGCGGCGGATGCGGGAAACGTTCGTCGAGATACTCCATCATGACCTTGGACTCGTAGAGCACCAGGTCGCGATCCAGGAGCGTCGGCACGCTGTTATAGGGGTTGAGATCCGCCAGTTCGGCGGGACGGCTGTCCTCGCCGACCTCGATGATGTCGACGGCGACACCCTTCTCGGCCAGCACAATGCGCACGCGGTGACTGTAATGATCATCGCTGCCGGAGTAGAAGGTCATGGACGACCGCTTGGCCACTACACCCATGTAACAGTTCCTCGCATCAGTTCGAGCGGTGCATGATAACACGAGAAGCCCGGCGCAAGGGCAGCCCCGATCATGCTCTCCGCAACCCGGCGCAACCCGCCGGCCGGCTTGCCCACGGCAGAATTGAAAACGCCCGGGCCATTGGCCCGGGCGCCTGTGCGGTCGCGATGCCGCGTCGTCTTAACGCTTGGAGAACTGCGGACGACGGCGCGCCTTGCGCAGACCCACTTTCTTGCGCTCGACTTCGCGAGCGTCGCGAGTCACGTAGCCGGCTTCGCGCAGCGGCTTGCGGAACTCTTCGTTGTAGCTGATCAGCGCGCGGGTCAGGCCATGGCGGATCGCGCCGGCCTGGGCGGAGCCGCCGCCACCGGTGACGGTGATGTAGGCATCGAACTGCTCGCCGGTCTGGGTCAGCTCGAACGGCTGGCGCACCACCATCTGGGCGGTCACGCGGCCGAAGTATTCACCCAGCTCGCGGTTGTTGACGGTGATCTTGCCGGTGCCCGGCTTGAGGAATACGCGGGCCGTGGAAGTCTTGCGACGGCCGGTACCGTAATACTGCTGTGACATGGCGAAATATCCTTTAGATGTTCAGTTCTTGCGGCTGCTGCGCGGCATGCGGATGCTCGGTACCGGCATAGACCTTGAGCTTGGAATACATGGCACGGCCCAGCGGCCCCTTCGGCAGCATGCCCTTGACGGCCGCCTCGATGACCCGCTCCGGCGCGTGATCGATCATCTGCTCGAAGTTCATGGAACGCAGACCGCCCGGATAGCCGGTATGACGGTAGTAGTTCTTCGCCTGGGCCTTGTTGCCGGTCACGCGGACCTTCTCGGCGTTGACCACGACGATGTAGTCGCCGGTGTCGACGTGCGGCGTGTACTCGGGCTTGTGCTTGCCACGCAGGCGGCGAGCGATTTCGGTGGCCAGGCGACCGAGTGTCTTGTCCGCAGCGTCGACGACATACCAGTCGCGCTTGACGGACTGCGGCTTAGCACTGAACGTCTTCATGGATTGAATCACCAATTGATGTATTGGGCCTTGCGCCATCGGCGGTTGGCCATCCCTATTTTTCTTGGTTGCCGGCCTGCGATGAGCCGACAACGGTCGAGCGAGCGCGCATTGTACATGCTTCACTCGCCCAGGTTAAGGGGCCGCATCACGGTTTGTGGGGCAGCGCCAGGTATTCCCGCGACTGCATCTCCTGCAGCCGGGAGAGGGTCCGCTCGAACTCGAAGGCCAGGCTGCCCTCGGGGTAGAGCGACGCCACCGGCACGGCCGCCGACATCAGCAGCTTGACGCCGCGATCGTAGAACTCGTCGACCAGATTGATGAAGCGCCGGGCCTGGTCGTCGCTGGCTCGCCCCATCTGCGGCACGTTGGCCATCAGCACGGTATGAAACTCGCGCGCCAGCTCGATGTAGTCGTTCTGGCTACGCGGCCCGTCGCACAGGGTCGCGAACTCGAACCACACGACGCCTTCGTGCAGCCGCCGGGCCGTCAGCACGCGATGATTGATCTCGATCGGCACGTCGGTCTCCCCGTCCGTGCCGGCCACCTTGCGGAAGCTGCGTTCCAGCTGCCGATCCGCCGCGTCGTCCAGCGGCGAATGGAACAGGGGGACGTGTTCGAGCGCGCGCAGGCGATAGTCGACCCCGGCATCGACGTTCACCACCTCGCAGTGACGCTTGACCAGATCGATGGCCGGCAGGAAGCGCGCTCGCTGCAGGCCGTTCTTGTACAGGTCGTCGGGCACGATGTTGGAGGTCGCGACCAACACTACCCCCTGGGCGAACAGCGCCTCGAGCAGATTGGCCAGAATCATCGCGTCGGTGATGTCCTTGACGAAGAACTCGTCGAAGCAGATCACCCGGGCTTCCGCGGCGAACTTGGCGGCGATCAGCGTCAGCGGGTTCTTCTCGCCCTTGTAGTGTTCGAGCTCGTTGTGCACCCGCTGCATGAAGCGATGGAAATGGGTGCGCATCTTGTCGGGAAAGGGCAGCGCCTCGTAGAAGGTATCGACCAGATAGGTCTTGCCGCGACCCACCCCGCCCCAGAAGTAGAGCCCCTGCACATCGGGCAGCGCCGGGCGGTCGGGGGCGCTTTCGCGCTTGCCGAACAGGCGGGCGACACGCGACTTGAGGCCGACGTCGTTGCCGCCCGGCGTCAGCTCGCGCCGCGGCGTGGCGACCAGGTCGTCATAGAGGCGCTGCAGATGGGCGACGGCGCGCTCCTGGGCGGCATCATGCTGAAAGCCCTCGCGCTGCAGGTCGCTGCGATAGCGTTCGATGGGCGTGCGCGCGGCGGCCTGGCGGTCACCGGCGGAAGATGGCGTGGTGGACGAGGTCATTGTCGTCGAACGGTCCTCGGCTGCGGTCAGTGAGCCCGACATTATACGCGCCGACGCCGAATCGACCATGGGCGACGCCATGCGTTGACCCGTGCGCAACCCTGCCCCGTATAATAAGTCCGTCCGGGCGCCGCGAGGCCGGGGCCGGGCCGCCACCCATCTCCGGCGTGGCAACTGCGAGCAATCAAGGGGAACGACGTGTATCAGAGCAACATCGATTGGATCCTGGCCATCGCCGGCTTCCTGGCCGGCCTGGGCGTCGGCGCGCTGGGCTACCACCTGCTCAACGCCAATGTCGCCCGCAACCAGAAGACCCGCCAGCGGCTGGCGGAAAGTGAACTGGAGTTGAGCCAGATGCGCGGCCACCTCAACGACCACCTGTCCCGCGCCGCCGACCTGGTGACGAACATCCAGCGCCAGAGCCAGGAACTCGAACGCCAGCTGGCCCGCAGCGCCGAGCAGTTGAGCGATGATCCGAAGCTCAAGCGCCGCCTCGGCGGTACCCGTGAAGAAGAAGACACCGACGGCGAGGCCGCAGCGTCAGCGACGCCGCGCGATTACGCGGACGGCAGTCACGGCACCCTGTCCGAGGACTTCGGCCTGCAGCGCGATGACGACACCGTCCGCAGCGGCGAGACCCCGGTTCGCTACTGAGCGAACACGTCGACACGCGCCTCCCCTGCCCCGGCGCCCGGACGGGCGCCGCGGTTCTTCCGCCCCGCTCCGCCCCCGGCGGACGCCCCATCAGGCCGGATTGTCGATATCCACGAAACGGTGCTCGACGCCCAGTTCGGTAGCCAACCGTTCGCCCAGCGCCTGGACCCCGTAGCGTTCGGTGGCATGATGGCCGGCGGCGAAGTAGCTGATGCCCATCTCGCGCGCCAGGTGGGTGGTACGCTCGGAGATCTCGCCGGAGATGAAGGCGTCAGCCCCCGCCTCGCCGGCCCGGGCGATCATGTCCTGGGCCCCGCCGGTACACCAGGCGACGCGGCGGATCGGCCGCTCGTGACCGGCCACCGTCATCGGCTCGCGCCCCAGTCGCCGCGCCAGATGCGCCCCCATCGCCGGTGTATCCAGCGCCTGCTCGGGCTCGCCCAGCCAGACCAGCCCTTCGCCCAGCGCCCCATCGGCACAGCCCTCGACCCGGAATCCCAGACGCTCGGCCAGGCGCGCGTTGTTGCCCAGCTCGGCATGCGCATCCAGCGGTAGATGGTAGGCCAGCAGATTGATGTCATGAGTCAGCAGCGTCGCCAGGCGCCGGCGCTTCATACCGGTCACCGCCACCGGCTCGTTCTTCCAGAAGTAGCCATGATGTACCAGCACCAGATCGGCCTGCCAGGCCACCGCCTCGTCCAGCAGGGCCTGGCAGGCGGTGACACCGCTGAGCACGCGGCCCACCGACTCGCGCCCGGCCACCTGCAGGCCGTTCTCGGTATAATCCTTGAAGCGTTCGGGCGCCAGCAGTCGGGTACAGGCGTCCACCACGCGATCACGTGCAACCATCACTCCTCCAGCATTCGATTCACGGCAGTGTTACAATCCGCCCATTGTAATGGCTGCCTCCACCGGCTTCGAGACACCCGGTGCGCGCCCCCGCATCCAAGGATTTTTCATGCGCCGCTTCGTGATGCCCCTGCTCTGGCCCGTGATCACCGGAATCCTGCTGGCCGTGGTACTGCTGGACCAGTTCCCGCAGCTGCTCGGCAAGCCCGACGCCATCACCGCCCCCGAGGCGACCTCCTCGCCCGCCGCAACGGCAACACCCGCCGCCGACACCCCGGCACGGGCCGCGCCCCAGCTGCGCGATGCCGCACCCATGAAGCGCGATGAAGGGCCGGTCAGCTACTCCACCGCCGTCGCCGAGGCCGCGCCGGCGGTAGTCAACGTCTACTCGTCACGGGTGGTCCAGCGCGAACAGCATCCACTGATGTCCGACCCCTTCTTCCGGCAGTTCTTCGGCAAGGACATGCCGCGCCGCCAGCGCCTGCTGTCCAGCCTGGGCTCGGGGGTGATCGTCAGCGATGAAGGCTATGTCCTGACCAACAATCACGTGATCCAGGGCGCCGACCAGATTCAGGTGGCCCTGCGCGACGGTCGCGAGACCCTGGCCACGCTGGTCGGCACCGACCCCGACAGCGATCTGGCCGTATTGAAGATCGACCTCAAGAAGCTGCCGGTGATTCGCTTGGCCGACTCCGAGAAGATCGCCGTGGGCGATGTCAGCCTGGCCATCGGCAACCCGTTCGGAGTCGGCCAGACGGTCACCATGGGCATCATCAGTGCCACCGGGCGCAACCACCTGGGGCTGTCCGCCTACGAGGACTTCATCCAGACCGACGCGGCGATCAACCCCGGCAATTCCGGAGGCGCGCTGGTCAATGCCCGAGGCGCCCTGGTCGGCATCAACACGGCGATCTTCTCACGCTCGGGTGGCTCGCAGGGCATCGGCTTCGCCATTCCCACCAACCTGGCGCGCGAGATTCTCCGCCAGATCATCACCCACGGCCGAGTGATTCGCGGCTGGCTGGGCATCGAGGCCCAGGAGATCACACCCAACCTGGCAACCTCGTTCGGCCTCAAGGCCGCTCAGGGGGTAGTGATTTCCAGCGTGCTGCCCAACGGGCCGGGCGACAAGGCCGGGCTGCAACCCGGTGACGTGATGACCGCCATCGATGGCAAGCCGATTCTCGACCCTCGCGTGGCCATGGCCGACATCGCCGAGATCAAGCCCGGCACCCAATTGCCGGTGACGATCATCCGCGGCGGCGAACGCCGCACGGTCACGATCGAGGTGGGAGAGCGCCCGATCCCCAGCCAGAAGGGCCAGGCGGGCTGATGCGAAGAGCGCCGCCGGCGGCACGGGGCAGCCGGCGGCGCGAGACGCCTAGGCTTTGTCTGAAAACTGGCTGCGCTCGACCATGCGGCGTTAAAAATCAGCTCAAAATGCTCATTTACACCCCGTAAACTCCGCTTTTTCGCTGATTTTTGCCTTGCCTGGTCGTCGCTCGCCGACTTTTCGGACAAACCCTAGTCGGCGTCGGGGATGCGGCTCTCGGCGGAGCGAGCATGGGCGGTGAGCGACTCGCCACGCGCCAGCACGGAGGCAGTCTGCCCCAGACTGGCCGCCCCTTCGGCGGAACAGTGGATCAGCGACGAGCGCTTCTGGAAATCATAGACCCCCAGCGGCGACGAGAAGCGCGCCGTGCCCGAGGTGGGCAGCACGTGGTTGGGCCCGGCACAGTAGTCGCCCAGGGCTTCCGCCGTGTAGCGGCCCATGAAGATGGCACCGGCATGGCGCACCTGCGCCAGCAGGGCGTCCGGCTCGGCCACCGACAGCTCGAGATGTTCCGGGGCAATGCGGTTGGTCAGCGCCAGCGCCTCGTCGCGGTCACGGCAGCGAATCAGCGCGCCGCGGGCCTGCAGCGACTGGCGGATGATCGCTTCGCGCTCCAGGGTGGGCAGCAGCCGCTCGATCGCCGCCTCGACGGCATCCAGATGGGCGTCATCCCAGCTCACCAGAATCGCCTGAGCATCCTCGTCGTGCTCGGCTTGCGAGAACAGGTCCATGGCCAGCCACTCGGGATCGGTTCCGCCATCCGAGACGACGAGAATCTCCGACGGACCGGCGATCATGTCGATACCCACCTGACCGAATACCGCTCGCTTGGCGGTAGCCACGTAGATGTTGCCGGGCCCGACGATCTTGTCGACCCGCGGCACGCTCTCGGTGCCGTAGGCCAGCGCCGCCACCGCCTGGGCGCCGCCCACGGTGAAGACCTTGTCGACCCCCGCCAGGTGCGCCGCGGCCAGCACCAGCTCGTTGAGCACCCCGTCCGGCGTGGGCACCACCATGATGATCTCGCTCACTCCGGCGACATGCGCCGGGATCGCGTTCATCAGCACCGACGACGGATAGGCCGCCTTGCCACCGGGCACATAGATACCGGCGCGATCCAGCGGCGTGATCTTCTGCCCCAGCACGGTGCCATCCGCCTCGGTGTACTGCCAGGACTCGGGCTTCTGATGCTGGTGATACAAGCGGATGCGCTCGGCGGCATGGCGCAGCGCTTCCCGCTGCGCCTCGGGCAGGCCTTCGTAGGCTGCGGCCAGGCGCTCGGCGGACAGCGTCAGCGACGCCATGTCCGCGACCGAGAGCCGGTCGAAGCGCGCGGTCAGCTCGACCAGCGCTGCATCGCCGCGGCTGCGGACATCCTGAAGGATTCCCGCGACACGCGACTGGACCTCCGCGTCGGACACCCCCTCCCAGTCCAGCAGCCCATCCAGACGCGCCTCGAAATCCGCCTCGCGGGTATCGAGCCGGGGCATGGTGAAATTCGCTGTGGCACGCTCGGCCATCGGTGACACTCCTCTTTCTCTCGCTCGGCGCAAGCCGTTCGTCAGTCGCGCACCGGTGCGCCGCGACGTGTGGCGACCGCATCGCGCAACCGTTCGATCAGCGGCTTCAGGCGTGCATGCTTCATGGTCATCGACGCCTTGTTGACCACCAGGCGCGTGCTGATGTCGGCGATCAGCTCACGGGGCTCCATGCCGTTGGCACGCAGCGTGTTGCCCGTGTCGACGATGTCGACGATCTCGTCGGCCAGATTCATCAGGGGCGCCAGCTCCATGGCCCCGTACAGCTTGATGACCTCGGCCTGAATGCCCTGCTCGGCATAGTAGCGTCGCGCCAAGTTGACGAACTTGGTCGCCACACGACGCCGTGCATGCACCGGCTCCGCCCCGGTGATGCCGGCCGTCATCAGCCGGCAGCCGGCGATCTCCAGATCCAGGGGCTCGTACAGCCCCTCGGCGCCGTGCTCGAGCAGCACATCCTTGCCCGCCACGCCGAGATCGGCGGCGCCCATCTGCACATAGGTGGGCACGTCCGTGGCACGAATCACCACCAGCTTGACGTCGTCCAGATTGGTATCGAACAGCAGCTTGCGGCTCTTGCCCAGATCCTCGGCCGGCTCGATGCCGGCGTCGGCCAGCAGCGGCAGGGTTTCCTCGAGTATGCGCCCCTTCGACAGGGCCAGAATCAATTGCTTCGACATTGCGACAACCGCGGTTGATGGGGGTGACGCTTCCGCCCCGGCGCGGGCCGGGGCGGCGTCTCAGTGCCCGGGAACGCGACGGATCCGGGCCCCCAGTAGTTGAAGTTTTTCCTCGATGCACTCGTAGCCACGGTCGATGTGATAGATGCGATCGACCAGCGTCTCGCCCTCGGCCACCATCGCCGCCACCACCAGGCTGGCCGAGGCCCGCAGGTCAGTGGCCATGACCGGCGCACCGGACAGCGTGCCGACGCCGGTGACCACCGCCGTGTTGCCCTCCAGCGCGATGTCGGCGCCCATCCGCTTGAGCTCCTGCACGTGCATGAAGCGGTTCTCGAAGATCGTCTCGACGACCCGCCCCGTGCCCTCGGCGACGCAGTTCAGGGCCACGAACTGGGCCTGCATGTCGGTGGGGAACGCCGGGTAGGGTGCGGTCCGCACGCTCACCGCCCGCGCATGTCGAGCTCGATCCAGTCGTCGGCATGACGCACCATGGCGCCGGCCTCCTCGAGCTTGGCGAGCACGGCCTCGAGGATATCGGCACGCGTATTGCGGACCCGCACATGCCCGCAGGTCGCGGCCGCCGCCACCAGAAAGGTGCCGGTCTCGATGCGGTCGGGCATCACATCGTAGTGACAGCCATGCAGCCGCGCGACGCCCTCGACGGTGATGGTGTCGGTGCCGTGGCCGCGAATCCTCGCGCCCATGGCGATCAGGCATTCGGCCAGATCGACCACTTCCGGCTCGCGGGCGGCGTTTTCCAGCACTGTGACGCCGTCGGCCAGCGTGGCCGCCATCAGCAGGTTCTCGGTGCCGGTCACGGTGACGGTGTCGAAGAAGATGGTGGCGCCCTTGAGGCGCCCCTGGGTGCGCGCCCGGATGTAGCCGCCCTCGACCCGAATGTCGGCACCCATCGCCTTGAGCCCCTGGATATGCAGGTCGACCGGACGCGTGCCGATCGCGCAGCCGCCCGGCAGGGACACGTCGGCCGCACCGAAGTGCGCCAGCAGCGGACCGAGTACCAGGATCGAGGCACGCATCTTCTTGACCAGCTCGTAGGGCGCATGACTGTCGCGCACCTGAGAGCCATCCAGCTGGATGGTCATCTTCTCGCCCATCACCGGCTCGACCCCCATGTGGCCGAGCAGCTCCAGCGTGGTGGTGATGTCCTGGAGATGCGGCAGGTTGCCGATGGTGACGGGCTCGTCGGCGAGCAGCGTGGCGGCCAGGATCGGCAAGGCCGAGTTCTTGGCCCCGCTCGCCCATACCTCGCCCTCGAGCGGCCCGTTACCGGTGATGATCAGCTTGTCCATGTGATCGTATCACTCGACCCGGGCGTTTTCGGGCGCCGACTGCCACTGGGTCGGCGTGTAGGTCTTGATGCTCACCGCATGCAGGGCGCCGCTGGCGATCTCGTCGGAAAGTGCCGAGTAGATCAGCTGCTGGCGCTTGACCGGCGACAGGCCGTCGAACACGTCGCCGACGGCGATGACCTGGAAATTGCAGCCTTCTCCCTGAATGAAGAATTCACATCCGTCGATGCGGGCTTCGAGCAAAGCCTTGACGTCACTGGGTTGCATGGGTCGCGGCGACTCCTATCGGCAATGAAGCACCCGCCGAACCGGTCGGCGGGTCATGAATCTCGTGAATCGCCCATGGTAATGAAAAGCGCCCCGAATGGCGATGGCGTCGGCCTGCCCGGGGTCTATTCGGCGGTCTCGAGGCGGGGCAGCAGCGGTTCGAGGCCGGCCATGGCGGTCAGCCGGGCCAGCGGCGCCGAAAGACACACCCCGGCCACCTCGAGCTGCCCCCGCCGGGCACAGCGCAGCCACTCCAGCATCACGCTGAGCGCGGCACTGCTGGCGCGATTGACCCCGGTCAGATCGAAACGGACCCGAGCCCCGGCGGCCTGCGCGTCGAGCCATTCCCGGCCTTGGGCGGCCAGTGCCGTCGCCACGTCGAAGTCCGCCTCGCCGCTGGCCAGCAGCGTCATGTCGCGCACCTCGAGCCGCACTCCGGCCTGCTCGAGCAGCAGGGTCACCCTTGGCTCCCCTTTTCCAGCTCGTCGGTGCCGACCTCCGGCGCCCAGTTGCTGATCACCGCGTCGTAGTCGTGGTTCTGGTCACGCATCGCCTGGTCGAACTGGTTGCGGAAGGTCAGCCCCAGGTTGATGCCGTTGACGATCACGTTGACCACCTTCCACTGACCGTCATCGGTGCGGCGCAGGGTGTAGTTGACCGGGTAGACCTTGCCGTCGTCGGCGACCACTTCCATGTCGACGCTGGCCTGATCCTCGTAGCGGCCGGTAGTGCTGCCGACCACCCGTATATCGCGATAGTCGAAGGTCACCAGCCCCTTGGCATAGGTGTCGATCAGCGTCTGGCGGAAGGTCTTGGCGAAGCGCGAGCGCTGCTCGGGCGAGGCGCTGCGGAAATAGCGCCCCATCACGCTGGCGGCGATATAGTGGAAATCCGCCACGTCCCGCAGGCTGTCGTCGACCAGCGCCTCGAGCTCATTGGTGTGCTGAGTGTAGTAGTCCTTGCGCCCTTCGAGCTTGTCCATCAGCTGATTGACGCTGTTGCGGATCATCTGCTCGGGGTTCTGGGCCTCGGCCAGGGCAAGCTGACTGATCAGCAGCCCCCCCGTCAGCAGCAGCATGGCCAGCCAGCCGAAGGACCTCGGGTACCTTGCGATCGTCTTCATCGATAACCTCCCGTGACTCAGTTCTTCACCATGTTCGAGACAAACTGCTGAATCAGCTCTTCCAGCACCAGTGCCTGCTGGGTATCGCGGATGGTGTCGCCATCCTTGAGGGTGTCCGGGGCGCCGCCCAGCGACAGGCCGACATACTGTTCGCCGAGCAGGCCGGCGGTCAGGATCGCCGCGGTGCTGTCACGGGGCAGCTGCCCTTCCAGCTTGCTGTCGATGGCCATGGTGACCCGGGCGTCGTACCACTTCGGATCCAGTTCGATGCCCGTGACCTGGCCGACCTGCACGCCCGCCACGGTCACCTTGGAACGCACCTTGAGGCCGCCGATGTTGGCAAAGTTGGCATTGAGGGTGAAGGTGTCGCCCCCCACGCCGTTGCCCAGGCCACTGACGCGCAGCCCCAGGAACACCAGTCCCAGAATGCCGGCCAGCATGAACAGGCCGACGCCAAACTCCATGATCTTGCTGCGCTTCATCCGATCTCTCCAAACATCATCGCCGTCAGCACGAAATCCAGCCCCAGAATCGCCAGCGAGGAATACACCACCGTGCGCGTGGTCGCCCGCGATATGCCCTCCGAGGTGGGAATCAGGTCGTAGCCCTGGAACACGGCGATCCAGGTCACCACCATGGCGAACACCAGACTCTTGACCAGCCCGTTGCCGATATCGGCGACGAAGCCCACACTACCCTGCATGTTGCTCCAGTAGGAGCCCTCGAAGACCCCCAGCCACTCGACACCCACCAGATAGCCACCCCAGATGCCCACCACGCTGAAGCCGATGGTCAACAGCGGCAGCGACACGAAGCCAGCCCACAGCCGCGGGGCGATCACCCGACGCAGCGGATCGACGCCGATCATCTCCATGCTGGTCAGCTGCTCGGTGGCCTTCATCAGGCCGATCTCGGCGGTCAGCGCGGACCCGGCCCGGCCGGCGAACAGCAGCGCCGAGACCACCGGCGCCAGCTCGCGCAGCAGCGACAGCGCCACCATCTGCCCCAACGCATCCTCGGCGCCGAAGTCGACCAGGATGGTGTAACCCTGCAGGGCCAGCACCATGCCGATGAACAGCCCCGACACCAGCACGATGGCCAGCGACATGACGCCGACGAAGTGCATCTGTCGCAGCCACAGGCGAATACCCTCGCGGGACGGAATGCCCAGGCATGACAGCATCAGGAACAGCCCGGCCCGCCCCAGAGCGTCGATCATGTCCAGCGTGCCGCGCCCCAGCGCCACCACCTGGCGTACCGGCGGACGCCGCGAGGCGCCGCGGCGACGTGCGTGTTCATCGCTCACGATGACGCCCTCCCGGTCATGATGTCGGTGAAATAGTCCGGGGCCGGATAGTGAAAGGGCACCGGCCCGTCCGGCTCGCCGTGGATGAATTGGCGCACACGATCGTCATCGTCGACATCCAGTGTCGCGGGCGTGCCGTGGGCCATCACCCGGCCGTCGGAAATCACGTAGACGTAGTCAGCGATCGACAGGGTTTCCTTGATATCGTGCGACACCACCACTGCCGTCAGCCCCAGCGCCTGATTGACGGTCTTGATCAACTGCACGAGCACCCCCATCGAGATCGGGTCCTGGCCGACGAAGGGCTCATCATAGAGGATCAGCTCGGGGTCCAGCGCGATCGCCCGGGCCAGCGCCACCCGGCGCAGCATGCCACCGGACAGCTCGGAAGGCATCAGGGCCCGCGCGCCGCGCAGCCCCACGGCCTCGAGCTTCATCAGCACGATGTCGCGGATCATCGCTTCCGGCAGGTCGGTGTGCACCCGCAGTGGAAAGGCCACGTTTTCGTAGACCGACAGGTCGGAAAACAGCGCGCCGCTCTGAAAGAGCATGCCCATGCGCCGACGCAACCGGAACAGCGCGCGGCGCGGCAGCCGATGAACGTCCTCGCCGGCGATGCGCACCCGCCCCGCATCCGGGTAGAGCTGGCCGCCGATCAGCTTGAGCAGCGTGGTCTTGCCGGTGCCGCTGGGCCCCATGATGGCCGTGATCTTGCCCCGGGGGACCTGCAGATCGAGACCGCGAAAGATTTCCTTCTCGCCGCGTGAGAAATGCAGGCCTTCCACATCGACGAGCAACGAGTCATTCATCAGCACAACCTAATGGTAATGGCCGAAAATTATCGAACATTGTATCCTAACTAATATTACCGCCGCCATCCCTCTCGGACGACGCTTGCAAGCCCCACGCGCAACCCGTTTAATGGGCGACCGTTCACCCGCACCCCCTTGAATCGAACATCCACCGCTTCGACCGGCACCGACGATTACGCCATGACCACCGATCCCCAGTTCGCCTTTCGTGACAGCGCACGTCGCACCCTGCACATCGAACAGCAGGCCATCGCCGCGCTCGAAGGCAAGCTCTCGGACGACTTCGACACGGCCTGTCGTCTGATGCTGGCCTGCGAGGGGCGTGTCGTGGTCACCGGCATGGGCAAGTCCGGCCATGTCGCCCGCAAGATCGCCGCCACTCTGGCCAGCACCGGCACGCCGGCCTTCTTCGTGCACCCCGGCGAGGCCAGCCACGGCGACCTGGGCATGATCACCTCGCGTGACGTGGTGCTCGCCCTGTCGAACTCCGGCGAAACGGACGAGGTCACGGCCCTGCTGCCGCTGCTCAAGCGCATGGGCGCTCCCTTGATCAGCATGACCGGTCGGCCGGGCTCCACACTGGCCCGCTACGCCCAGGCGCATCTCGATGCCGGCGTGACTCGCGAGGCCTGCCCCCTGGATCTCGCCCCCACCGCCTCGACCACCGCCGCCCTGGCCCTGGGCGACGCCCTGGCCGTGGCCCTGCTCGAGGCGCGCGGCTTCACCGCCGAGGATTTCGCCCTGTCGCATCCCGGCGGCGCCCTCGGCCGTCGCCTGCTGCTCAAGGTCGAGGACCTGATGCACACCGGCGAGCGACTGCCCTGCGTGGCGCTCGGCAGCCCGCTGCGTGACGCCCTGCTGGAAATCACCCGCAAGGGGCTGGGCTTCACCTGTGTGCTCGACGCCGACGGCCGGCTCTGCGGCGTCTTCACCGACGGTGACCTGCGCCGCACCCTCGACCAGCACACCAACCTTCATGACCTGCGCGTCGAGGCGGTGATGACCCGGGGTGGCAAGCGGACTCACGGCCACGTGCTGGCCGCCGAGGCCGTCAAGCTCATGGAAGACAATCGCATCACCGCCCTGGCGGTGGTCGACGCCGACGAGCGACCGGTCGGCGCCCTGCACATGCACGATTTGCTGGCCAGCGGCGTGATCTGAACCGAATCGCCCCATCACGCCCACCGACACGAGGAGAACGCCATGGCTCTCGACCCGCGCCTCAACCATCCCCGACTCGTGGAATGCGCTCGGCACGTCCGACTGCTGGCCCTCGACGTGGATGGCGTGATGACCGACGGGCGGCTGCACTTCCAGTCCGACGGCCAGGAGATCAAGAGCTTCAACACCCAGGACGGCCAGGGCATCAAGCTGCTGCGTCAGGCGGGCATCGAGGTCGCCCTGATCACCGGACGCACATCGCCCATGGTCAGCCGTCGTGCCGCCGCCCTGGGCATCGAGCATGTCTTCCAGGGCAACGACGCCAAGCTCGACCTGCTGCGCCAGCTGCTCGACACGCTGGGACTGACCTGGCAGCAGGCAGCCTACTGCGGCGACGACCTGCCCGACCTGGCGCCCATTCAGCGCGCCGGTCTCGGCATCAGCGTGCCCAACGCGCCGGACTACATTCGCCGCCATGCCGACTGGGTCACCGCTCGCTCCGGCGGGAACGGCGCGGTGCGCGAGATCTGCGACGGCCTGCTCGAGCTTCAGGGGCACTGGGCCTCGGTGCTCGACACCTATCTCCACGGGCAGGGCTGACGCCATGACCCTGTCGCGCCGGCGCCTTTCCACCCTGCTTCTGGGCCTGCTGCTGCTCGGCCTGGGCGGCGTGCTGACGCTCATCGACCAACGCGACGTGGGCCTGCCCGGCCCGGTTCCGACGGGCGAAACCGGGGAACCGGACTACTATCTGGAAAACGCCCGCCTCACTCGCTTCGACGCCACGGGCCGAGCCTATCAGCACCTGACCACGCCGCGCATCGAGCACACCCCCGGGGACGACGTCACCCGCCTGGAGACCCCGCGGGCCCGCCTGGACGACAAGCAGGGTCGCACCTGGCTTGCCACCGCCGACAAGGGTAGGCTGGAGGCCGGCGGCAACCCGCTGGTACTCATCGGCCATGCCAGGCTCCGGGCGCCGGAAGAAGGCTGGCAGGCAACCAGCGATGTGCTCCATTACGATGCCGATACCTACCACGCCTGGAGCGACAGTCGCGCCACGCTGCGCCAGTATCGCCAACGGGTCAGCGGCGATCGGCTCGACGCCTGGATCGACACCGGCCGCATGCGCCTGAACGGCGACGTTCAAGGCTTTCATCCGCCGATCAGCCCACAGGGAGGAACCTGATGCGCCCCTATCTTGCCGGCCTCGGCCTGACCGCACTGGCCTTGTTCGCCCCCGGCGTCTCGGCGCTGGAGAGCGATGCCCGCCAGCCCATCAACGTGGCGGCGGACCGCCTTGACCTCGATGACCGTGCCGGTACCGCCGTCTACACCGGCGACGTCAACCTGACCCAGGGCAGCATGGTGCTCGAGGCCGAACGCGTCGAGATCGCGCGCAACGACCAGGGCGAGGTGACCCGGGTCACCGCCACCGGCGACACGCAGCGCGCCTATCTGGAACAGCGCCCGGCCCCCGACGACCAACTGGTGAAGGGCTGGGGCGACACCGTCATCTATCATGCCGCCGAACGCCGGGTCGAACTGATCGGCAACGCCGAGCTTCACCAGGCCCGCGACACCTTCAACGGCGCCTATGTCGAGTACTATCTCGACAGCCGCAAGGTCCAGGCCCGCTCCAAGGCGCAGGGCAGCGACGGCCAGCGGGTCCGCATGACCCTGACCCCCAAGTCGTCGCCGTGAACCCGCCGTCCCGAGGATGACCATGAAGACCCTTGTCGCCCGCCATCTCGCCAAGAGCTACAAGAACCGCCGCGTGGTCCAGGACATCAGCCTGACCATCGGCCAGGGCAGCATCGTCGGCCTGCTCGGCCCCAACGGGGCGGGCAAGACCACCTCGTTCTACATGATCGTCGGTCTGGTGCGCGCCGACGCCGGCGAGGTGACCATCGACGATCTGGACCTGAGCCGCGCCCCCATGCACCAGCGCGCCCGCGCCGGGATCGGCTACCTGCCCCAGGAGGCCTCGATCTTCCGCAAGCTCTCGGTGGCCGACAACATCATGGCCATCCTCGAGACTCGCCGGGATCTCGACAAGGCGGGGCGCAGGAAACTCCTCGAGCAACTGCTCGAGGAGTTCCATATCGATCACATTCGCGACAACACGGGCATGAGCCTGTCCGGCGGCGAGCGCCGCCGCGTGGAAATCGCTCGCTCGCTGGCCACCGAACCGGCCTTCATCCTGCTCGATGAACCCTTTGCCGGCGTCGACCCCATCTCGGTGGGCGAGATAAAGAGCATCATCCGCCAGCTGCGCGACCGCGGCATCGGCATCCTCATCACCGACCACAACGTCCGCGAGACGCTGGACATCTGCGACAAGGCCTACATCGTCGGCGACGGCCAGATCATCGCCGAAGGCAGCGCCGAGGCGATCCTGGCCAGCGAGAAGGTACGCGAAGTCTACCTGGGCCACGAATTCCGGCTCTGACCCTCCTTCCGACGAAACCCTCGACCGTTACGGCGCTTCGTGGCACGGTTATTGCTTAACTACTTGCAAGCCGTGAGGGGGCGGGATACGGTATCCCCGAATCCGTCAGCGAAGTAGGCACGTCATGGCTATGAAACCCACGTTGCAGCTCCGGGTCGGCACGCAGCTGACCATGACGCCCCAGCTGCAGCAGGCCATCCAGTTGCTGCAGCTGTCGACGCTGGACCTCCGCCAGGAAATTCAGCAGGCGCTCGAGTCCAACCCCATGCTCGAGATGGAGGAGGAGTTCGGCGAGACCGCCGTCAGCGATGCGGCCGAGGACGACTGGAACCAGGACATCCCGGATGAGCTGGCCGTCGACAGCGACTGGTCCGACACCTATCAGGACATGGCTTCCGGCAGTCGCAGCGACGAGGGGCCGGATCTCGAACGCAATGCCGCCGGGGAAAGCCTTCAGGACCACCTCGCCTGGCAGCTCGCCATGGCCGACCTGAACGAGCGCGAACGCATCATCGCCGAAACCCTGATCGACGCCGTCGACGCCGACGGCTACCTGGCCTCCCCCCTAGACAGTCTCGTCGACGGGCTGCGCGCCCAGGGCCTCGAGGGGCTGCGCGCCCCCGAGGTGGAAGCGGTACTGATGCGCCTTCAGCAGTTCGAGCCCACCGGCGCCCTGGCCCGCGACCTGCGCGAATGCCTGCTTTTACAGCTCGGCGTCCTGCCCGACGACACGCCCCTGCTCCCTCAGGCCCGGCGACTGGTGCGGCAGTTCCTCGAGGCCCTGGCCGGCGACGACCGCAAGCTGCTCAAGCGCCGGCTGCGGCTCGATGACGACCAGCTCGACAGCGTGATCGCGCTGATCCGTACCCTCGATCCGCGTCCCGGCCAGGCCTTCGACGCCACCGGCAACGACTACGTGATTCCCGATCTGGTGGCACGCCACTCGCACGAAGGCTGGCGCATCGAGCTCAACCCCGAAGCCCTGCCCCGCCTGCGCATCCAGCCCGACTATGCCGCCCTGATTCGCCGCGCCGACAAGAGCGACGACAACACTTTCATGAAGCAGCACCTGCAGGAGGCGCGCTGGCTGATCAAAAGCCTCTCCAGCCGCAACGACACCCTGCTCAAGGTCGGGCGCGAGATCATGACCCGGCAACTGGACTTCCTCGACCACGGCGAGGAATCCATGAAGCCCCTGATCCTGGCCGACATCGCCCAGGCGGTGGAAATGCACGAATCCACCATCTCGCGGGTAACCACCCAGAAGTTCATCCACACGCCACGCGGCGTCTTCGAGCTCAAGTACTTCTTCTCGAGCCATGTCGGCGGCGAGGGCGATGCGCATTCCAGCACCGCGATCCGCGCCCGGCTCAAGAAGCTGATCGGCGAGGAGCCGCCCCGCAAGCCGCTCTCCGACAGCAAGCTGGTCGACCTGCTCGCCGCGGACGGCATCAAGGTGGCTCGCCGCACCGTCGCCAAGTATCGCGAGGCCATGGGGATCCCTTCCTCCAGCGAGCGCAAGCGACTAGCCTGAAGGGGCGCAGAAGCGTCCTGATCGACAGGGTCCGAACCATCTTCACGTCGGCCCTCTCACAGGGGTTTGCTAAGCTGCAAAAAGGGTTACAATCGAGCCACCACTCGCCGGAACAGGAGCGTGTCCATGCAAGCGAATATCACCGGCCATCATGTCGAACTGACAGATGCATTGCGTGACTACGTCAACGAGAAACTGACGCGTCTCGAGCGTCATTACGACAACATCACGACCGTTCAGGTAACCCTCTCGGTCGAGAAGGAACGCCATCAGGCTGCCTGCACCCTTCACGCCGCCGGTGCCGACTTGCATGCCGAAGCCGAGAATGGCGACATGTACGCCGCCATCGACGCTCTGGCCGACAAGCTCGATCGCCAGCTCGTCAAGCACAAGGAAAAGGCCCAGGCCCGCGCGCAAGGCGCCGGGGCCCGCTGACTCCGCCCATCATGACACTGGAAGCCATCCTGCCCCCCGAGCGCACGCTCTTCGCGGTGCCCGGGGGGAGCAAGAAGCGCGTGCTGGAATTCTTCAGCACCTTCATCGCGCAGAACACGCCGAGCCTGGACAGCCAGGAAGTCTTCAGCCGCCTGATCGGCCGCGAGCGGCTGGGCAGCACCGGGATCGGCAACGGCGTGGCGATCCCCCATGCGCGCAACCCTCACTGCAAGGCGCCGATCGCCGGCTTCCTCAAGCTGCAGGAACCCATCGACTTCGATGCCGTCGACGGCGAGCCGGTCGACCTGATCTTCGTGCTGCTGGTGCCCGAGGAAGCGGACGACACTCACCTCGCCCTGCTGGGCCAGGTGGCCGGCATCATGAACGACGCCGACATCCGCAGCCGTCTGCGTCACAGCGAAAGTCAGCGCGAGCTCTACGAGACCCTGCTCGACGCCATTCGCCGCCAGGAAGGCACATCCGGCGAGACGCTCGGCTAGTCACGCTTCTCGTTCCACCGCCACCAGGAGAGCCGCCGCGATGCAGCTCGTGATCATCAGCGGTCGTTCCGGGTCCGGCAAGTCGATCGCGCTTCAGGCCCTCGAGGACCTGGGCTTCTATGCCATCGACAATCTGCCGGCCATGCTCCTCGACCCCCTGATCGACGAACTCCGTCAGGACGATGCCCGCCGCTCCAGCATCGCCGTGAGCATCGACGCCCGCAACGTGCCCACCGCCCTCGAGCGCTTTCCGGGGCTGCTCGAGACGCTGCGCGCCCGCGGCCTCGACTGCCAGGTGGTCTACCTGACCTCCGAGGACAAGATCCTGCTCGAGCGCTACTCGGCCACGCGGCGCCGCCACCCGCTGACCCGGGACAGCGAGATGACCCTCGCGGAAGCCGTCGAATCCGAGGAGCAGGCCCTGTCGGGCATCCGCGATCTCGCCGACCTGGTCATCGACACCTCGCAGCTGTCGGTTCACGAACTGCGCGGGCGCATCGCCGAACAGGTCGCCCATCACCGCAGCGGCCAGCTGACCCTGACCTTCGAGTCCTTCGGCTTCAAGCGCGGCGTGCCGCTCGACGCCGATATCGTCTTCGACGCCCGCTGCCTGCCCAACCCCTACTGGGACCCCCGGCTGCGTCAGTTCAACGGCCGCGATCCGGAGATCGTTGACTTTCTCGAGGGTTACCCCGACGTCATCGCCATGCAGGACGATATCCACACCTGGCTCGATCGCTGGCTGCCGGCCTATCAGGCCAGCAACCGCAGCTACCTGACCGTGGCCGTCGGCTGCACCGGTGGTCAGCACCGCTCGGTCTATCTCACCGAGCGTCTCGCCGCGATATTCGCCGGCCGCTATCAGGTGCGGCTGCGTCATCGGGAGCTGGGCATCAATACCGCCGTGGGGGCGCCCCGTGCCGAGCCGTGAGCTGACCCTGACCAACAAGCGCGGCCTGCATGCCCGGGCCGCCACCAAGCTCGTCCAGTGCTGTCAGGGCTACGAGGCGCGGGTCACCGTCCACCATCAGGCCCGCTGCGGCGATGCCGCCAACATCATGTCGCTGCTGATGCTCGCCGCCCCCTGCGGCACCTGCCTGACCATCGAGGCGGAAGGCCCCCAGGCCGAGGAGGCGCTGGACGCTCTCCAGTCGCTCTTCGAGGCGCGCTTCGACGAGGACCAGTGATTCGACGCCACCGGGGCGCCGGGGCTGCCGGCTTTTCTTAAGGCAGTGCTAAGATGGCGCCTGCCAGTGTCTACCCGGCCGAGGACGTCAGACCGCATGAGCCAGAATCCCGAACGCTTGCAGCCCCGCCTGGAACGACTCAACGAGGCGCTGGAAAGCGGCGCCCTCGACCAGGCCCGGCGCATGCTCAATCGCGGCCTGGCACCCGTCGATGTCGCTCATCTGCTGGAGTCGACCCCGCCGCGGGAACGCGAGGTGCTCTGGGAACTGGTCGAACCCGAACTGCAGGGCGAGGTGCTGCAGTACCTCAACGACGACCTCCAGACCCTGTTCCTCAACCGGATGAGCGCCCAGCAGCTGGTCTCGGCCACCGAGGGGCTGGACGTCGACGACCTGGCCGACCTGCTGCAGCGGCTGCCCAACACCGTCACGCTCGAGGTGCTGGCCTCGATGGAGGCTCAGGAGCGCCAGCGTCTCGAGACGGTGCTCGCCTACCCGGAGGACACCGCCGGCGGGCTGATGAACACCGATGCGGTGACCATCCGTCCGGACATCACCCTCGACGTGGTGCTGCGCTACCTGCGCCGCCACGAACGCCTTCCCGACACCACCGACGCCCTGCTGGTGGTCACCCGCAGCGACAAGCTGATCGGCAGCCTGCCGATCGAGCGCCTGCTGGTCTCGGACACCACCATGCTGGTCCGCGAGCTGATGGACACCGAGAACGTCAGCATCCCTGCCATGACGCCCGACACCGAGGTCGCCAAGCTGTTCGAGAAGTTCGACCTGGTCTCGGCGCCGGTGGTCGGCACCGACGGTCACCTGCTGGGGCGAATCACCATCGACGACGTGGTCGACGTGATCCGCGAGGATGCCGAGCACCAGGTGATGAGCATGGCCGGCCTGGACGAGGAGGAGGACACCTTCGCGCCCGCCTGGCGCACCAGCCGCCGGCGCGCGGTGTGGCTGGGCATCAACCTGCTCACCGCCTTCCTGGCCGCGGCGGTGATCGGCCTGTTCGAAGGCACCATCCAGCGCATCACCGCCCTGGCGGTGCTGATGCCGATCGTCGCCAGCATGGGCGGCATCGCCGGTTCGCAGACGCTGACCGTGCTGATCCGCGGCATCGCCCTGGGCCACGTCGGCGGCGGCAACGTCAAGTGGCTGCTCAACCGCGAACTGGTGGTGGGCCTGCTCAACGGCCTGCTGTGGGCGCTGGTCATCGCCGCCATCGCGGTGCTGTGGTTCGGCGATCCGGCCCTGGGCGGCATCATCGCGGCGGCGATCGTCATCAACCTGCTGATCGCCGCCCTGGTCGGCACCCTGCTGCCGGTGGTGCTCAAGAAGCTCAACATCGACCCGGCCCTGTCGGGCAGCGTGATTCTCACCACGGTGACCGACGTGGTGGGGTTCATGGCCTTCCTGGGCCTGGCGACGCTGTTCTATCTCTGAGCCACGAGCCACGAGCCACGAGCCACGAGCCACGAGCCACGAGCCACGAGCCACGAGCCACGAGCCACGAGCCACGAGCCACGAGCCGGCAGCATGATGCCCCTGCCCGTGGCCCGGGCCGCTCAGTCGCCGGCCACGGTCATGCCGTCGATCAGCCAGCTGCCGGTATGCACGCTGCCCCGGGTGTCGATATCGTCCCCGAGCGCCCGCAGGTTGGCGAACATGTCGCGCAGGTTGCCGGCGATGGTGAACTCCTCGACCGGGTGACGAATCTCGCCATCCTCGACCCAGAAGCCCGCCGCACCGCGCGAGTAGTCACCGGTGACCCCGTTGACGCCCTGGCCCATCAGCTCGGTGACCAGCACGCCGGTGCCCAGCTCCTTGAGCAGGGCCTCGCGCGAGACCCGTGGCGCCTCGAGACGCACGTTGCGCGCGCCGCCGGCATTGCCGGTGGTGGTCATGCCCAGCCGTCGGGCGCTGTAGGCCGAGAGCATGTAGCTGGCGACCCGGCCGTGATCGACGAAGACATTGTCACGGGTGTAGACCCCGTCGTTGTCGAAGGCGCTGCTGGCCATCGCCCCCGGTTCCCGGGGCCGCTCGACGAGCGAGAACCACTCGGGAAACAGCGGCTCGCCTAGGCTGTCGCAGAGGAAGGACGCCTGGCGGTAGAGGGCCCCGCCGGCGATCGCGCTGAGGAAGTGACCGACCAGGCCGCCGGCCATTTCCGGGGCGAACATCACCGGCATCCGCCCGGTACGCGGGCGCTGCGCGCCCAGACGGCTCACGGTACGCTCGGCGGCCCGGCGCCCCACCGTCTCGGGCGAGGCCAGGCACGCCGGATCGCGCTCGCTGGTGTAGTCGTAATCGCGCTGCATGCCCCTGTCGTCGCGGGCGATCAGCACGCAGGACAGCGAATGGCGGCTGCCGCGCTGGCTGCCGAGAAAGCCGTGGCTGTTGCCGTAGACGCGCACGCCCTCGCCGCTCGACAGGCTCGCGCCGTCGGACTGGCTGATGCCGTCCACGCCGCGCCCGGCGTTCTCGCAGGCCAGCGCCAGCTCGATCGCCTCGTCGGTGCTCAGCCGCCAGGGATGGTGCACGCCGAGATCCGGCAGCTCGCGTGCCATCAGTTCGGCATCGGCCAGCCCCGAGGCCGGATCCTCGCCGGTGTAGCGGGCGATCGCCATGGCCTTGTCCACGGCATCGCGGATCGACGCCTCGCTGGCATCCGACGACGAGGCACTGCCCTTGCGCTGCCCCAGGTAGACGGTCACGGCGAAGCCCTGGTCACGCGCCAGCTCGACGGACTCCACATCGCCCATGCGCACACTGATCTCGATGCCCTGATCGACGCTGGCGCCGACCTCGCAGGCATCCGCACCGGCGTGGCGCGCCTGCTCCAGCGCCAGCGCCACCCGCGACTCCAGAAGCGCCTGCTGCGCCTCGGCATCAAAGGCCTGAGTCATCCTGATCTCCTTGTTACCGGGGGCTGGTATACTGCCCCAACCCACCCATCGTGATGGAAATGGCATGTCTTTCGATTCGTCCGAGTCGCACGACGACTCCCCGCAACGCCCCAGCAAGACCCAGCGCAAGCGCGAGATGCAGGCGCTGCAGTCGCTGGGGGAAGAGATCATCGCGCTCCCCGAGGGCCAGCGGGCGCAGCTGCCGCTCTCCGACGACCTGCTGGCCGCCGTCGAGGAAACCGGTCGCATCCGCTCCCACGAGGGGCGCCGACGCCACATGCAGTACGTCGGCAAGCTGATGCGCCGCGAGGACCTCGACGCCATTCGTGCCGTGTTCGATCGCTTCGAACAGGAACGCCAGCGCCACGACCTGGCCTTCCACAAACTCGAGCGCTGGCGCGACCGGCTGATCGACGGCGACCAGGCCGAACTGGAGGCCTTCATCGCCGACTACCCCGACGTCGACCGCCAGACCCTGCGCCAGCTGATCCGCAACGCCCGCAGCGAGCGTGAACGCGGCAAGCCGCCCACCAGCGCCCGCAAGCTGTTCAAGCTGATTCGGGACACGGCGGGAGTGTAAACGCACCCGGCGCTCACGCCGTGCCAACCTCGCGCCATTGCAAGACGACGCCGAGCGGTGCCCGGACAAGGCGGAAATCGACGAGGCCGCGGAGCTTACAGGCCGTAAACGAACAGGCCGAGTCGATTCCCAACGCCGTAGCCGCATGGGCGCCGCGCAGGCACGTCCGGCTCAGGACTGGGTGCCGCCGACGGTCAGCTCGTCAAGCTTGAGTGTCGGTTGCCCCACGCCGACCGGCACACCCTGGCCTTCCTTGCCGCAGACCCCGATACCGGTGTCGAGCGCCATATCGTGGCCGATCATCGATACCCGACCCATCGCCTCGGGGCCATTGCCGATCAGCGTCGCGCCCTTCACCGGCGCGGTGATCCGGCCGTCCTCGATCAGATAGGCCTCACTGGCCGAGAACACGAACTTGCCGGAGGTGATGTCGACCTGACCACCGCCGAAGCTGACCGCGTAGAGCCCGCGCTTGACGCTGCCGATGATCTCCTCGGGGTCCGCCTGGCCGGCCAGCATGTAGGTATTGGTCATGCGCGGCATGGGCATGTGAGCGTAGGACTCGCGGCGCGCGTTGCCGGTGGGCGCCATGCCCATCAGCCGGGCGTTGAGCTTGTCCTGCATGTAGCCGGTGAGGATGCCGTCCTCGATCAGCGGCGTGCAGGCGCCCGGAGTGCCCTCGTCGTCGATCGACAGCGAGCCGCGCCGGTCGGCCAGCGTGGCGTCGTCGACGACCGTGACCCCCGGGGCGGCGACCCGCTCGCCGAGACGCCCGGCGAAGGCGGAACTGCCCTTGCGGTTGAAGTCGCCCTCGAGACCGTGGCCCACCGCCTCGTGCAGCAGGATGCCCGGCCAGCCGGCACCCAGCACCACCGGCATCTGACCGGCGGGGGCGTCCACCGCCTCGAGATTGACCAGTGCCTGGCGCACGGCGTCCTTCGCGTAGCGCTCGGCCACGTTCTCGTCGCGCAGGCGTGACATCGGATAGCGACCGCCGCCGCCGGCGCTGCCGCGTTCGCGACGGCCGTCACGCATGGCGATGACGCTGACGTTGAAGCGCACCAGCGGGCGGATATCCGCGGCCAGGGTGCCGTCGCTGGCGCGCACCAGCACTACCTCGTGAACGCCGCTCAGCGAGGCACTGACCTGAACCACGCTGGGATCCGCGGCCCGTGCCACGCGATCGGCCTGCTTGAGCATGGCGATCTTGTCCTCGGGAGCCAGCCCCGAGGGCGGGTCGACCCCGGCGTAGCGGGCCGGCACGCCGCCGGCGGCGATCGGTACCGGCGACAGGCGCGCCCCGCTGCGGGCGATCCCCGAGGCCGTGCGCCCGGCCTCGGCCAGCGCCTCGGCAGTGATCTGGTTGGAGAAGGCGAAGCCGGTCTTCTCGCCGGCCAGGGCGCGCACACCGACGCCGCCGTCGATATTGAAACTGGCGTCCTTGACCTCGCCGTCCTCCAGTACCCAGCTTTCCTGCCAGCTGCGCTGGAAGTACAGGTCGGCGTAGTCGATCCCCGGGCCCAGCGCTTCCGCCAGGCCCGGCTCGAGCGCCTGTGCGTCGAGCCCGCCGGGAACCAGCAGGGTCGTCGTGGCCTCATCGAGAGGCGATTGAGAGAGTCGGGTCATTCAGCGTTTTCCACAGTGATTCGCGGCGAGGTCCAGGGCCCCTGCACGCGGTAGTAAATTCGCGTGACCTGATCCAGCCAGCCACCGAAGAGCTTGTCGGCCAGATACAGGGCACCGCCCACGTAGGGCGCGCCCGCCAGCACGGCGGCCAGCGGCAGATTCTGGCTGACCGGTACGGTGACGCCCAGCATCAGGTCCAGCCGGCGGGCCATCAGGTCCACGCTGCCATCGAGGCTGAACTGCGTGGAGGCGCCATCGATCTTGACCGGCCCGCGGGTTTCCAGGCGACCATCATACAGTGTGGCATGTCCACGAACGCTGTCGAAAGCCGTGCCCTTGTCGGTCACGTCGGAAAAGTCCAGCCGCAGGCGGCGCAGCAGGTTGTCGATATTGAGCAGGCCGATCAAGCGCGCCGAGGGCGAATCCAGGGTCAGGAAGCTGCCGTCGTCGAGTTCGGCATCGATGTTGCCCCGCGAGCGCGCCAGGGCGAACTGCCAGGGCGCACCCGGCCAGGCCAGCTGCGACTGCACCCGTGTACGCCGCGAGCGCACCGCCACCGGCTGGCCGAGGGCCTGCAGTGCGCTGCCCAGATCGCCGCCCTCGAGCGTCAGCCGCGAACGACTCAGGCTCGCGTCATTCCCCGAGGCCTCCCACACCAGCTCGCCCTGGCCGGTGATGTCACCCAGGGTCAGCGACACCGGCGCGACTGCGCATCGCGCCGGCGTGGCCTCCCAGTCGGCCGAGAAGGGGCCGAAGCGCTGCCCGCCGCGGATCAGCGTGGCGATCTCGACGCGCCCTGCGGGCAGCCGAGCGACCCAGTCGGGCAGCGGCTGCGGTTCGGGCGCGGTGGCGATCTCCCGGCTCAGCCTGGCCGGCGGCGCGTCGGGCGTCAGGGCACCCAGGTCGAGCCGCGACAGCTGCACCGAGACCGGTTTCACCCGGCGCTGGCGATAGCTGGCATGCCCGGCGACCACGCTCCCCTGCAGATCCACCGACCAGCCCTGCACCGGCAGCGGCGTGACCCGTGCCTCGAGATCGCCCAGGCAGTGCTCGGCGCGGGCGAGGCAGGGCGTCTGCAGGGTCAGGCGACGCAGTGCCGCACGCCCGGCGGCGCCGCTCTCGCTCCCGGACATGCCCCCGGGCCAGGCTCCCAGGCTCGCCAGGGCTTCCTGCCATGCCGTCAGCGGCAGTCGCGGGGTCCGCCAGTCGACCGTCCAGCCCCGGTCGCCCGGCCAGGCCGGCAGCGTGGCGGGCCACTGCTCCAGCCACACCTGCCCCTGGCCCGTCTCCGGTCCCAGCGCCCGCCAGCGCAGACGCAGGCGATCCTTCAGGGTCGCCTCGACCCGCCGCGGGTTCTGGGCCGCCTCGAGATGCAGCGGCACCCGGGCCGCGGCGGACTTGCCGAAGGGCGCCGGCAGTTTCACGGCCAGCCCCTGCAGGTCGCTGTCCAGGGAAAGCCGGGGCGAGGCGCCGCTCAGGTCGAGCGTCGCCGAATAGGGAAAGTAGCCCTCCAGCAACCCGCTCAGCCCGGCGGCTCCCCCCCAGGCCAGCAGCCCGCGTGCCAGGGCACGACCCTCGAAGGTCACGCCGGCGCCGCCGACATCGAAGGTTGCCAGCAGCGGCCCCTGGAAGGCGCGCGCGCCGAGCTGGCCGGTCAGGGTGTCGGTATTGCCGGCATGCCGGTAGCGCAGCCGGCCGTTGACATTGCCCAGCACCAGCCCGGACTGCGGCAGCCGCAGCGAGGGGGCGTCGACCCGGGCGCCGACATCCACCGTGACCGGCGGGTCGCCCTTTCCCGGGGCATCCAGCGCTACCGCGACCTGCAGGTTGCCGGCGACCCGCCCGTCGCCGCGCCAGTCGGCGAAGTCGTCGAGGCCGTCGATCGGCGCCGCCGCCAGGAACTGCAGCAGGCCCTGCACGGGGCCGCTCACCGGCCCGTCGACGCGCAGGCGCTTGTCGACCATCGAGACCGTCGCCCCCTCGCTGACCAGCCCCCGTGTCTCGGCATGGTCGACCCTCGCCTTCAGGGTATCGTCGACCATGTGCAGGTGCCCGCTGACCGACTCCAGCGCCGGCCACTCGGGGTCATAGGGCAGTCGCCCCTGCTCGACGTCGAGATCCAGCCTCAGGCGCGTGCGCGTTCCCAGGTCGTCGCCGGCGGCGTCATTGCCGTCATCGGCCATCGCCTCCTTGTCGAGGCGCTGCTCGACATGCAGGCTGCCACGCGGCACCCGCCCACGGATGCCGCCGGTCAGGAAGTCGCGCAGGTCGGCATCGAACAGCTTCAGCGGCAGCCACTCGCCCAGCGGCGTTTCCACGGCGTCGACGTCGCGCATCGCCAGATCCAGCGTGAACCGACCCGGCCGACGGTCGGCGTTGTTGCCCGGCAGACGCAGCGAGAAGCCGCCATCCACCGGGGCATCGCGCCAGCGTACATGGAGATTCCTGCCGGTGATCAGTGGCTGGCGCTCGGCCAGCGACCAGTCGACCCGCCCGCCGGCGGCATCCAGCACCAGCGGATCGGGAAAGATCTCGGGAAAGTTGAGCGTCATGCCCTTGCCGCCCGAGAAGTCGACATGCCCCTGCTCGCCGTCGGCCACCACCCAGGCGTCTACCGGGCCGCCCCCCGGCGCGTTCTGCCAGGGATCCACCGCCGCCCCCTGCAATGCCGCCTTCACTTGCCAGGCGCCGGCCTGCCGGCCGACTTGCAGCCCCTGCACCCGGCCCCGAGGCTGCAGCGCGTCCAGCGCCCGCCGGGCAGCATCCGGCAGCGGCAGCCGACCGCCCAGCGCCGCCAGTGCCTCCAGCGAGAACGGCGTGCTGCGCAGCCACCAGCCCTGGTCATCCCCGCGCAGCGCCAGGCGTGACGGCAGGACGGTCGCCGACTGGTCGGCATCACGCAGCGACAGGGCATTCACCCAGGCCTGCCAGCCGTCGCCCGAGGGCGCACGCCGCCACTGCGCACGGGCGCCGATATCCTCGAGCACCACCGGGCCGTCGTCGCTGTCCAGGCTGAGCGACGGTACCGAGACCTGCAGGCGGGCATCCGCGATGCGTGCCTTCTGCCAGCGCGCCCACAGCGAGGCCTGCCCGGAGACGTGATCCAGGCGCACGGCGTTGCCATGGGAGAGCAGCTGTCCCAGGCGGTCGAGGCTGCCCAGGTCCATGCGCGCCTGGAGGGCGGCATCGAAGTCCTCGAGCCCATCGTCGCCGGGCTGGACCTCCATCACCACCGACAGCGAGCGCGCCTTCTGCCCTTCCACGAACCACTGGCCCTCGACATGCACGCGCTGGTCCTGCCCGGCCACCAGCAGGCGAGGCGCCGTCAGGGTCAGCTCGCCGTCGCGGCCGTGGAGCACCACCCGCACGTCCTCGACGCTCAGGCGCTGACGCAGCAGCAGGCCCAGCCACTGGTCGAGCCCCCCGGCCACAAAATCCCCCGAGGAGGCGCCGCCACTCGCGACACCCGGCCAGCGCCAGCTACCCGAGTCGTCCTGATAAAGATGCAGGGTGACCGCGCCCAGCCGGGCGCGGGCGAAGACCGGCTGCCAGTGAAGCAGGCTGGAGAAGGTGTCGAGACGCAGGGCGGCGTTGCCGATCTCCAGCAGGGGGCGCGCCTCGCCGTTCGCCCCGTCCCGGCTGACGATCCGCACCCCCCGGGCCGTCACGCCGGGATCCAGGCGCAGCAGCCGCCCCTGCAGGTCGTCCACCGTCAGCGTGGCGTCGAGCGACTGCGCCACGACGCCGGCCAGGCGCTGCCCGTCGAGCCGGCCCAGCATCCAGCGGGCCCCGCTCACGACCAGCGCGGCGACGACCAGCGCCACGGCCAGCGCGGTCAGGACCCATCGCAGCGTCACGCGGCTCGAACTCATGGGCTCACATCAGCACGATGTCGTACTGCTCCTGGGAGTAATGGCCCTCGACCTGGAAGCGAATCGTCTTGCCGATGAAGATCTCCAGGTCGGCGACCGCGGCGGACTCCTCGTCGAGCAGCCGATCGACCACCGCCTGGGAGGCCAGCACCATGTAGGTCTCGGGGCTGTAGGCGCGCTCCTCGCGCAGGATCTCGCGGAAGATCTCGTAGCAGACCGTTTCCGGAGTCTTCAGCGTGCCGCGACCCTGGCAGGTCGGGCACGGCTCGCACAGCGTCTGCTCGAGGCTCTCGCGGGTACGCTTGCGGGTCACCTGGACCAGCCCCAGCTCGGTCACGCCGGTCAGCTTGTTCTTGGCATGGTCGCGCTCCAGCGACTTCTCGAGCACGCGCAGTACCTGGCGCTGGTGCTCGCTGTCCTCCATGTCGATGAAGTCGATGATGATGATGCCGCCGAGGTTGCGCAGGCGCAGCTGGCGGGCGATGGTGGTCGCCGCCTCGAGGTTGGTCTTGAAGATGGTCTCCTCGAGGTTGCGATGCCCCACGTAACCGCCGGTATTGACGTCGATGGTGGTCATCGCCTCGGTCTGGTCGATCACCAGGTAGCCACCGGACTTGAGCTGGACCTTGCGCCCCAGCGCCTTCTGGATCTCGTCCTCGACGCTGAACAGGTCGAAGATCGGACGCTCGCCCGGGTAGTACTCGATGCGCTCGACCATGCCCGGCATGAATTCCTCGGCGAACTCCACCAGCCGATGGTAGTTCTCGCGGGAATCGATGCGCACCTTCTCGATGTCGTCGCGCATCACGTCGCGCAGGGTGCGGATGAACAGCGGCAGGTCGTCGTAGATGCAGCTGGGCGCAAGCGCGCTGCCCTTGCGCTGCTCGACCTTGCGCCACAGGCGCAGCAGGAACTGCATGTCGGTGATCAGCTCCTCCTCGCCCACGCCCTCGGCGGCGGTGCGAATGATGAAGCCGCCGCACACTGGCGTGTCGACGCCCGCCAGGCAGGTATCGACCAGACCGCGCAGGCGTTCGCGCTCCCTGTCATCCTCGATGCGCTGGGAGACCCCGGTATGCGGCGAGTCGGGCATGTAGACCAGATAACGCGACGGCACCGACAGATGCGTGGTCAGCCGCGCCCCCTTCGAACCGATCGGGTCCTTGGTGACCTGCACCACCAGCGGCTGGCCCTGATGCAGCAGCTGGCTGATCGAGACCTGCTCGTCGGCCGGCGTGTTGGGCGGCATCACCTCGTTGGCATGGATGAAGGCTGCCCGCTCCAGGCCGATATCGATGAAGGCCGCCTGCATGCCCGGCAGTACCCGCGCCACCTTGCCTTTGTAGATGTTGCCGACGATGCCCCGGCGCCGACTGCGCTCGATGAAGGCTTCCTGGAGGACCCCGTTCTCCACCACCGCCACGCGGGTCTCCATCGGGGTCAGATTGATCAGTACCTCACCGCTCATGCGCCGGTCCTTGTGCTGAAAACTTCCTGAACGATTATGACACAGCCTCGCCCGCCGCCGGCCACAGCGCAATCCCCTGAGAATGCAGCAGCTCGGCGGTCTCGAACAGCGGCAGGCCGACCACCGCCGAGTGGCTGCCCTCGATGCGCTCGACGAACACCGCCGCCCGCCCCTGGATGGCATAGCCGCCGGCCTTGTCGACCGGCTCCCCGGTCGCCCAGTAGGCGTCGATCTCCCCGGCCGAGACGCGACGCATGACCACGCGCGTCGTCACGCAGGTCTCGAGCAGCCCCGCCGGGCCGACGACCGCCACCGCGGTCAGCACCGCGTGGGCACGACCGGACAGGGCCGAGAGCATCTCGGCGGCGTGGGCGCGATCGCGCGGCTTGCCGAGGATCCGCCCGTCCAGCACCACGGCGGTATCCGAGCCGAGCGTCGGCAGCGCCGTGCCCTGCGCTCCGGCCTCGGCCTTCTCGCGCGCCAGGCGCCGCACATAGGTCTCGGCCGGCTCGTCGGGCCGCGGGGTTTCGTCGATGTCGACGGGGGCGACCTCGACGGCGATGCCGATCGAGGCCAGCAGGTCACAGCGGCGTGGCGAGGCCGACGCCAGGCGCAGAACCGGGGACATGGCGCCCTCCTGATGTCAGTCGGTGAACATGGCGACGCACTCGCCGCCTTTAGGGATCAACTCACGCCGATACGGCGGCGCAGCATCTGCAGCAGGGTGAACAGCCACGGCCAGAGGATGCCGCCGATCAGCGCCGGCAGCAGGAAGGCCAGGTTGATGGCGAAGGGCCCGAAGATGGTGCGCAGCCACTGCTCGACCAGCTGGGCGATGCCCAGCAGCACGAACACCAGCACCGCCTGCTGGATCAGCGCATAGGCGCGCATGCGCGAATACAGCAGCAACGCCAGGTAGGCCAGCAGCGACAGCACCAGCGCATTCTGGCCGAGCGGCGCCCCCTCGACCAGATCGATCAGCAGGCCCAGCACGAAGCCATGGAAGACCCCGACCCGCTGGGGCGCCACCAGGCACCAGTAGATCAGCATCAGCCCCAGCCAGTCGGGCCGCCAGATCAGCCAGGCGTCGGGCAGCGGCATGGCCTGCAGGCACAGGGCCAGGCCCAGGGTCACCCAGGTCATCAGCAGGCTGCGCAGCGAGCCGATCATGGCGCCTCCTCGGCGGCACCGGCGGCCACGCTCAGGGCGGCCTGCCGGGCCACGTCGCTGATCCCGGCCGCGGGCGTGCGCCGGGGCGGAAAGAGCATCAGGAAGTGCCGCGAGCGTTCGGGCTGGGCCACCGGCTCGGCCTCGACCCGGGCGAAGGGGGCGCCGGGGTCATGCACCACCAGGGTCACGCGGGCCACCGGATAGCCTTCGGGAAAGCGCCCGCCCAGGCCCGAGGTCACCAGCAGATCGCCCTCGCGGATATCCGCCGTGTCCGGCACATGGAGCACATCCAGGGTGTCATAGCTGCCGGTCCCCTGGACGATGAAGCGCAGCCCGTTGCGCGTCACGCGCACCGGCACCGCATGGCTGGCATCGGCCACCATCAGCACCCGGCTGGTGTAGGCGGACACGGCGATCACCTGGCCGATCAGCCCCGAGGCATCGGTCACCGGCTGGCCGACATAGACGCCGTCGGTGCGCCCGCGATCGAGCACCATCTGATGGGTGAAGGGATCGGAGTCCAGCGACAGCAGCTCGGCGGTGATGTAGGGGACCCGGCGGTGCTGGGCGGCGTTGAGCAGCTCGCGAAGTCGGGCGTTCTCGGCGGACAGGCTGGCCATGCGCTGCACGCGATGGGAGAGGGTGAGCAGCTGCCGGCGCAGCCGACGATTCTCGTCGATCAGGACCCGCTGGTCGGAAACCGCCAGCGCCCCCCAGGAGAGTGCCTCGCTGGGCAGGCTGGCCAGCCACTGCACCGGCGTGACCACGGTGGACAGGTGCGCCCGCAGCTCCGCCACGCGCGGCAGGCGATGCTCGGCGAACATCAGCGCGAAGGCGATGAAGGCACACAGCAGCATGCGATAGCCGGGGGCGGAACCCTGCGAGAACAGCGGTTTGATAGCACGACTCCCTGCGAGCTGGCCGATGACCGGAACACGGTGGACCCGTGACGGCACGCCGCGCGTGCCGTCGGGTTCAGTCGCTGGACAGCAGTTCGAAGGTGTGCTGGTCGATCATTTCCAGCGCCTTGCCGCCGCCCCGGGCCACGCAGGTCAGCGGGTCCTCGGCGACGATCACCGGCAGGCCGGTTTCCTCGGCGATCAGCTTGTCGATGTCGCGCAGCAGCGCGCCGCCGCCGGTCAGCACCAGGCCGCGCTCGGCGATGTCGGCGGCCAGCTCGGGGGGCGACTGCTCCAGCGCGCTCTTGACCGCGGTGACGATGGACGACAGCGGGTCCTGCAGCGCATCGAGGATCTCGTGGGAATTGAGGGTGAAGCTGCGCGGAATGCCCTCGGCCAGATTGCGGCCGCGCACGTCGATCTCGCGCAGCTCGCCGCCCGGATAGGCACAGCCGATCTCCTCCTTGATGCGCTCCGCCGTGGCCTCGCCGATCAGGCTGCCGTAATGGCGACGCACATAGGCGATGATCGCCTCGTCGAAGCGATCGCCGCCGACCCGGATCGACTCGGAATAGACCACACCGTTGAGGGAGATGATGGCGATCTCGGAGGTCCCGCCGCCGACGTCGACGACCATCGAGCCCTGGGCCTCCTCGACCGGCAGCCCGGCGCCGATCGCCGCGGCCATGGGCTCCTCGATCAGGAACACCTCGCGGGCCCCGGCCCCTTCGGCGGACTCCTTGATGGCGCGGCGCTCGACCTGGGTCGACATGCAGGGCACGCAGACCAGCACACGCGGGCTCGGCGTCAGGAAGGTGCTCTGGTGGACCTTGCGGATGAAGTGCTGAAGCATCTGCTCGGTGACGGTGAAGTCGGCGATCACGCCGTCCTTCATCGGCCGGATCGCCGTGATGTTGCCCGGGGTACGGCCCAGCATGCGCTTGGCATCGACGCCCACGGCAGCCACGCTGCGCATGTTGCCCGACTGGCGAATCGCCACCACCGAGGGCTCATCGAGGACGATGCCGCGGCCGCGAACGTAAATCAGCGTATTGGCGGTCCCCAGATCGATCGACAGATCGCTGGAGAACAGCCCCCTCAAACGTTTAAACATGGAAGTCTTTCACCTAGTCCAGACCGGAACCCTGTGCGGACGCAAACGGTATCATCGCGGGGGCAGAGCGGCAAGCGAGATGCCCGGGTCCCGGAGTTGTGGTACCGTTTCGCCTATTTTCCGAACCGAACTGAACCGGAGCCGGACTGAATCCGGAACCGAACCGTCGGTCGTCGCCCGCCCCGGCGCCGATCGATCCGCATTGGCATCGCATAGTTGAAGGAAGCCGACGTTATGGCGCTTGAACCCGAAGATGTACGGCGAGCCGCCCACCTCGCCCGCCTGGGCCTGGACGACCGGGAAGCCGCGCGCTACGTGGATGACCTGAGCCGTATCCTGGAGATGGTCGACCGCCTGCAGGCCGTCGACACCCAGGGCGTGGCCCCGCTGGCCCACCCGCTGGACGCCACCCAGCGCCTGCGGGCCGACGAGGTCACCGAATCCGACCAGCGCGAGCGCTTCCAGCGCTGTGCGCCGGCCGTCGAGAACGGCCTCTACCTGGTTCCCCGCGTCGTCGAGTGACGCCCTCCCCCGTTCGCCGGACATGCTTTCCACGGAGCCCGACGCCCCATGCATGACAAGACCCTGACCGAGCTGGCCGCGGCCCTGGCCGCCGGCGAGTTCTCCAGCCGCGAGCTGACCGAGTCGCTGCTCGCGCGCATCGACCGCCTCGACGGCGAGCTCAACAGCTTCATCACCGTGACGGCAGACGCCGCGCTCGAGGCCGCAGACCGCGCCGACGCCGCCCGCGCCGCCGGCAAGGCCGGGCCGCTGAGCGGCCTGCCGCTGGCGCTCAAGGACATCTTCTGTACCCGGGGCGTGCGCACCAGCTGCGGCTCGAGGATGCTCGACAACTTCGTCTCGCCCTACGACGCCACCGTGGTCGAGAAGCTCGCCGCCGCCGGTACCGTGAGCCTCGGCAAGACCAACATGGACGAGTTCGCCATGGGCTCGTCCAACGAGAACAGCCACTACGGCCCGGTGAAGAACCCCTGGGATCTCGCCGCGGTCCCCGGCGGCAGCTCCGGCGGCAGCGCCGCGGCGGTGGCCGCCGGCCTGGTGCCGGCGGCGCTGGGCACCGACACCGGCGGCTCGATCCGCCAGCCCGCCGCCTTCTGCGGCATCACCGGCCTCAAGCCCACCTACGGGCGCGTCTCGCGCTACGGCATGGTGGCCTACGCCTCGAGCCTCGACCAGGGCGGCCCCATGGCCCGCACCGCCGAGGACTGCGCCCTGCTGCTCGGCGCCATCGCCGGCCATGACCTGCGCGACTCGACCAGCGTGGCGCGCGGCGTGCCCGACTACCGCGAGGAGCTCGAGGCCTCGCTGTCGGGGCTCAAGATCGGCCTGCCCCGGGAATACTTCGGCGACGGCCTCGCCCCCGAGGTCGAGGCCGCGGTGCGTGACGCCATCAAGGTCTACGAGTCGCTGGGCGCCGAGGTGCGCGAGGTCAGCCTGCCGCATACCGAGCTGGCGATCCCCGCCTATTACGTGATCGCCCCCGCGGAAGCCTCCTCGAACCTGTCGCGTTTTGATGGCGTGCGCTTCGGCCACCGCTGCGAGAACCCGGCCGACCTCGTCGATCTCTACAAGCGCAGTCGTGCGGAAGGCTTCGGCGAGGAGGTCAAGCGGCGCATCCTGATCGGCACCCACACCCTCTCCGAGGGGTTCTTCGACGCCTACTACAAGAAGGCCCAGCAGGTCCGCCGACTGATCCGTCAGGACTTCCTCGACGCCTTCGAGGACGTCGACGTGCTGATGGGCCCGGCCTCGCCCACGCCCGCCTTCGACCTCGGCACCAAGAAGGATCCGGTGTCGATGTACCTGCAGGACATCTACACCATCGCCATCAACCTGGCCGGCATCCCGGGCATCAGCGTTCCCGCCGGCTTCGTGCAGGATCGTCCCGTGGGCCTGCAGATCCTCGGCCCGCACTTCGCCGAATCGCGGCTGCTCAACGTCGCCCACCGCTTCCAGCAAGCCACCGACTGGCACCGCCGCCAGCCCGCCTTCGGTAAGGAGAACGCCTGATGCAATGGGAAGCCGTGATCGGCCTGGAAGTTCACGTCCAGCTCGCCACCCAGTCGAAGATCTTCTCCGGGGCCTCGACCGCCTTCGGCGCCGAGCCCAACACCCAGGCCTGCGCCGTCGACCTGGGCCTGCCCGGTGTGCTGCCGGTGCTCAACGAGGGCGCGGTGGCGATGGCCGTCAAGTTCGGCCTGGGCATCAATGCCGAGATTCCCGAGACCTCGGTCTTCGATCGCAAGAACTACTTCTACCCCGACCTGCCCAAGGGCTACCAGACCAGCCAGATGTACCAGCCGATCGTCGGCCCCGGCGAGGTCGAGATCACCCTGGACGACGGCACCACCAAGCGCATCCGCGTGCACCACGCCCACCTCGAGGAGGACGCCGGCAAGTCGCTGCACGAGGACTTCCACGGCATGACCGGGATCGACCTCAACCGCGCCGGCACGCCGCTGCTGGAGATCGTCTCCGAGCCGGACCTGCGCTCCGCCCGGGAGGCCGCCGCCTACCTCAAGGCGATCCATGCCATCGTCACCTACCTGGGCATCAGTGACGGCAACATGGCCGAGGGCTCGATGCGCTGCGACGTCAACGTCTCGGTGCGCCCCAAGGGCCAGGAGACGTTGGGTACCCGTGCCGAGATCAAGAACGTCAACTCATTCCGCTTCGTGGAAAAGGCCATCGCTCACGAGATCGAGCGCCAGGTCGAGCTGATCGAGGACGGCGGCACGGTGGTCCAGGAGACACGCCTCTACGACCCCGAGGCCGACGAGACGCGCAGCATGCGTACCAAGGAGGAAGCCAACGACTACCGTTACTTCCCCTGCCCCGACCTGCTGCCGGTGGTGCTCGACCAGGCCTACGTCGACCACCTGCGTGCGACGCTGCCGGAACTGCCCGCCGAGAAGCGCGCCCGCTTTCAGGACGAACTGGGCCTGTCGGCCTACGATGCCAGCGTGCTGGCCTCGAGCCGCGCCATGGCCGAGTACTTCGAGGCGGTCAAGGACGTCTGCGGTGACGCCAAGCTGGCCGCCAACTGGGTCCAGGTCGAGCTCGCCGGGCGCCTCAACAAGGAAGGCCTGGACATCGCCGACAGCCCGGTCACGGCCGAGCAGCTCGGCGGCCTGGTCGCCCGCGTCAAGGACGAGACCATCAACGGCAAGGCCGCCAAGCAGGTCTTCGCCGCGCTGTGGGACGGCGAGGGCGAGAGCGCGGATGCCATCATCGAGGCCCGCGGTCTCAAGCAGGTCACCGACACCGGCGCCATCGAGGCGATGATCGACCAGGTCATCGCCGACAGCCCGGTGCAGGTCGCCCAGTACCGCGAAGCCGCCCCCGAGAAGCGCGGCAAGATGATCGGCTACTTCGTCGGCCAGGTGATGAAGGCCTCGCGGGGCACCGCCAACCCGCAGCAGGTCAATGCCCTGCTCAAGGACAAGCTCGACAACGCCTGACGACGCCGGCCGGCGGGTTCGCCCGCCGGTCGTCCTGACAAGGAGTTCCCGAATGGCAGACGACGTCGGCGCGCGACTGCGTGCCCTGCGCAACCTGCGCGGCATCTCCCAGCGGGAGCTGGCCAAGCGCTGCGGCGTCACCCACTCCAGCCTGTCGCTGATCGAACAGGGCAAGGTCAGCCCCTCGGTGAGCTCGCTGAAGAAGATCCTCGACGCCATCCCCATCAGCGTCGGCGACTTCTTCACGCTGGACCTGGAGAACCGCGACCAGGTCTTCTATGCCCCCGACGAACTTCCCGACATCGGCAGCGGCGACGTCTGCTACCGGCTGATCGGCGCCAACCGCCCGTCCCGGGCCTTGTCGTTCATGATCGAGACCTACCCGCCCGGCGCCGACACCGGCCGCGAGATGATCGTCCACCGCGGCGAGGAAGCCGGCGTGGTGCTGGAAGGCGAGATCGAGATCACCATCGGCCTCGACACTCGCGTGCTGGGCCCCGGCGAGGCCTACTACTTCAATACCGGCCTGCCCCACCGTTTCCGCAATATCGGCGACCGCGACTGCCGGCTGGTCAGCTGCGCCACCCCCGCCCGGGCCTTCTGAGCAGCCGCCCCCAGCCCGCCGCAATCTCAGCGTGCCAGCACGCGGCGCAACGCATCATAGGCCGGCTTGGGCCGCAGCGCCGGGTCGAAGATCAGGCCGTTGCCCAGCCCGTCCGGATTCCACCAGTCCTGCAGCGACGAGTAGCGATCGGTGAAGCCCCAGGTGGAAAACGCCGAGAAGGCCGGAATGTCCCGGGCCAGCGCCAGCATCGAGGCGTAATACGCGGCCTGTTGCTGCAGACGCGCGGGCGAGGCGTCGTCGTGCAGGTTGACGTCCATCTCCGAGATGCGCACCGCAAGCCCCAGGTCGATGAACCGCCGGACGTTGTCGCGAAAGGCCGCGGCAGTGACCGGCCGATAGTCGTCGGTCAGGTCCTCGTGGAGCTGGAAGCCGATGCCATCCAGCGGCACGCCGTCGGCCAGCAGGCCCCGGGCCAGCCGATAGAGCGCATCCGACTTGGCGTTGCGTTCCTCGCAGGCGAATTCGTTGATGTAGAGCGCCGCGTCGGGATCGGCGCGATGCGCCGCCCGCAGGGCGAAGGCGATGTAGTCGGCCCCCATCGCCCGATACCAGGGCGAGTCGCGGCGCAGCCCGGGGCCGAACGGCTCGAGCGGTTCGTTGACCACGTCCCAGCCGGCGACGCGCCCCTTGTAGCGCCCCACCACGGTGGCGATGTGGTCGGCCAGAATCTCGCGCAGCTCACCGTCGCTGTAGTCACCCCGGCTCAGCCAGCGCGGCAGCGCCTCGCCCCAGGCCAGGGTGTGGCCGTGCACCGCCATGCCATTGTGTTCGGCGAAGTCGACGATGGCATCGGCCTCGGCGAAGGCGTAGCGCCCGGGCCGGGGGTGGATGAACTGGAACTTCATGGCGTTCTCGGGCGTGACCATGCTGAACTCGCGGGCCAGCACTCGCGCATAGCCGGGATCGCCGAGCAGCGGGTTCGTCGCTACCGCCGTGCCGATCGCCAGGTGCGGCGCGTTGCGCGCGGCCAGTGCCCGCAATCCGTCCGGCGCGGGCGGCGTGCTCACCAGGGTGGCGGGCGCCACCGCGACCCGTGACGCCTCGCCGAGCGGGCGAAGGCGCAGATTCTCCAGCGTGAAGGCATGGCCGACGCCGGCATCGAGCCCGAGCCACAGCCGCTTGCGCGCCAGCACCGCCGGCGCCGGCATCGTGACCGCGGGGGCACCGTTCACATTCAGCGCCAGCCGCTCGCCCCGGCGCGCCAGGGCCAGGATGACCGAATCCGCCGGACGCCAGGCGCGGGTGTACGTCTCGCGCTCGCCCGAGACATGCTGCACGACCAGACGCAGCGTGTCGCCCTCCACCGCCAGAGTCATCGCCTCGCCGGGCTGGCGCCACTCGTCCTGGATCACCGGCAACGCCCCGTAGAGCGTCAGCCGTGCCTGCGGCGGGCCGTCCGTGCCCAGGCGCAGGCGAGCCGTCAGCGCGAAATCCCCCGCCAGGGTCAGCACCGGCCCGCGCAGGTTGATCGGCGGGTTGGCGGTCGGCGGCGTATCGGCCATGTCCGCCGGCGGCACGATGGCCCGCCCCAGCCCGCTGACCCGCACGCCGTCGGCGGCAACCACGGCGCCGTCGAGGTGCGACCAGTCATACGCCAGCAGGTCGACGGCGGCAGCGTCATCGGCCGCGCCGGCACGCCCCGCAATCCCCAGCACGGCCATCACCCCCAGAACGACCGTCACCCCGATGCCATTGCGCATGCGCTCGCCTCTCCCTCAACGCTGCCCCGACGCTGGCTTTCAGGGTAGCGGATCGCTCATCGGGCGGCGTCTGAAACACCCTCGACCAAAGGCCGCAGTCCTCTCCAGGCCGAGAGCGCCTCAGGGCGCGAGCGTCATCCATACCGTCTTCAGCTCGGAATACTCCGCCAGCGAGTGGTGCGACTTGTCGCGGCCGTTGCCCGACTGCTTGACGCCGCCGAAGGGCACCGTCATGTCGCCCCCGGCCCAGTTGTTGACGAACACCTGGCCCGACTGCAGCCGCCGGGCGACACGCATGATGCGGTCGATATCCTGACTCCAGAGCCCGGCGGCCAGCCCGTACTCGCTGTCGTTGGCCAGGTGCACGGCCTGGTCCTCGCTGTCGAAGCCGAACACCGCCAGCACCGGGCCGAACACCTCCTCGCGGCCGATCGCCATCGCCGGGGTCACGCCATCGAACACCGTCGGCGGAATGAACAGCCCGGCCCCCTCCAGCGGCTCGCCGCCGCGGCGCAGTACCGCGCCCTCCGCCACGCCGCGGCGGATGTAGTCGAGCACCCGCTCGTACTGGGTACGATCGACGATCGCGCCCATGAAGCTGGCCGGATCGAGCGGGTCGCCGGGCTGCATGGTCTCGGCCGCCGCCAGCAGCTTGTCGACGAACGCCTCGCGGATCGCATTGTCGACCAGCAGCCTGGATCCGGCGATGCACACCTCGCCCTGGTTGTGGAAGATCGCCTCGGCGGCGTGGCGGGCCACGGCGTCGAGATCCCGGCAGTCGGCGAACACCAGGTTGGGACTCTTGCCGCCGCACTCGAGATACACCCGCTTCAGGTTGGACTGGCCGGCATACTGCATCAGCTGCTTGCCCACCGCGGTAGAGCCGGTGAAGGCCAGGCAGTCGACGCCCATGGACAGCGCCAGCGCCTTGCCCACGGTATGGCCGAAGCCGGGCAGCACCTGGAACACGCCATCGGGCAGGCCGGCTTCCTTCGCCAGCCGGGCGAGACGCAGCGCGGACAGCGGCGACTTCTCGGAAGGCTTGAGGATCACGCTGTTGCCGGCGGCCAGCGCCGGGCCGATCTTCCAGGCGGTCATCATCAGCGGGAAGTTCCACGGCACGATGGCCACCACCACGCCGAGCGGCTCGCGCAGCACCAGACCCAGGCTCTCCTCGCCGGTGGGCGCAACCTCGCCGTAGACCTTGTCGATCGACTCGGCATTGTAGCGAATGCAGTTGATCGCCCCGCTCAGGTCGCCCAGCGAGCTGGTGATCGGCTTGCCCATGTCCAGGGTATCGATCAGCGCCAGCTCGTTCTTGTGGGCCTCCATCAGTTCGGCCAGGCGCAGCAGAATGCGCTTGCGTTCGGCCGGTGCCGCCCGGGCCCAGTCTCCGCGTTCCACGGCGGCCCGGGCATGGCGCACCGCGGCCTCGGCCTCCGGGGCATCGCAGGCGGCCACTTCGGCGAGCATCTCGCCGGTGGCGGGATTGACGGTGGCGAAGCGCTCGGCGCCGGCCGCCTCGACGAAGGTATCCCCGAGCCAGGCGCGGGTCTCGAAGGTCAGCTCGCCGGCCAGGCGCTGCCAGTCGGCATGGGTAAGCGGATGACTCATGACACTCTCCCGACAGGGGGTCCAGGATCGGCGGCACTCAGGCGCCGCGCCGTCTCGTCCAGCGCGCGGCGGGCCCGGGCCACCAGTTCATCGATCTGATCGCGGGTGATGACCAGCGGCGGCGAGATGATCAGGGTGTCACCCACCGAGCGCATCACCAGCCCCGCCTCGAGGCTCAGGTCGCGGCACAGGTTGCCCACGGCCAGCGCCTTGTCGAAGCGCCGGCCGCTCGCCTTGTCGGCGACCAGTTCCAGCGCCCCGATCAGTCCCAGGCTGCGCGCCTCGCCGACCAGCGGATGCGTGGCGAGGCTCGCCCAGCGCTCGGCCAGGTAGGGGCCGAGGTCGTCGCGCACGCGCTCGACCACGCCCTCGGCCTCGAGCAGCTCGAGATTCTTGAGCGCCACCGCCGCGCAGACCGGATGCCCCGAGTAGGTGAAGCCGTGGAAGAACTCGCCGCCGGCCTCGATCAGCGTCTCGGCCACCCGGTCGCTCACCAGCACGCCGCCGATCGGCAGGTAGCCCGAGGACAGCCCCTTGGCGATCGGCATCAGGTCGGGTTGCAGACCGTAGTGCTGGCTGCCGAACCATTCGCCCAGCCGGCCGAAGCCGCAGATCACCTCGTCCACCACCAGCAGGATATCGTACCGGGCCAGCACGGCCCTGACCGCCGGCCAGTAGCTGTCGGGGGGAATGATCGCCCCGCCGGCGCCCTGGACCGGCTCGGCGATGAAGGCGGCGACGTTCTCCTCGCCGAGCTCGAGGATCTTGGCCTCCAGCGCCGCGGCGCATTCACGCCCGAAGGCCGCCGGCGTGCGCTCGCGCCCCTCGCCGAACCAGTAGGGCTGGGGCACATGCACGATGCCCGGCACGCCGGGCCCGCCCTGCCCCTGCATCGGCGCCATGCCGCCCAGGCTCATGCCCGCCACGGTGGAGCCGTGGTAGGCATTGTCGCGGGCGATCACGACCTGCTTGCGCGGCTTTCCCTTCAGCGCCCAGTAGTGGCGCACCATGCGCAGCGCGGTATCGTTGGCCTCGGAGCCCGAGCCGGTGAAGAACACCCGGTTGACGTGGTCCGGCGCCAGCGCGCAGAGCTTCTCGGCCAGCCGCACCGCCGGTGGGTGGGTGGTCTTGAAGAAGCTGTTGTAGTAGGGCAGCTCGCGCAGCTGTTCGGCGGCGACCTCGGCCAGCTCCCGGCGGCCGTAACCCAGGTTGACGCACCACAGGCCGGCCATGCCGTCGAGCAGGCGCCGCCCCTCGCTGTCGTGGATGTACACGCCCTCGGCCCGGGTGATGACGCGACTGCCCTCCTCGCCGAGCGCCTGGTGGTCGGTGAAGGGGTGCAGGTAGTGCGCCCGGTCGAGGGCCTGCCATTCGCGAGTCGTCGAGCTCATGTCACGCGCGCTCACGGTGACACGCGGTGATGCCGACACGGAAACGTTCGATCATGGTCCGCTCCTTTCCAGAACCGTGTTGCCATATTTTCAACATAACGACCATGGACCGGGAATGCCACTTCCGACAGCCACTGACGCTTGTCATTCCACCTGCCAGGCGCGCCCCTGCAACCGTAAAGGATTTGACAACACTTTCCGGCAACGAAAAGATGAAGCACGAGCCACTCGCCGCCAGCAGAGGAAATCGATCATGTCGTCCGCCACCGACCCGGCCGAGGCGCGCGCCTTCCTTGAACAGCACCCGGACATCGAGACGGTGGATCTGCTGATCAGTGACATGAACGGCGTGCTGCGTGGCAAGCGCATCCCGCGGGACAATCTGCGCAAGGCCTATCGCCACGGCATCAACCTGCCGGCGTCGATCTTCGCCCTCGACATCAACGGCAATACCATCGAGGAAACCGGCCTGGGGCTGGCCTCGGGCGACAGCGACCGGGTCTGCCGGCCGATTCCCGGCACGCTGATGACCACGCCCTGGCTACGCGACGGCTGCCAGGCCCAGCTGCTGATGACCATGGAAGAGCGCGACGGCTCGCCCTTCTTCGCCGACCCGCGCCAGCTGCTGCGCCGGCAGCTGACACAGCTGCGCGACCAGGGGCTGACGCCGGTGGTCGCCCTGGAGCTGGAGTTCTACCTGGTCGACCGGCGACGCGACGACAGCGGACTGGCCCGGCCGCCGCTGTCGCCCGGTACCGGCGAGCGCGCCACCCAGAGCCAGCTCTACTCGATCAACGAGCTGGACGACTACGCCGACTTCCTCGACGAGATCCAGCAGGCCGCCCGGGCCCAGGGGCTGCCGCTGGACACCGCCCTGAAGGAGTGTGCCCCCGGGCAGTTCGAGATCAATCTGCTGCACAGCGACGACGCCCTGTTCGCCGCCGACAGCGCCGTGCTGCTCAAGCGCCTGATCCGGGGCGTGGCGCTCAACCACGGCTTCGAGGCCACCTTCATGGCCAAGCCCTATGGCGACGAGGCCGGCAGCGGCGCCCACGTGCACATCAGCCTGGTCGATGACACCGGACGCAACGTGTTCGCCAGCGACGACGAGCACCCGCTGGGCACGGCGCTGCTGCGCCATGCCGTGGGCGGCCTGCTGGAATTGATGCCGGCCTCGATGGCGCTGTTCGCCCCCAACCTCAACGCCTTCCGACGCTTCCAGCCCGGCCTCTACGTGCCCATGGCGCCCGCCTGGGGCTACGACAACCGCTCGGTGGCGGTGCGCATCCCCTCCGGCCCCAATGTCGCGCGACGCCTGGAACACCGGGTCGCCGGGGCCGATGTCAACCCCTACCTGCTGGTGGCGACCCTGCTCGCCTCGATCCAGCATGGCCTGACGCATCGCTGCGAGCCGGACGCGCCCATCGAGGGCAATGCCTACGAGCAGCTCCCGGCGAGCCTCACCAACAGCTGGCAGAAGGCCCTCGACCTGCTGGCGGCCTGTGCGCCGCTGAACGAGCGGCTGGGCCAAGCGTTCGTCCACGTCTACCTGGCCAATCGGCAGGCCGAGCGCGATGCGGCCATGCGCACGGTCAGTCCGCTGGAATACGAGTGGTATCTGAGAAACGTCTGACGACGGCAGGCGACGCCCGCCGGCATGGCGGGCGCCGATGATTGGTGCCGGGGGACGGCCTCAGCCGCGGGTATCGACCACCTCGGCCTTCCATTGGGGCTGGCCGTCGATCAGCGGGACCTGCTGGCGCGCGGGGGCCTCGTCCAGGCGTGTGCGATAGGACTGGCCATCGACGCGGTACTCGACGTCATAGCCGACCACCTTTTCCCGGGTATCGTTGACCTCGTGACAACGCCGTTCGGTCGTGGTGTAGGTATCGCCCTGCTGCATGCGCCCCTGCACCTCGCGACCGGCAAAGCCGCCCGCCACGGCCCCGGCGGCGGTCATCAGCTTCTTGCCGGTACCGCCGCCGAACTGATTGCCCACGACACCGCCGACGATGGCGCCCACGGCCGTGCCGGCGACCCGGTTGGGGTCCTTGGCCGGACGGCTGTGCGTCACCGCCACGTCCTTGCAGACCTGGCGCGGCGACGCGACGCTCTGGGTCACCTTGTCGACCTGGGTCACCTGAGCGAACTTCGGCCCCTGATCGGCCTCGCGTATCTGATAGGCACCGAAGGCCAGGCCACCCAGGCCGAGTACCGACAGTGTGGTGCCGATGATGATGGACTTGTTCATGTCGCCTCCTTTCCGTCAGGACTGACGTCATTGTCATGGCCGTGGCGCGCCGTCTTCGAACAGACAACACACACGACCACCGATCCGGCGTCTGCGGCAAGGCGATGTGCGCACGGCGCCGGGCTCGTCGGCGCCGCCGCGATAAGACAGTGGAAGGATACCCCAGAACAAGTTATCGAACAACGTTTGATTACTGGCCGGCCGGACCGTCAGCGGCCCAGCGCATCGCGCAGCCGGTAGTACCAGGCGCCCAGGCGGGTGAGCGGGACCCGCAGCATGCGCCCGCCGGGGAACGGCAGGTGCGGAATCCCGGCGAAGGCGTCGAAGCGCTCGCCGTGCCCGGCCATGACCTCGGCGATCAGGCGCCCGGCCAGATGGGAGCAGGTCACGCCATGCCCGGAGTAGCCCTGGGCGTAGTAGACGTTGGCGTTGAGACGTCCGAACTGGGGCAGGCGATTCATGGTCAGCAGGAAGGTCCCGCCCCAGGCGTAGTCGATCGCCACGCCCCGGAGCTGCGGGAAGGTCGTCTCCAGCTTGGGCCGGATCGCGCCCTCGATGCTGGCCGGGTCCTGGCCACCGTAGTTCACGCCGCCGCCGTAGATCAGCCGCCGGTCGGCCGACAGCCGATAGTAGTCGAGCAGGTAGTTGCCATCCTCGACGGCCCGGTCGGTGGGCAGGATCTCGCGGGCACTAGCCTCGTCGAGCGGCGCGGTGGCGACCACCTGGGTACTGGCGGGCATCGACCTGCCCTCCAGCGGCGGTAGCAGCCCCGTCATGTAGGCGTTGCCGGCCAGCACCACCCGATCGGCGACGACCCTGCCCTGCGGTGTGTGCAGACGCACCGGCTCGCCGTGCTCGATGCGCGTCACCGGCGTGTGCTCGTGGATCACCCCGCCCAGCGACTCCAGCGCCGCCGCCTCGCCGAGCACCAGGTTGAGCGGATGCAGGTGGCCGCCGGAATGGTCCAGCAGCGCGCCCACGTAGCGCTCACTGCCGATCTCGCGCCGGTAGGCCCTGCCCTCGAGCAGCTCGAGCCGATCGTTGCCGTAGCGTTCCCAGAGCGCCTGGTGCTCGACCAGCGCCTGGAACTGCCGGGCGTTGCAGGCCGCGAACAGGTTGCCCTCCTTGAGATCGCAGGCGATGCCGTAGTGCGCGATGCGCTCCCGGATGATGCGGTTGCCCTCGAAGGCCATGTCGCCCAGCGCGCGGGCCGTGTCGGCGCCGTAGCGCGACTCGATGACATCCATGTCGCGGCTGTAGCTGTTGACGATCTGCCCGCCGTTGCGCCCCGAGGCGCCGAAGCCGACCCGCGCCGCCTCGAGCACCACCACCCGGTGGCCCTGCTCGGCCAAGTGCAAAGCGGCGGAGATTCCGGTGAAGCCGGCTCCCACCACGCAGACATCGCAGTGGGTTTCGCCCGCCAGTGCCGGCCGATCGGGAGCGGGGTTGGCGGACGCGGCATAGTAGGACGCGACGTGGTCGGTAGCGGCGGGAGCCGGCATGGCAAGTCTCCAGAAAGGTCAGGATGCAGGTGATATCGCCTCATACCCGCAGCAGCAGGTGTTCGCGTTCCCAGGAACTGATCACCCCGAAATAGGCCGAGTGCTCGGCCCGCTTGACCGCCAGATAGCTGTTGGTGAAGCGTTCGCCAAGCAGGTCCGACAATGGCCCGCAGTCGCGCAGCGCGGCCAGTGCCGGGCCGATGTCGTCGGGCAGCTTGTGGCCGGCCGACCAGGCCGAGCCGACCATCGGCGGGCGCGGATCGATCTGGGCGAGCATGCCCAGGTAGCCGCAGGCCAGCGAGGCGGCCATCGCCAGATAGGGGTTGGCGTCGGCACCGCCCAGCCGATTCTCGACGCGGGTCGTCTCGGCCGCCCCTACCGGCACACGCAGCCCCACCGTGCGATTGTCGAAGCCCCACTCGATATTGATCGGTGCCGAACCGCTGCTCTCGCTGCGCATCAGCCGGCGATAGGAATTGACGTTGGGGGCGAAGAACGGCATCGCCGCCGGCAGATACTCCTGCAGGCCGCCCACATAGTGGTGGAACAGCTTGCTGGGCTCATTGTCCTCGCCGGTGAACAGGTTTCGGCCCGTGTCGATCGCCACCAGACTCTGGTGGATATGCATGGAACTGCCCGGTTCATTGGCCATCGGCTTGGCCATGAAGGTGGCATACATGCCGTGACGCAGCGCCACCTCGCGCAGGGTACGCTTGAAGATCACCACCTGGTCGGCCAGCGTGAGCGGGTCGCCGTGCTGGAAGTTGACTTCCATCTGGCCGGCGCCCTCCTCGTGGATCAACGTATCCAGGTCCAGATTCATGGCCTCGCAGTAGTCGTACATCTCCTCGAACAGCGGGTCGAACTCGTTGACCGCATCGATCGAGAACGACTGACGGCTGCTCTCCTGACGGCCGCTGCGGCCGATCGGCGGTTCCAGCGGGTAGTCGGAATCGGTGTTGGTCTTGACCAGGTAGAATTCCACCTCGGGGGCCACCACCGGCCGCCAGCCGCGCGCCTCGTAGAGGCCCAGCACGCGCTTGAGCACGCTGCGCGGCGACAGCTCCACCGGCTCGCCGGTCAGGTAGTAACAGTCGTGGATGATCTGGGCGGTGGGGTCGTCGGCCCAGGGCACCAGATACACGGCCGCCACGTCGGGCACCAGCTCCATGTCCCGTTCGGCCGGATTCCAGAAACGGATGTCCTCGTCGTCCGGGTAGCCGCCGGTGACGGTCTGGATGAAGATCGAGTCGGGCAGGCGCGGCCGCCCACCGTTGAGGTACTTGCCGGCCGGCATGATCTTGCCCTTGAGAATCCCGGTCAGATCGCTGACCAGGCACTCGACTTCGGTGATGCCATGCGCATGGAACCATTCACTGAGTTCATGGCCGTTACGCTCGCTCATCGGAATATCCTTGCTCGGAAGGCCGTTGCCGACCGCGGCGGCCTGCAGCCGCCGCGGCCCGGCACGTCAGCGGGATTGCACTTCGGTCCACAGCTGGTTGAAGGTCTGCAGCTTGTCGCCCTCGAGGCTCGGGGTGAAGTGCAGCTTGTCGATGTCGCTGTCGGCGGGTGTCACCGGCGGCTGGGTCAGCACCTTGTCGAGATAGGGCGTGGCGGCTGCGTTGGGGCTCGAATAGTAGTTGTAGTTGGACAGCTGGGCGCCGATCTCGGGGTCGAGGATGAAGTTGATGAACTTGTGGGCCAGGTCCGGGTGCGGGGCCTGGGCCGGGATCATCATCGAGTCGACCCAGAGCTCGGTCCCCTCGTCGGGAATCATGAACTTGATGTTCTTGAAGGTGTCCGGGTTCTCTTCCTTGTAGAAGAGATAGTCGCCGTTGTAGGAGAGCGAGACGTGGGTCACCCCGCGGGCGAGCTGCTGCAGCGCCGGAGTGCCGTCGACGAAGCCGCTGAAGTTGCCGCGCTGCTTGGTCTTGAGCAGCAGCCTGGCGCTCTCCTTCCAGGCGTCGAGGTCGGTGCAGTCGTAGCCGTGGCCCAGGTAGGCGCAGGCGGCACCCATGCTCACCTGACCGTCGCCCATCATGGCGAACGGATAGCTGGGGTTGACCTCGGGATCGAACAGCAGCGACCAGCTCCTGGGCGCGTCGGGGAAGGTCTCGGCGTTGTAGACGATGCCGGTGACACCGTACTGGTAGGCGGCGGTGTAGTCGCTGCCCGGGTCGTAGGCCGTGTCGCGGAACTTGTCCATGATGTTGTCGAAGTTGGGAAGCTTCGACTTGTCGAGCTTCTGCACCATGCCGGTCTGGATCAGCCGCGGCACATAGTAGTTGGAGGGCACGATGATGTCGTACTGGGAGACGCCGCCGGCCTTGAGCTTGGCGAACATCTCGGGCAGCGAGTTGAAGTAGTTCTGCACCACCTCGACGTCGTACTTGTCCTCGAAGGCCTGGATGATCGCCGGGTCCATGTACTGCGTCCAGTTGAACAGGTACAGCTTCTCCGACGCCGCCTGGGCGCCGCCGGCCAGCAGGAGACCGCCCAGGGCGGTCACGAGACGCGTCTTGATTGTTGTCATGGTGTCGCTCTCTCCTCGGGTTTCAGGGTCAGCGGACGCTCAGCGGCGCCGCGGTCGGTTGAACAGCAGGCTGACCAGCGCCGCCAGCAGCACGGCGCCGATCATCAGCGAGGCGATGGCGTTGATCTCCGGCGTCACGCCCTTCTTGATCGCTCCCCAGATGTAGATCGGCAGCGTGGCGCTTTCCGGGCCGGCGGTGAAGAAGCTGATCACGAAGTCATCGATCGACAGCGTGAACGACAGGAAGAATGCCGAGATCAGCGCCGGCTTGAGCGTGGGGATCAGGAAATGCAGGGCCCGCTTGAACGGCGAGGCGTAGAGGTCCTTGGCCGCCTCGAACAGCGTCGGATCGAGCCCCACGAACCGCGAATAGACGATCAGCGCCACGAAAGGAATCTGGAAGGTGACATGGGCGATGATCATGGTGCCCAGCCCCGGCTCGAGCAGCCCGGTCGCGCGGTTGATCTGCACGAAGAAGGCCATCTCGGAGATGCCGAAGACGATGTCCGGCAGCACGATCGGCAGGTAGATCAGCACGATCAGCCAGCCCAGCCGGCGATGCCGGTGACGATACATGCCATAGCCGATCAGGCAGCCGATCACCAGGGCGATCACCGAGGAGACGATCGCCAGGATCAGGCTGTTGCGAAACGCCGAGAGAATCTGCGCGTTGCCCAGCAGCTGGTGGTACCAGCGCAGCGAGACATCGGCGAAATGCGCGGCGCTGTTCACCGAGTTGAAGGAGAACAGCACCACCACCGCCAGCGGCAGGTAGAGAAAGGCCAGCGTCAGCCACCAGAAGCCGGCCAGCCCGCGATTGAGGGTGCGCTTTCTCATATCACCACCTCCTCGCCGCCGCCCAGCCGGCGACCGATACGGCGCATGGCGTAGAGGCCGACGAAGGTCGCCAGCAGCATGAGAATCGCCCCGGCGGCCCCCAGCGGCCAGTTGGAGCCGCCCGAGAACTGCCGCGCCACCAGATTGCCGAGCATCATGCTCTTGCCGCCGCCCAGCAGCTCGGGAATCACGTACATGCCGAAGGCCGGAATCGCCACCAGCACGGTGCCCGCCAGCAGCCCGGGCAGGGTCTGCGGAAATACGGCATGCCAAAAGGCCCGTACCGGCGAGGCGTAGAGATCCTGGGCGGCCTGCACCTGGGCGACGTCGAGCTTCTCGAAGGCGGCGTAGAGCGGCAGCACCATGAACGGAAGGAAGTTGTAGACCAGCCCCAGTGTCACCGCGAAGTCTGAGGGGTACAGGCCCATGTGCGGGCCGATCAGGCCCAGCGACTCGGCCAGATCGGAAAGCGGCGTGCCCGGCGCCAGCAGGTTCATCCAGCCGAAGGTGCGAATCACCTGATTGGTCCAGGAGGGCACCACCACGGCCAGCAGCATCAGCGGCCGCCACTTCTCGCGGCAAGTGGTGATGTAGTAGGCCAGCGGGTAGGCGACGATGACGACCAGTGCCGTCGACACGAAGGTCTGCCACAGCGAACGCAGCAGCGTGTAGGCGTTCCCCGGGCTCCAGCCCAGAAAGCCGAACCCGGCGAGCTGCCGGAAGGCGTCCAGCGACAGCGGCATTTCCGGCAGGCCGTAGGGGCCGTTGGTCATGAAGGCCACCGCCATCAGGTAGAGGCTGGGCAGGACCAGAAAGACCGTGATCCACGCGGCACCCGGCGTCACGCTGAACAGCAGATGCCGGGTTTCGCCGACCACCGCGCGCCGTCGCGACGCCGTCAGGGACGATTCCACCATGTTATGTTGCCCTCCTCAGGCCGCGACACGCACCAGGTCCTCGGGACAGACGCCGATGACCACTCGATCACCGACAGCATGCATGCGCTGCCCCAGGTTGCTGGCCACAACCATCAGCGGCTGGCCGTTGACCGCCAGCCGATACTCGATGCGGCTGCCGCGATAGAGGCGTTCCTCGACGGTGCCCTCGAGGCGGTTGTAGCCCGCCGGCAGCGTGTCGCCGAGCACCAGCGTCTCGGGGCGGATCAGCAGCCAGCCATCCGGCTCGGCGCGCTGCTCGGCAGGGTCGAGCCGCAGCCAGCCCAGCCGCGTCTCTACCCGGTCACCGTCGACCGCCGAGATGGCAAACAGGTTGTCGTGACCCATGAAGCGCGCCACGAAGGCGTTGGCCGGATGTTCGTAGACCTCCCCGGGCGTGCCGACCTGCTGGATGACCCCGCCGTCGAGCACGGCAATGCGATCCGACATCACCATCGCCTCATCCTGGTCATGGGTGACGAACACGAAGGTCATGCCCAGGCGCTTCTGCAGACGCTGCAGCTCGACCTGAAGCTGGCTGCGCAGGCCCGCATCGAGCGCCGACAGGGGTTCGTCGAGCAGCAGAACGTCGGGCTCGCAGACCAGCGCCCGGGCCAGGGCGATACGCTGCTTCTGCCCGCCCGAGAGCTGGTCGACGCGCCGCTCGACCAGCGAGCCGAGCTGGATGAACTCGGCCACCTCGGCCACCTTGCGCTCGCGCTCGGCGGCCGATTCGCCCCGCATGCGCAGGCCGAAGGCCAGGTTGTCGCGCACCGACAGGTGGGGGAACAGCGCGTAGGACTGGAAGACGGTATTGACGCTGCGCCGGTGCGGCGGGGTATCGGTGACGTCCCTGTCGCCGATCAGCAGCCGACCGTCGTTGGGCTCCTCGAGCCCGGCGAGAATCCGCAGCAGGGTCGTCTTGCCGCACCCGGACGGCCCCAGCAGGGTGAAGAACTCCCCCGCCTCGATGGTCAGATCGACACCGTCGAGCGCCACGGTGTCCCTGCCGAACCGCTTGTGCAGCCCCTCGAGGCGTATCGATGACGCCTCGCGCGGCGGAGCCCCGCCATCGGCGTCGGCCGTTTCCGCCGCCTCTCGGGTGACGGCCGGGGTCGAATCACTCATCGCGCTACTCCCCTCGTTGTTGTCGGACTGTCGCGGCGCCGTTGCCGGTGCCGGTGGAGATGCCGCGGCCCCGTTCAGAGCCGATCGCGCAGCTTGTAGAAATGGGTCGCCAGCACCAGCAGCGGTGTACGCAGCCACTCTCCGCCCGGAAAGGCGCGATGCGGCATGGCGGCGAAATGCTCGAAACGCTCGCCGCGTCCTTCGATGGCATCGGCCAGCAGCTGCCCGGCCAGCCCGGCCAACGCCATGCCATGACCCGAATAACCTTGAGCGTAGAACAGGTTGCCGTCGAGACGGCCGAAGTCGGGCGCCCGGTTGCGGGTGATGGCCACATCGCCCCCCCAGCGGTAGTCGATGCGCACCCCCTTGAGCACCGGGAACAGCCGGGCGATCTTGGCGTCCATGCGGGCCTGAAGGCCGCGCGGTTCACGGCCGTTGTAGCTCACCTCGCCGCCGTAGATCAGCCGGCGATCCGCGGAAAGTCGATAGTAGTCGAGCACGAAATTAGCGTCGGACAGCGCATCGTTGCGCGGCAGGACCCGGGCCGTTTGGGCGTCGCTGAGCGGCTCGGTGGCGACGATGTAGTTGGCGGCGCGCATGATGCGCCCGGAGAGCTCCGGCACCAGTCCGTGCTGGTAGGCATTGGCGGCCAGTACCACGACATCCGCGCTGACGCCCCCCTGTGGCGTGCGCACGCGAGCCGGCTCGCCACGCTCGATGGCAACGGCGGGACTGTGTTCGTGGATGATGACGCCGGCTTCCTGGGCGGCTCGCGCCAGTCCCAGCGTGTAGTTGAGCGGATGAAGGTGGCCGCCCTCGGCGTCGTGAAGCGCGGCAGGATAGGCATCGGTGACCACATGCTCGCGCAGCGCCTCGCCCTCGAGCAGTGACAGCGCCGAATAGCCGTAGCGTTCCGCCAGGGTGTCACGGAACTCGCGCAACTCGCGCACGTGGCGCGGCTTGACCGCGGCGTGCAGATAGCCCCAGCTCAGGTCGCAGGGAATGGCGTGTCGTTCGACGAGCGAAGCGGTCAGGCGCACCGCCTCGCGGCTCATCTCCCAGACGGCCCTCGCGCGCTCGAGCCCCAGGGCCTTCTCGACCACGCCGATGTCGGTGCCCAGCCCGGGCAGGATCTGGCCGCCGCTGCGCCCCGAGGCGCCATAGCCGATCTCGCCGGCCTCGAGCAGCACCACGCGATGACCGCGCTCGGCCAGATGCAGCGCCGCCGAACAGCCGGTGACGCCACCGCCGATCACGCACACGTCGGCCTGGGTATCGCCGTCCAGAGCAGGTGCCGGCGCGAGGCTGACAGCCACACTGGCGTTATAGTAGGAATCAGGGCGTCGCAAGGCAGCGGCAGTCATCGCGAGTATCCCGGTATGGTGGCCATCCCGTGGCCTGATTGTTGTTGAATTCTTTAACCAGAAAGCGGCATTGCCGCGAAATATACCTCTAGTCTGACACCATTTTGGCGCCGAATGTCAAGTATTCAATAACACGACGTAATCCCGGAATCGGCGTGGGCTTGCCGCCTCAGTACCCGCCACAGTCCGGACAGGCGGGGTCGCGCGCGACATTGAAACGGCGCCATTCGCCCCGCAGGCCATCGAAGGTGGACAACCCCTGGTGCACACTGCCTGCGCCACTGAGCAGCTTGACCGCCTCGAGCGCCTGAAAGGTGCCTATGAGGCCCACCAGCGGGCCCGCTACCCCGCTTTCCGCACAGCGCAGCTCTTCCTCCTCGCCCGCCTCGGGGGGATAGAGGCAGGCATAGCAGGGCGACCCCGCCTCACGCGGGTCGAACACCGCCAACTGCCCGGAGAAGCGAATCGCCGCGCCCGACACCAGCGGCCGCCGGGCAGCCAGACAAGCCCGGTTGATGGCGTAGCGGCTGGCGAAGCGATCCGTGCAGTCGAGCACCACATCGGCCTCGGCCACCGCCGCATGGAGCGCCTCGCCCTCGAGATGATGCCCCAGCGCCCGCACCTCGCAGCGGGTGTTGAGACGCTTCACCGCCGCGGCGGCGGATTCCGCCTTGTTGCGACCGACATCCGCCTCGCCGTGGGCGATCTGGCGCTGCAGGTTGGTCACATCGACGCAGTCGGCGTCCGCCAGGGTCAACCGCCCCACCCCGGCCGCGGCCAGATAGAGGGCCACGGGCGAGCCCAGCCCTCCGGCGCCGATCACCAGGGCATGGCCGGCCAGCAGTCGTTCCTGCCCAGCGATGTCGATGGCGTCGAGCATGATGTGGCGACTGTAGCGCAGCAGGGATTCATCGTTCATGACAGGGGCACCAGGCTGGGTGGCTATTTCTCGTCGAGTTGCTCGAGCTCGGGGACGTGCAGGACGAACTCCTCCTTGACCTCCTCCATCACCACGTAGCTCTTCGATTCCTTGACCCCGGGCAGGGTCAGCACCACGTCGCCGAGCAGCTGGCGATAGGCGGACATCTCCGGAATCCGGCACTTGAGGATGTAGTCGAACTGCCCGGAAACCAGGTGACACTCCTGAATCTGCGGCAGCTTGGCCACCGCTCGGCGAAACTCGTCGAAGACCGCCGGCGACTGGGTTTCCAGGCAGATCTCGACGAACACCAGCAGATTGGCCTTGAGCGCCCGCGGATCGAGCACGGCCCGGTAGCCACGGATGATGCCGGCCCGCTCCAGGCGCTTGACGCGCTCCAGGCAGGGCGTGGTGGACAGGCCGACCTGCGAGGCCAGGTCGACATAGGAAATGCGGGCGTTTTCCTGCAGGCAGCGCAGGATGTTGAGGTCGATACGGTCCAGCGATCGGGTCTTGGCTTTCATTGTTGGGTCGATTCCCCGCTGCCAATCGGCAGAATGATCATCTGTATTTGCCGCCCGGCAGGGCAGCCGGCGGCAAATACATCACACGAAAGGACATGAAGGCAGCCGAATTCACCATGCCGGCGCACGGCCGCCACACACTCATATCACATTCCCGGGAAGGGGGGCCAGTCACGCCCCGTCGGTCGACGTCCCCGGCCAGCGACCTTCGGTCACCCGGGGCAGCCCGGCCAGATCGGCATGCGTGTGGACCGACGCGAAGCCGGCGGCCCGGAACGCCTCGCGCAGCCACTCGCCCTGTTCCATGCCGTGCTCCAGCAGCAGTCGTCCGCCGGCCAGCAGATGCAGGCGTGCGGCGTCGATCAGGTGCAGGAGGTCCGCCCGCCCCCGGCCCCCGGCCACCAGCGCCGAGACCGGCTCGAAGCGCACGTCGCCGCGCGCCAGGTGCGGATCATCACCAGCCAGATAGGGCGGATTGGCGACGATCAAGGCAAAGCGCCGCCCGGCCAGGGCGTCGAACCAGTCGCTCTCGTCAAAGGCCACATTGGGGATGCCCAGCCGCGCGGCATTGCGCCGGGCCAGGGCCACGGCCACCGCAATCCGGTCGACCCCGATGACCCGCCAGCCCGGCCGCTCGCTGGCCAGCGCCAGGGCGATCGCGCCGCTGCCGGTGCCGAGGTCGAGCACCGCCGCCGACTCGGGGGTGTCGCCGGCCAGCGCCGCCTCGACCAGGGTTTCCGTGTCGGGACGCGGGATCAGCGTGGTCGCCTCGGTCAGCAGGGGCAGCCCCCAGAACTCGCGCTCGCCGGTCAGGTAGGCCACCGGTTGCCCCCGGTCGCGGGCCGCCACCAGGGCCTCGAAGCGTGCCCGCTCGAAGCCGTCGAGCTCGCGATCGCCCCAGGTATACAGCCAGGTCCGGTCGCGCCTGAGCACGTGGGCCAGCAGCACCTCGGCATCGAGGCGCGGCGTCGGCGACCCGGCCGCCGTCAGGCGTGTCGTAGCCTCGGCCAGCAGGCGGTCGATGCGCATCAGGCGTCCTGCAGGCTGGCCAGCCGCTCGGCCTGGTATTCGTTGACCAGCGGCCCGATCACCTCGTCCAGCTCGCCGGCCATCACCTCGCCCAGCTTGTAGAGCGTCAGGTTGATGCGGTGATCGGTGATCCGGCCCTGCGGGAAATTGTAGGTGCGGATGCGCTCGCTGCGGTCCCCCGAGCCGACCAGCGACTTGCGGGCGTCGGCCTGCTGACGACGCTGACTGTCCACGGCCTCCTGCTTGAGCCGCGCGGCGAGCAGCGCCATCGCCTTGGCGCGGTTCTTGTGCTGACTGCGCTCCTCCTGGCACTCCACCACCAGGCCGCTGGGCAGGTGGGTGATGCGGATCGCCGAGTCGGTGGTGTTGACGTGCTGGCCGCCGGCGCCGCTGGAGCGGAAGGTGTCGACCCGCAGGTCGTTGGCGTCGATGTCGATGTCGCCGACCGCCTCGACCTCGGGCATCACCGCCACCGTGCAGGCCGAGGTGTGGATGCGCCCCTGGGACTCGGTGGCCGGCACCCGCTGCACGCGATGCGCCCCGGACTCGAACTTGAGCCGGGCGTAGACGCCCTCGCCGCGCACCCGGGCGATGATCTCCTTGTAGCCACCCTGCTCGCCGTGGCTGGCGCTGACCACCTCGACCTTCCAGCCGACCTTCTCGGCATGGCGCGAGTACATGCGGAACAGGTCGCCGGCGAACAGCGCCGCCTCGTCACCGCCGGTGCCGGCACGGATCTCCAGGAAGACGTTGCGATGGTCGTCGGGGTCCTTCGGCACCAGCAGCTGCTTGAGCTGCACATCCAGGGCCGCCAGCCGCTCGCGCCCGTCCTGCAGCTCGGCCTCGGCCATCTCGCGCATGTCGGCGTCGCTGTCGTCGCACAGCTGCTCGGCCTCGGCGATATCCGCCTCCGTGCCCCGGTAGGCCTGCCACGCCTCGACCAGCGGCTCGAGCTCGGCGTACTCGCGGGAATAGTCGCGAAAGCGCGCCTGATCCCCGATCACCTCGGGGTCGGCCAGCAGGGCGGCCAGCTCCTCGAAACGGTCCTGAAGGCTTTCCAGACGGTGGCGCAATGACGCTTTCATGCAGAGTCCTATTCCGGGTCCTGGGAGGGCGCGGCGGGGTCGAGCAGCAGGCTTTCGGCCGCCTGGATGAGGTCGTGGCGCTCGGCGCCGGAGGCCTCGCGCAGACGCAGGGTCGGCCCGTGCAGCAGGCGGTTGGTGAGCTGCTGGCTGAGCCGGCGCAGGATCTTCTCCGGGTCGCCGCCCCGTGCCAGCTGGGCCAGCGCCTGGGCCTCGGCGGCCTGGCGCTGCGCCTCGCCCTGCTCGCGGTAGCGACGGATCAGATCGCCCGCGCCCCGAACCCGGCGCTCGTGAAGCCACTGCCCCACGCCCTGGTCGATCAGCTCCTCGGCCTGACGCGCCGCGACCTGACGATGACGCCGGTTCTCCTCGATCACCTCGTGGAGGTTGTCGACGGTATAGAGGAAGACGTCGTCGAGCTCGCCCACCTGGGGTTCGATGTCCCGCGGCACGGCGATGTCGACCATGAAGATCGGACGATGACGGCGCACCTTGAGCGCCCGCTCGACCATGCCCTTGCCGAGAATCGGCAGCGGGGCCGCCGTGGAGGTGATGACGATGTCGGCCTGCTCCAGGGCGCGCGGGATCTCGCCCAGGGCGATGGCCTCGGCGCCGAACTCGCCGGCCAGCTGCTCGGCCCGTTCGCGGGTACGGTTGGCCACGGTCAGCTCCCGCACGCCCGCTTCATGAAGGTGGCGCGCGACCAGCTCGATGGTCTCGCCGGCCCCCACCAGCAGCGCCCGGGAACGCGAGAAGTCGTCGAAGATGCGGCTCGCCAGGCTGACCGCGGCATAGGCCACCGACACCGGGTTCTCGCCGATGCCGGTCTCGGTGCGCACCTGCTTGGCCACCGCGAAGGTGTGCTGGAACAGACGTTCCAGCTCGCCACCCAGCCCCTTGACCTGGCGTGCCTGCTGATAGGCATCCTTGATCTGGCCGAGGATCTGCGGCTCGCCCAGCACCATCGAGTCCAGCCCCGAGGCGACACGCATCAGATGCCGGGCCGCGGCGTCGTCGAGGTAGTGGTAGGCGCAGCGCATCAGTGATTCGACCGGCAGATCATGGAACCTGCCGAGCCATTCCAGCAGCGGCTGCTCGCCCTGCGACTGAATGACACAGTAGAGTTCGGTGCGATTGCAGGTCGAGAGCACCGCGGCCTCCTCGACCACCGGCAACGCCTTGAGCTGCGTCAGCGCGGCCTCCAGCTGCTCGGGCGTGAAGGCAACCTGTTCGCGTACCGCCACATCCGCGGTCTTGTGATTGATTCCCAGAGCGAGAAGGGTCATTGCAGTCAGGGTCGTTGAGTCCTAAGCGATCGAGAACACCCCGGGTCGGAAGGCTGGAGCCGCGCGGGCTCACGGCACGACCTGGCGGCGCGGTCATGCGGCATGACCTTGAGTGACTGGCCGTTTTCGGCGCCCCAGTCTATCACAGCACGCCCCGACATGGGGACGCGCCCGGCGACACGCAACCCCCGACGCCCCCACCCGGCCCGCCACGACTTTGCCCGCCCCCGGCGAACCGGTATGCTGACAGCTCGGCCCGGCCCTGCCGGCAGGGAGGCGTTCCGGGGCCCCCGGGGAAGGCCCGCGACGAGCGGTTCACGACATAGAGGACGGCATGCACGCACGCTGGCTTGTGACGACACTGACCGCCACCTGGCTGGCGGGCTGCCAGACCCTTTCACCGCCCCCGCCGGCGGATCCCATGGCCTCGGCCCCGCCCGTGGAATCGGGGCTGGACGCCGCGGGCCTGACCACCCTGATCAGCGCCGAGCTGGCCGGCCAGCGGGGTGATTTCGCCCGCGCCACCCGGGGCTACCTGGACGCCGCGCAACGCTATCACTCCGCGGCCCTGGCCGAGCGCGCCACCCTCGCCGCCCGCTACACCGACGACCGCGACCTGCTCGAGCAGGCCGCGCGCCGCTGGCAGTCGCTGGCGCCGGACGCCGAGGCGCCCGCCCGCCTGCTCGCCGGCCTGGCCATGGAACGCGGCGACTGGCTGGACAGCCTGAACCAGCGCCTGACCCTGGCGGCACGTGGCGGCCAGGGGGATCTCACCGGCTTCGCCGAGACCGCCATCGAGCAGAACGTCGCCCCGGCCCCGCTGATCGCACGCCTGCAGGACTTCCTCGCCGAGTACGACGACCAGCCGCAGGCGCAACTGGCCACGGCCCTGCTGGAGGCCGCCGGCGGCGACACCCGGCGCGCCGAGACCCGTCTGTCGCGACTCGCCGAGCGCCATCCCGAGCTCCCGGGGCTGTGGCTGGCCCGCACGCGCCTCGCCCTGCAGGAAGACCGCTACGCCGCCGCCCGCGACGCCGCCCGTCGCGGGCTCGAGGCGGCGCCCGACGACAGCCGCCTGACCCTGCTGCTGGCCCAGGCGCAGCTGCGCCTGGGCAACGTCGACGCCGCCGAGTCGCGCATCGACACGCTGCTCGAGCGCCATGCCGACGCCCCGCAACTGCGCCTGGCCCTGGCCCGCCTGTACCTCGAGGAGGGCTACCCGGCCCCGGCCAAGCGCCTGCTGCTGCCGCTCATCGAACAGGACGACGCCTCGCCGGCGGCCTTCATCCTGCTGGGCATGATCGCCGAGACCGAAGGCGAGGTGGACAATGCCCTGCTCTACTATCGCCAGGTCCCGCCCGGCGACGGCTTCCTCGACGCCCGCCGGCGGGCCGCGCAGATGCTGGCCGAGCACGACCGGCTGCCCGACGCCCGGACCTTCCTGCACGTCGAACGCCTGCGACATCCCGAGTCCTACGGCGAGCTGGCGGCGATCGAGGTCCAGCTGCTGAGCGAGCATCACCAGGAGACCGAGGCCGACGCCCTGCTCGACCGCGCCCTGAAGCGTCGTCCCGACGACACGCAACTGCGCTTCATGCGCGGCATGCGCCGCTACCAGCAGGGCGACATCGCCGGCATGGAGAGCGACCTGCGCCGCATCCTCGAGCAGCAGCCCGAGGACGCCGCAGCCCTCAACGCCCTGGGCTACACCCTGCTCGACGAGACCGAGCGTCTCGACGAGGCGCGCCCGCTGATCGAGAAGGCCTACCGCCTTGCGCCCGACAATCCGGCGGTCATCGACAGCATGGGCTGGCTGCAGTACAAGCTCGGCCGGCCGCAGCAGGCGCTGGTGCACCTGCGCGAGGCCTATCGGCGCCAGCCCGACCAGGAGATCGCCGCCCACCTGGCGGAAGTGCTGTGGCAACAGGGCCGGCGCGCGGAGGCCCGCCGCCTGGTGGCCGAGGCCCTCGAACGCTTCGACTCGCGGCCCCAGATCGAGGCGCTGATCCAGCGCATCCCGGCCCTCGCACCCACCCATGCCCGACCGGAGTGACCCATGCGATCTCTCGCCTTTCCCGCCCTGCTGCTCGCCCTGCTGACGCTGGCGGGCTGCGCCAGCCAGGCCCCGTCGCCGGAACAGCCCCGCGAGCGCGGCGACTGGGACGCCCAGAAGGCCCGGCTGGAAGCCTTCGACCACTGGCGCCTGGCCGGCAAGGTCGGCCTGCGCACGCCCGACGACGCCACCAGCGCCAATCTGGACTGGGTCCAGCGCGCCTCGCGCTACCACATGCTGATCAGCGGCCCCTTCGGCAGCGGTCGCAGCGTCCTCGAGGGCGGCCCCGACGGGGTCGTGCTGACCACCGGCAAGGGCCGTTTCACCGCCGACACCCCGGAACGGCTGATGGAACAGCAGCTCGGCTGGTCGCTGCCCGTCTCGGCGCTCGACGACTGGGTGCGCGGCCTGCCGGCGCCGATCGTCGCGCACCGCCTGACCCGCGACGACCGGGGCTTTCCCCTGCAGCTGCACCAGGCCGGCTGGACCATCGACTACCGTGACTGGACCCGCGCCGGCGGCCTGTGGCTGCCCAGCCGCGTGGTGATGACCTTTCCCGGGCTGCGCGCCACCCTGGTGGTCAAGGAATGGCATCCGAATCCGGAGTCCTCATGACGTCACTGAGCCTGCCGGCGCCGGCCAAGCTCAATCGCCTGCTGCACATCACCGGGCGCCGCGCCGACGGCTACCACGAGCTGCAGACGCTGTTCCAGCTGCTCGACACCGGCGACACCCTGCATTTCACGCCCCGTGACGACGGCCGCATCACCCTCTCGCCGGCCGTGCCCGGCGTGGCCCACGCGGACAACCTGGTGGTACGTGCCGCCACCCTGCTGCAACAGGCCAGCGGCTGTCGCCGCGGCGCCGACATCCGCCTCGACAAGCGCCTGCCGATGGGCGGCGGGCTGGGCGGCGGAAGCTCCAACGCGGCGACCACCCTGCTGGGGCTCGACCGGCTCTGGGGGCTGGGGCTCGACCTCGACGACCTGGCCGGTCTGGGCCTGACGCTGGGCGCCGATGTGCCGGTCTTCGTGCGCGGCCGCTCCGCCTGGGCCGAGGGCATCGGCGAGCGCCTCGTCCCGGTGTCCCTCGACGCCGGCTGGTTCGTGGTCATTCACCCCGGCGTCGCGGTGTCCACGCCGGCGGTGTTTCAGGCGCCCGAATTGACACGTGACACCCCCCCCATTACCATGGCGCGCGCATTGCAGGAGGGGCCGATCGCCTGGCGCAACGACTGCCAGCCGACCGTTCGCGCGCTATACCCGGCCGTGGGCGAGGCACTCGACTGGCTGTCGCACCATGCACCGAGCCTGCTGACCGGCACCGGCGCCTGCGTGTTCTGCCATTTGACGCAGGAATCCGAGGCCGATAGGATACTGTCCCGTGTCGGCGAGGGCTGGCAGGCCTTCAAGGCTCGCGGCTGCGACACCTCACCCCTCCATCGGGCGCTGGGCCTGCTCTGAACGGCTTGCCGGCGCTACCGTGGTTGCAATCGCGACCCGATGTCGCGACGAGTTCGGGAAATCATGACTACTGGGGTATAGCCAAGTGGTAAGGCAGCGGTTTCTGGTACCGCCATTCCCAGGTTCGAATCCTGGTACCCCAGCCATTCCTTCCGAACGCGACCGCACAATCCCGCTCCTGAGATCCCCCAAGACTCCAAAGGTGGCTGCGCGTGTCTAAATTGATGGTTTTCGCCGGGAACGCCAATCCCGAACTCGCCCGCAAGGTAGCCGAGGCCCTCGACAATCGGCTGGGCCACGCCACGGTCGGCCAGTTCAGCGACGGCGAGATCGCGGTCGAGATCAACGAGAACGTTCGCGGCAAGGACGTCTTCATCCTGCAGTCCACCTGCGCCCCGACCAACGACAACCTGATGGAACTGATCCTCATGGTGGACGCCCTGCGTCGCGCGTCCGCCACCCGGATCACCGCTGTGGTGCCCTACTTCGGCTACGCCCGTCAGGATCGCCGGGTGCGCTCCGCCCGCGTGCCGATCTCCGCCAAGGTGGTCGCCGACATGATGGTCAAGGCCGGTGTCGACCGGGTGATGACCATGGACCTGCACGCCGACCAGATCCAGGGCTTCTTCGACGTGCCGGTGGACAACGTCTACGGCTCGCCGATCCTGCTCGACGACATCGAGCGCCAGAACTACGACGACCTGGTGGTGGTCTCGCCGGACGTCGGCGGCGTGGTGCGGGCCCGCGCCATCGCCAAGCAGCTCAACGCCGACCTGGCGATCATCGACAAGCGCCGCCCGCAGGCCAACCAGGCCCAGGTCATGCACATCATCGGCGACATCGACGACCGCACCTGCGTGGTGGTCGACGACATGGTCGACACCGCCGGCACCCTGTGCAAGGCCGCCGAGGCACTCAAGGACCACGGCGCCCGCCGCGTCGTCGCCTACGCCACGCACCCGATCCTGTCGGGCCCGGCCGTCGACAATATCACCGGCTCGGTACTTGACGAACTCGTCGTGGCCGATACCATTCCGCTCTCCGAACCGGCGCGCCGCAGCGGCAAGATTCGCCAGCTGTCGGTGGCCGGGCTGATCGCCGAGGCTATCCGCCGGGTCAGCAACGAGGAATCCGTGAGCGCGATGTTCCACTGAGCGCTTGCCTCGGGGCCTGTCGCCCCGGAACGTGCGCCGTGAGGCGCTGATCGGAAACGGCATCGTCTGGTCGCGGGCGATGCCGCTTCCTTATTTCGACCCCGAGAGGTTAACCATGTCCGACTATCAACTGACCGCCAACGTTCGAACCGACCTGGGGAAAGGTGCGAGCCGCCGCCTGCGTCGCGAGAACCAGCAAGTCGCCGCCATCATCTACGGTGGCGAGAAGGCCCCGCAGCCGATCACCATCGACAAGCCGGGCTTCTACAAGGCGCTTGAAGAGGAAGCCTTCTTCTCCTCGATCATCACCATCGACGTCGACGGCAGCCAGGAGCAGGTCGTCATTCGTGACCTGCAGCGCCATCCGTACAAGGCGCTGATCACCCACGCCGACTTCCTGCGTGTCGACGCCACTCACGCCATGACCCTGAACGTCCCGCTGCACGTGCTGGGCGAGGAAGAGTGCAAGGGCATCAAGGAAGACGGCGGCGTGCTCCACGTGCTGGCCACCGAAGTCCAGATCAGCTGCCTGCCGAAGGACCTGCCGGAGTACCTCGAGGTCGACATCAGCGGCCTGGGCCTGGGCGAGACCCTGCACCTGTCCGACCTCACGCTGCCGGCCGGCGTGACCCTGGTCGAGCTGAGCCACGGCGAGTCGCACGACGCCGGTGTGGTCAGCATCACCCGCCCGACCCGCGGTACTGCGAGCGAAGGCAGCGACGAGGAAGCCGCTGAAGGTGAAGGCGGCGAAGAAGGCCAGTCCGAAGAGTAAGACGTCGGACGCCCGGCAACCACCCGCGAGACAAGGCCCCGCATGAGTCACGTGAAAGCGATCATCGGCCTGGGCAACCCCGGCCCCGAGTACGCCGACACCCGTCACAATGCGGGCGCCTGGCTGGTGGAAGCCATCGCGCGCGACAGCCACGCGCCGCTGCGCATGGAGAAGAAGTTCCTCGGCCAGTACGCCAAGGTCCACTTCGCCGGTCGGGATGTGCATCTGCTCAACCCGACCACCTTCATGAATCGCAGCGGCGCCGCTGTCGCCGCGCTCTGCCAGTTCTTCAAGCTCTCCCCCGATGAACTGCTCGTCGCCCACGACGAGCTCGACATCGCCCCCGGCACCGCCCGCTACAAGACCGGCGGCGGTCACGGCGGCCACAACGGCCTGCGCGATACCATCAGCGCGCTGGGCAACCGCAAGGACTTCCACCGCCTGCGCATCGGCATCGGCCACCCCGGCAACGCCAGGCAGGTCACCAACTACGTGCTGGGTCGCCCCGGCAAGGCCGAGCGTCAGGCCATCGACGCCGCCCTCGACGAATGCCTCGCCACCCTGCCCGACGCCCTCGCCGGCGACTGGGCCCGGGCGATGAACCGGCTGCACAGTTTCACGCCGTAGCCCGTAGCCCGTAGCCCGTAGCCCGTAGCCCGTAGCCCGTACCCCGTAGCCCGTAGCCCGTAGCCCGTAGCCCGTAGCCCGTAGCCCGTAGCCCGTAGCTGAGAGTATGGCCCCCGCCCGCGGTGTCCCGTAGAATGCCCGCCATTCGTTCACTCGCTCTTCTCATCGTCAGGAACACCCATGGGATTCAACTGCGGCATCGTCGGCTTGCCCAACGTCGGCAAGTCCACGCTCTTCAATGCGCTCACCAAGTCCGGCATCGACGCCGAGAACTTCCCCTTCTGCACCATCGAGCCCAATACCGGCATCGTGCCGATGCCCGACCCGCGGCTCGACAAGCTCGCCGAGATCGTCAAGCCCGAGAAGGTCGTGCCCACCACCATGGAGTTCGTCGACATCGCCGGGCTGGTGGCGGGCGCCTCCAAGGGCGAGGGCCTGGGCAACCAGTTCCTCGCCAACATCCGCGAGACCGATGCCATCGCCCACGTGGTGCGCTGCTTCGACAACGACAACGTCATCCACGTGGCCAACCAGGTCGATCCGCGCGCCGACATCGAGACCATCAACCTGGAACTGGCGCTGGCCGACCTGGACAGCGTCGAGCGCGCCATCCAGCGCCTGATCCGGGTGGTCAAGGGCGGCGACAAGGAGGCGATCGCCACCAAGGCGATTCTCGAGCGCATCCAGCCGCACCTGGCCGAGGGCCTGCCGCTGCGCAGCTTCGACCTGTCCGACGACGAGAAGCGCCAGCTCAAGAGCTACGGCTTCCTGACGCTCAAGCCGACCATGTACATCGCCAACGTCAACGAGGACGGCTTCGAGAACAACCCGCACCTCGACACGGTCCACGAGATCGCCGCCGAGGAAGGCGCCGTGGTGGTGCCGGTCTGCAACCAACTGGAAGCCGAGATCGCCGAGCTGGAGGACGAGGAGCGGGCGATGTTCCTCGACGAGATGGGCATGGAGGAGCCGGGACTCGACCGGGTGATTCGTGCCGGCTACCACCTTCTCGGCCTGCAGACCTACTTCACCGCGGGCGTCAAGGAAGTCCGCGCCTGGACGGTCAAGGTCGGCGCCACCGCCCCGCAGGCCGCTGGCGTCATCCACACCGACTTCGAGAAGGGCTTCATCCGCGCCGAAGTGGTCGCCTACGACGACTTCGTCACGCTGGGTGGCGAGTCCGGGGCCAAGGAAGCCGGCAAGTGGCGCCTGGAAGGCAAGGACTACATCGTCGCCGATGGCGATGTCATCCACTTCCGCTTCAACGTCTGACTGATCTCGTCGGAAAGTACCATGGCGCTCGGGGCTGACCTGTCGACAAGCTTGCGATGAGGCGCCATGAATACATCCTTGTAGGCTACCGACGCCCTCCCTGGCGTCGGACCTCCTCCGCAGCTTGTCCCCAGGGCCCCTTGGGATCAGACAGGCGCCGTCTTCCAGTCAGTGCGATATTCCTTGACAGCTCAGTATCTTGAGCGTAATATTCGCCCTCGTTGAACGGCTACGTAGCTCAGCTGGTTAGAGCACATCACTCATAATGATGGGGTCCCCTGTTCGAATCAGGGCGTAGCCACCAGAATACGCGAAGGGCCCGTCGGTTTTGCCGACGGGCCCTTTTCGTGTTGCGTGGATTGAACCCCATGCCCCCGCTTACGCCTTGCCGGGCACGGCTTCCCCCAGCACCCGCGGCTCGCGCGTCAGGCGCACGCCGAAGCGCGCCTCCACCATCGCCGTCACCCGCTCGGCGAGCGCCAGCAGCTCCGCGGCACTTCCGCCCCCGTGATGCACCAGCACCAGGGCCTGGCGGTCGTGCACGCCGACATGGCCGTCGCGCCCCCCCTTTAGACCGCAGCGATCGATCAGCCAGCCGGCGGCGAGCTTGACGTGGCCATCAGGCAGCGGGAAGTGCGGCATGTCGGGCCACTCGTCCAGCAACCGCTGTGCTTTCTCCGCGTCGACGATCGGGTTGGTGAAGAAACTGCCGGCATTGCCGAGTACCGCCGGGTCCGGCAGCTTTTCGCGCCGCACCGCGCTGACGGCGGCGACGACATCGGCGGCGGACGGGGAAGCGGGCACACGCGCGGCGAGATCACCGTAGTCGAGCCGCGGCCGAGGACGCCGCGACACGCGCAGCACCAGTCGCGTGATGATCACCCGCCCGGCCAGGGACTGCTTGAAGATGCTGTCCCGATAGCCGAAGGCGCACTCCTCGCGACTCAGCACGCGTGTCTCGAGGGTATCGCGCTCGATCAGATGCACCGCCTCGAGCACGTCCGCGAGCTCGACCCCATAGGCGCCGATGTTCTGGATGGGGGCCGCGCCCGCCAGGCCGGGGATCAGGGCCAGATTCTCGGTGCCCCACAGCCCCTGCTCGGCCAGCGCCACGACCAGCCGGTGCCAGTTCACACCGGCCGCCACCTGCACGCGGACGTCATCGCCGGCCAGCGGCTCGAGATGCCAGTCCGTGCCGCTCGGCACCACCACCAGCCCCGGCAGCCAGGGCTGAAGCACCAGATTACTGCCACCACCGATCACCGTCAGCGAGCAGCCCCGCACCTCGGCCCAGGCGAGGGCGTCACGCGCCTCGTCGACCGATGCCACCCGGGTCAGTGATTCCGCCGTGGCGGGCAGCCCCAGCGTGTTCAGCGCCTGGAGGTCGACCTCACGCAGTACCTTCATGCCGACAGCTGCCGCCGCAGCGCGTCGATCAGCCCCCGACTCGCCGCCTCGATGAGGTCGAGCACGTGTTCGAAGCCGTCATCGCCGCCGAAATAGGGATCGGGCACGGCCTCGTCGGGACGGCCGGCATAGCTCAGGAAAAGATCAATTCGTGCCCGGCAACCCGCGGGCCTGCGCGCCTCGATCGCGGCGAGGTTGTCGTGATCCATGGCCAGGATATAGTCGAAGCGCTCGAAATCCTCGGCCTCCAGCATGCGGGCGCGCAGCGCGGAGAGATCGATGCCCCGCTGACCCGCCGCCGCCTGCGCCCGCCGATCCGGCGCCTTGCCGACATGCCAGTGGCCGATGCCGCAGGAGTCGACCTCGACCCGGTCGGCCAGCCCCGCCTGGCGCAGCTGCTCGCGGAACACGCCCTCGGCGCTCGGCGAGCGGCAGATGTTGCCCAGGCACACGAACAGCACGCGCATCATGAGGCTCCCTCCTGTTCGACGATCTGACGGCGCACCCGCTCCAGGTCCCCGACACTGTCCACCCCGGCGGGATGCACGTCGCGGGCCAGCGCCACCTGGATGTGATGGCCGTGATGCAGGGCACGCAGCTGCTCGAGCTGCTCGAGCTGCTCGAGCGGGCTCGGCAGCCAGTTGACGAAGTCGGCGAGAAAGCCCGCCCGATAGGCGTACAGGCCGATATGCCGCAGCCAGGCATCGGTGGCGAGCGCCTGCGGGCGCTCGCTGAAATGCGCCCGGTCCCAGGGGATCGGCGCTCTCGAGAAGTACAGCGCCCTGCCGCGCACGTCGCGCACCACCTTGACGGCATTGGGATTGAGCAACGTCTCGACGTCGCTGATCGGGGCCGCCAGCGTGGCGATCGACGCCTCGGCATCGTCGGCCAGCCGGTCAGCCACCTGGACGATCGACGCCGGCGGCAGCAGCGGTTCGTCCCCCTGAACGTTGACCACGATGGCCTCGTCGGGCAGCGCAAGCGCCTGCGCCACCTCGGCCAGCCGATCGGTCCCCGAAGGATGATCGTCGCGGGTCATCAGCGCCTCGCCACCAGCGGCTTCCACCGCCCGGCAGACGCGCGCATCGTCGCTGGCCACCACCACACGCGCGGCACCGCTGCGGCAGGCGCGCTGCCAGACACGCACCACCATCGGCACGCCGCCGATGTCGGCCAGCGGCTTGCCCGGCAGGCGACTGGCCGCATAGCGTGCCGGGATCACCACCACGAACTCGCTCATGCATTCGGCCCCGGCGTCGGCCCGAGACGCTCGCCCAGCTTCTCCTCGGCATCCATCACCCGGGCTTCTTCCTCGAGCATGACCGGGATCTCGTCGCGTATCGGAAAGGCCAGGCCGTCATACAGGCACTTGAGCTCACCGCGTTCGCGGTCGTAGGCCAGTTTGCCCTGACACAGCGGGCAGACCAGCATGGCCAGCAGTTCCTTATCCATCATTTACCTCGCAGGTGGCGGGTTGTAGCGTGTCGTTGCGGTCGGCGTCGAGCGTCGCCAGGCGCTCGCGCAGCCAGTCGGCGAAGGCCGGGTTCGGCACGGCCTCGACGTCCAGCGCCCAGCAGCGCTCGTTGGCGAAGCGTCGACACTTCACCGCATCCTTGGCGGTCATCACCACCGGGCGATTGTCGGCGAAGCGCAGGTCCTCGGCGCTGTAGCGATGATGATCGGCCAGCGGGTGCGCATCGTGCGCCACGCCCAGCGCCGACAGTGTGGCGAAGAACCGGGCAGGATGACCGATGCCGGCCATCGCGTGCACCCGCCCGGAGAACGGCACCCGTTCAATGGGGTAGCAGGCGTCATCCGTGAGGTGGCGCCAGCGTGCCGGCTCGAGGTGCATGGCATAACCGGCGACCGGACGCTCGTCGCTCGACGCGCCGTTGACGATCACCGCATCCACCGAGTCCAGCCGCGACAGCGGCTCGCGCAGGGGGCCGGCGGGCAGGCAGCGGCCGTTGCCGAAGCCCTGGGCGCCATCGACCACCACCAGTTCAAGGTCGCGGCCCAGCGCCAGGTGCTGCAGGCCGTCGTCGGCGATGATGATGTCACAGCCGGCGGCGATCAGCTTGCGGGCGCCACGCGGGCGGTCGGGATCGACCACCACCGGTCGCCCGGTCTGCTGGGCGAGCATCAGCGGCTCGTCGCCGCTGTGGGCGGGGTCACTGTCAGTATTGACGTAAAGCGGATAGCGTGGCGCCTGGCCACCGTAACCCCGGGAAACGATGCCCGGTCGCCAGCCCTGTTCGCCCAGCCAGCGCGCCAGCCAGGCGACCAGCGGCGACTTGCCGGTGCCGCCCAGGGTCAAGTTGCCGACCACCACCACCGGCACGGGCGAGCGCCATACCGTACGGCGCCCGGCGGCATACGCCCGCTGGCGCGCCTCGACACCGCGACGATAGAGCCAGGCGAGCGGACGCAGCGCCTGCAGCCAGCCCGCGTCGCGGTACCAGGCGTCCACCCAGCGACTCATGCCGTCACCTCCTGGAACTGCAGGCGATGGAGTGCCGCATAGGCCCCGTCACGCTCGAGCAGCTCGCCGTGGGTGCCGCTCTCGACGATCTCGCCCTGCTCCATCACCAGAATGCGATCGGCGCGCTCGATGGTCGACAGCCGATGGGCGATGACGAAGGTGGTCCGACCGCGGCAGACCGTTTCCAGCGCCTGCTGAATATAGCGTTCCGATTCGGTATCCAGGGCCGAGGTGGCCTCGTCGAGCACCAGCAGTGGAGCGTCCTTGAAGATCGCCCGGGCGATGGCCAGACGCTGGCGCTGCCCCCCCGAGAGCATCACCCCGTTGTCGCCGATCACGGTATCGTAGCCGTTCGGCAGGCGGCGGATGAAGTCATCGGCGTAGGCTGCGCGGGCCGCCGCGGCGACGGCCTCGCGATCGGCATCGGGCACGCCGTAGGCGATGTTGTCGGCCACGGTGGCGTTGAACAGGGTCACCTGCTGGGAGACCAGCGCGATCTGGCGGCGCAGCGGCGACAGCCGGTAAGCGTCGAGCGACACGCCGTCCAGGGTCACCTGCCCCTGCGTGGGACGATAGAAGCGCGGCAGCAGGTTGACCAGGGTCGACTTGCCGCTGCCCGAGCGACCGACGATGGCAACCATCTCGCCGGGTGCCACCGCCAGGTCGATGCCCTTGAGCACCTCGGGCTGACCGCTGCCGTAGGCGAAATGCACGCCCTCGAAGCGCACCTCGCCGCGCACGCCCTCGGGGTCGCGATAGCCGGCGTCGATCTCGGCGGGCTCCTCGAGCAGGCGAAACAGCTCATCGGAGGCGGCCAGCCCCTTCTGGATCACCGAGTTGACCTCGGTCAGCGACTTGATGGGCTTGGCCATCAGCGAGGCGGCAGTGATGAAGGCCACGAACTCGCCCGGGGTCATGTCCTCCATCAGCTCGGGCGCCATGGCCAGCCACACCAGCCCTGCCAGCGAGATGGCCACCGACAGTTGGATCACCGGGGTGCTGATCGCCTTGGTCAGCGCCTCCTTCATGCTCTGGTCGCGATTGTAGGCGCTGACCTCGGCGAAGCGGCGCTTTTCATAGTCTTCCGCCCCGTGGGTGCGCACCACCTTGTAGCCGGTCAGCGCCTCGGAGGCGACATGGGTGACATCGCCCATGGAGTTCTGGATGCGCCGCGAGATCTCCCGGAAGCGCTTGCTGGCGTAGCGCACCACGCCGCCGATCAGCGGCGTCACGGCGAGAAACAGCAGGGTCAGCATCCAGTTGGTCCACAGCAGGTAGAGGATCAACCCGATGACGAACAGCCCCTCGCGCAGGATGACGGTGATGGCGTTGCTCGCCGCGCCGGTGACCTGCTCGACGTGGTAGGTGACCCGCGAGATCAGGTGCCCGCTGGAGTGGGCGTCGAAGAAGGACCCCGGCAGGTGGAGCATGTGATTGAACACGTTGCAGCGCAGGGCGTGCACCACGTTGCGCGCCACGCCGCTCATGAAATAGGTGCCCAGGAAGGTGCCCAGGCCGCGCGCCGCGAACATGACGATCACGAACAGCGGCAGGTACAGCCGGAAGGCGGCATCCGGATCGCGAATGCCGTCGATCAGCCGCTTCATCATCTCGGCCAGCGCCGTGCTGGAAGCCGCGTAGATGGCATAGCCCAGCACGGCGACGGCGAAGTGCCGCCAGTGCGGCTTCACATAGCCCAGCAGGCGCCGGTACAGGGTCAGGCTGTCGGGTTGTGTCACGGCGTCTCCGTTTGCGGTTGCGAGGCGGCCGACGGCCGCGTGGCGATGCGGACCTGCCGAATGTTCAGCGCCGCCGCCTGGTCGAGCGCGGCCACCACGGCGGCATGGGTCGCCCGGCCGTCGGCCTCGATGACCAGGCCATGCTCACGGGCGGCGTCGGCGTGCTGTGTCAGGGCGCGATCCAGGGCCTGGCGTGTGGCCAGCGCCTGCGCCTCGAGCCGATAGGAGCCGTCCCGGGTGACCACCAGGGTCACCGGGCTCGACTCGAGCCGCGCGGCATGGTCGCCGGCGGGCAGGCTCAGCTCCAGCGCCTGGCGGGGTGTGAAGGTGGTCGAGACCATGAAGAAGATCAACAGCAGGAACACCACGTCGATGAGCGGCGTCAGGTTGACCTCCACCGGGTCGCGCTGGCGGCGCGGAAACTTCATGCCCGCTCGCCCCGCGGCTCATGGCGCTCCGCCAGGGTCAAGTCTCCCGAGTGATGGGCGAGGAACTCGACCATGCGTCCGGCCTGTTCCTCCATGCGCACGGTGATCGCCTCGACGCGGCGCTGGAAGTAGCGGTGGAACATCAGCGCCGGGATCGCCACCGCCAGCCCGGCCGCCGTGGTCACCAGCGCCTGGGAAATGCCGCCGGCCAGTTCGCTGGTCCGCTGCGCGCCCTCGGCACCGACGATCACCGCGAAGACCTGGATCATGCCCACCACGGTGCCCAGCAGGCCGATCAGCGGCGTGATCGAGGCGATGGTGCCCAGCGGGCTGAGGAAGCGTTCCATGTCATGGATCACCGCCGTGGCCGCCTCCTGCAGGCGCGCCCGCACGGCATCCTGGCCCAGCCGGGCATTGCGCAGCCCGGCCGCCAGCACGCCGCCCAGCGGCGAGTGGCTTTCCAGCCAGAACAGGTTGACCTGCCCCTGCTGGATCAGCTCGCAGACCTCCTCGGCCAGGCTCGGCGGCGCGATGCGCGAGGCCCGCAGGCTCCACAGCCGCTCGATGACGATCATCGTCGCCAGCAGCGAACAGCCGAGGATGGGAATCATCAGGATTCCGCCGGCCACCAGGGTGTCGTAAACGTTCATTGCGTCCCGTCTCCCGAGTCGTGAAGGCAACGCCGATTTCAGTGCGGCGATTCTATCGCATGGCAGCGCCCTTCGACACTCTCGGCCCCGCCCGGCAGGGCTCGCCGAGTCGTCACCGCCGGCGCGGGCGCGCCGCCCAGCCACAGGGTCACCGCGCCATCCCGGGCCGTGTTCCACAGGCAGCTGCCGGCGCGCCGGTAGCGCCTCACCACCGCGGGCCGGGGATGGCCGTGGGGATTGTCCCGCCCGGCGCTGAACACGACCTGCCGCGGTCGGGTCGCCGCCACCCAGGCCGGCGACGAACTGGTGGCACTGCCGTGATGTCCGGCCACCAGCACCGTCACGCCCTCGGGCACGGCATCCAGCAGGCGGGCCTCGACGGCCGTGGTGGCATCGCCGCTGATCAGGGCCCGCTCGCCGCCGGCCGCCGTCACCAGCAGCACGCAGGAGCGGTCGTTGCGGGGCCGCTCTGGGGGTACCCCGCGCGGCCAGAGGAACCGGAAACGCACGCCATCCCAGCGCCACCCGCGTCCGGCCCGACAGGGCTGCCGGTCGGCATCCTCGCCGTCAGCCGACGGCCAGTCCGCCAGCGGCGAGTACCAGCGCGCCACCGTGTGCTGCGCTACCAGCGCGGGTACGCCGCCGGCATGGTCGCGATCCCCGTGGCTGACGATCACCGCATCGAAGGACTGCCCCGCCGGCCACAGGGTGGACAGCGGCATGAAGCCGGAGCGAAAGCGCGGCCCGGTATCGTAGAGCAGCCGGTGGTGGGCGGTGCGCAGCTCGACCAGCTGCCCCTGGCCGACGTCCTGCACCCGCAGGCGCAACCGGCCCGTCGCCATGTCGGGCGGCGCGAGCGTCACGACCAGCACGACCAGCGTCAGGCTGCCCAGCCAGCGGGGCACCGCCGTGATCCCCGGCAGCGCCCAGAGCAGCGTGACCAGGATCAGCGCCAGCGCCGTCGGCCAGACCGCCCAGCCCGGCGGCTCCCACAGCGGAACGCTGTCGGCCATCGCCGCCAGGGCGGCATGCAGCCCATGGGCCAGCCAGGCGAAGCCCTGCCAGCACAGCGACGCCAGCGGCGGCACGGGCGCGGCCGCCCAGCCGGCCAACCCCAGGGGCACCAGCAGGCTGCCGACCAGCGGCACGATCAGCAGGTTGACCAGCGGCGCCGCCGGCGCCAGTCGACCGAAGGCGAGCAGCACGGCCGCCGCCATCAGCGGCGACAGCAGCAGCTGGGTGCGCAGCAGGGCCAGGCACCAGCCTCGCCAGCCGGCGGGCCGCCGGCGCCCCTGCCAGGCCAGGATGAGCAGCGCCACGGCGGTGAAGGACAGCCACAGCCCCGGTCGCCACAGCGACAGCGGGTCGATCGCCACCACCAGCGCGAGCGCCAGCCACCAGCCCTGCCAGGGGCCCGGCGCATGGCGGCCGCTGGCCACCCACAGGCCGATCAGGGTCATGATCATGGCGCGCAGCGTGGGTGGCTCGAGCCCCGCCAGCCCCCCGTAGCCCACCGCGGCCATCGCCGCCGCCCACCAGGGCCATACCGCCAGCCGCCAGCGGCCGGGCGTGACCAGCCTGGCCGCCCCGCGCGCCAGCCACAGCATCAGCGTCGCGACGAGCCCCACGTGCAGCCCCGAGATCACCATGACATGCGTGGTGCCGGTGGCATTGAGCAGAGCCCAGTCGGCCTCCGTCAGTCGCTCGGAAGCCCCCAGGGTCAGCGCCCCCAGCCAGCGCCGGGTCAGCGGATCGTCGATCCGGCGATCCAGGTGCGCCAGCGCCGCGTCACGCAGCCCGGGCTTGCCGGCCGCCAGCCGCCGCGGCGGTGGCGCATCACGCACATAGCCGGTGGCGCCGATGCCCTCGCGCCACAGCCAGGCACCGTAGTCGAAGGTGTGAGGATTGGCGAAGCCGGCCGGCGGTCGCAGCCGCAGCGTCAGGGACCAGACGTCGCCCGTCGCCAGCGGCGGCGGATCGTACCAGCTGACCCGCACCCGCTCGAGGTCCCGGCAGGCCGGGCGTACCGCCGCCAGCGGCCGGCAGTCCGCGACGGCCAGGCGCAACCGGGCCAGCGACCCGTCGCGCTGCCACCGGGTGACGGTGGCCTTCACCCGCAGGTCCTGGCGCGACAGTCCCTCGGGCAGCTGCGCTTGTCGCGCCTCGCCGATCGCCAGTGCCGTCAGGGCCATCACCAGCAACAGCACAACCAGCCGGTGGCGGCCCGCCGCCAGGGCGAGCAGCACGGCGAGCGCCAGCAACTCCGGCAGCCCGGGAAGCGCCAGCCAGCCCGCCAGGCTGCCCGACACGGCGGCCAGCGCCAGGCCGGCGGCCAGGCTCGCCCCAGGGAAACGAGGGAAGTGCAACGAGACGATGAACGACGCTCCTCACTGACACGCGGTCATGGCAGAAGGCGGGCCAACTATGGATAATGACCGAACCCGATACAGCGAGCGATACCATGCCGCGCCGTCTTCTCCAGCGCTACATGCCTCACCCGGAAACCCTGCAGCGCAATCGCTCGCTGCGTTTCATGAGCCACCTGATCGGCAACGCCACGCTGTGGATGCTGACCCGCCGCTCGGTGGGCAATGCCTTCATGGTCGGCCTGTTCTGCGCCCTGCTGCCGATGCCCTTCCAGATGGTGGTCGCCGCCGCCGGCGCCTGGCTGCTGCGCTGCAACCTGCCGCTGTCGGTCGGGCTGGTCTGGCTGACCAACCCGCTGACCATGCCGCTGATCTTCTACGGCAACTATCGGCTGGGTGCCTGGCTTCTGAACACCCCGGCACGCCCCGCTCCCGACCAGTTCAGCACTCACTGGATCGCCGCCAAGATGGCCGAGATCCTGCCGCCGCTGCTGCTCGGCTCGCTGGTCGCCGCGGTGGTCACCGGGGTGGTGGCCAACGTGGCTATCCGCCTGATCTGGCGCTGGCACGTGGCGCGCAGCTGGCGGCGTCGCCAGCGCCGCCGGCGGCGGGCCCGGACGGCCCACGCCGGACGACCGCCTTCCGCCTGAGACTCTGGCGCCCCGTCGCGGCCCGCCTCCGTCAGGTCTCGGTCAGGTGGCCCAGATCAAGGTGCAGCACCCGATCCTGATGGGCGGCCAGCCCCGGGTCGTGAGTCACCACCACGAAGGCGCAGGCCGCCGTCGCCGCCAGCTCATCCATCAGACCGAGGATGCTCGCCGCGGTGGTCTGGTCGAGGTTGCCGGTAGGCTCGTCCATCAGCATCAGGCTCGGATCGGTGATCAGCGCCCGGGCGATCGCCACCCGCTGGCGTTCGCCGCCGGAAAGTTCGCCGGGCTTGTGATCGGCGCGTGGCGCCATGCCGACCCGCTCGAGGATGTCGGCGGCCCGCTGCTGGGCCTCGCGACGTTTCCAGCCCCGGATCATCAACGGCAGGGCCACGTTCTCGCAGGCGGTGAACTCGGCCAGCAGGTGGTGAAACTGGTAGACGAAGCCGATATGCCGGTTGCGGAAACGCCCCAGGGCCGCCTCGCCCAGCTCGGCCAGCGACTGGCCGGCGACCCGCACCGTGCCTGCGGTGGGCCGGTCGAGCCCGCCCAGCAGGTTGAGCAGCGTGGTCTTGCCGGAGCCGGAACTGCCCACCACGGCGACACGCTCGCCGGCGCGCACCGACAGGTCGAGCCCGTTGAGCACGGTGACGTCCTGGGGCCCCTCGCGGTAGACCTTGGTCAGCCCCGCGCAGGCCAGCATGACCTCGCGCTCCGCCGTGTCGGGTGTGGCGACGGAAGAAACCGGATCACTCATAGCGCAGGACCTCCGCGGGTTGCACACGTGACGCCCGCCAGGCGGGATACAGGGTCGACAGGAAGCTCAGCCCGAAGGCCGTGGCGACGATGAGGCCCACATCGCTCCACTCGAGCCGCGAGGGCAGGTAGCTGATGAAGTAGACGTTGGGGTCCAGGAACTGGATGCCGGTGACCGACTCGAACCAGCTGATGATGTCGGACACCGACAGCGCCAGGGCGATGCCCAGCCCCACGCCGATGAGGATGCCGATCAGGCCGATGGCCAGCCCCTGGACGATGAAGATGCCCATGATGGTGCGCGGCGTGGCGCCGATGGTGCGCAGGATGGCGATGTCGGCGTGCTTGTCGGTCACCACCATCACCAGCGTCGAGACGATGTTGAAGGCCGCCACGGCGACGATCACCATCAGCAGCAGCCCGATCATGCGCTTCTCCATCTGGATCGCCTGGAACAGGTTGCCGTGGGTGTAGGTCCAGTCCATGCCGCGATAGCCGTAGCCCAGCTCGTTGAGGATCGACTGGGTGACGCTGCCCGCCAGGAACAGGTCGTCGAGCTCGAGCCGCAGCCCGCCGACGTTGTCGCCCATGCGTGCCAGCTTCTGCATGTCCTGGATGTTGGCATAGGCCAGACGCGCATCGAGGTCGGCGCCGACCTTGAAGATGCCGCTGACCGTGAAGCGCTTCATGCGCGGGAAGACCCCCCCCGGGGTGATCGAGGCCTCGGGCACCAGCAGTGTCACCCGATCGCCGACCCCCACGCCCAGGTTGCGTGCCAGCAGATCGCCGAGCACGACGTGCCATTCGCCGGGCTTGAGGTCATCGAGGCTGCCCTGCTGCATGTGCTGGTCGATGATCGACACGCGCTTCTCGTAGTCGGGCTGGATGCCCCATACCAGCGCGCCCTGGGTGTTGCCGCCGGCCGCCAGCATGCCCTGCTGTTCCACGTAGGGGGCCGCCGCGACGACATGCTTGCGTCGGGTCAGCCGCTCGGCGAGCGGCTTCCAGTCGCTCATCCCGGCGGGCTTCTCGATGCGTGTGTGGGGCACCATGCCCAGCACCCGGGTACGCAGCTCGTGGTCGAAGCCGTTCATCACCGACAGCACCAGGATCAGCACCGCCACGCCCAGCGTCAGGCCCAGCATCGAGGTCAGCGAGATGAACGAGATGAAGTGATTGCGGCGCTTGGCGCGCACATAGCGCAATCCGATCAGAAAAGGTAGGCGATCCAGCATCAACTTCGGTTCCTTGTCGACAGGCGACCCATGGTACGGTTTTTTCGGCGCCGACGCATCGAGCCCCGACGCGACGAAAGGCTTGCAACGCACACGGCGCGATCTACAATGCCGCCGCCCGCCCCGGGGCGCGTTCTCGGCTTCAGGAGACACCATGACGCAGCGTCTGTTCCCCGAATGGCACCCGCAGGATGCCATTCAGCTTACCTGGCCCACCGCCGAGAGCGACTGGGCGCCCCTGCTAGCGTGCATCGAGGCGACGCTGGAAGCCATCACAGTGGCCATCGCCCGCCATCAGGCCGTGCTGATCACGGTGGCCGACGCGACCGTCCGGGAACGCCTGAGAGCCCGTTTCGATCACCTCGGCGTGCCTGTCGCGCGCCTGCGCATCGCCGTGGCCCCCAGCGACGACACCTGGGCCCGCGATCACGGCCCCATCGCCGTCGAGCGCGACGGTCGCGTGGTACTGCTGGACTACCGTTTCACCGGCTGGGGCGGCAAGTTCCCCGCCGCGCGCGACGACGCCCTGACCCGCCGCCTGGCCGAGACCGGCTGTTTCGCCGTTCCGGTGGAATCCCGCGACCTGGTGCTCGAGGGCGGTGCCATCGAGACCGACGGCGAAGGCACGCTGCTGACCACCGAGGCCTGCCTGCTCAACCCCAACCGCAACCCGACGCTCGATCGGGCGGCAGTCGAGGCGCGCCTGCACGAGGACTTCGGCATCGACCGGGTGCTCTGGCTGCGTCACGGCCATCTCGAGGGCGACGACACCGACAGCCACATCGACACCCTGGCGCGCTTCTGCGACGCCCGGACCATCGCCTATGTGCGCTGCGACGACCCGCAGGATCCGCACCACGGCGCACTGCAGGCGATGGAACGCGAACTTCAGGCATTGCGCCGGCGCGACGGCTCGCCCTACCGGCTGGTGCCGCTGCCCTGGCCGCGGCCCTGCTTCGATCCGGACGACGGCCACCGGCTGCCGGCGACCTATGCCAACTTCCTGATTCTCGATGGGGCCGTGCTGGTGCCCACCTACGCCGATCCGGCCGATGCCCGGGCACTGGCCGCGCTGGCCGAGGCCTTCCCCGACCGGGACATCGTGCCCATCGACTGCCGCAGTGTGATTCGCCAGCATGGCAGCCTACACTGCCTGACCATGCAGTTACCGCAAGGCAGCCTGAGCGCCGCCGACGCGACGCCACTTGAAGAGGAGCGTTGAGATGCAAGAGACCCTCAAGGTCGGCCTGGTCCAGCAGGCCGCCTGGCCCGACAAGGCACGCAGCCTGGCCGCCAGCGAGGACGGCATTCGCGACCTGGCCGCCCGGGGCGCCGAGCTGGTGCTGCTGCAGGAGCTGCACGCCACGCACTACTTCTGCCAGCACGAGGACCCGGACCTGTTCGACCTGGCCGAGCCCCTGGACGGCCCCACCGCCACGCACCTGGCCGAGCTGGCCCGGGAGCTGGACATCGTGCTGGTCGGCTCGATCTTCGAGCGGCGTGCCGCCGGGATCTACCACAACACCGCCGTGGTGCTGGACCGGGCCCGCGGCCGGGTCGGCCACTACCGCAAGATGCACATCCCCGACGACCCGGGCTTCTACGAGAAGTTCTACTTCACCCCCGGCGACGCCGATGCCGGCCAGGGCTTCGAGCCCATCGACACCTCGGTGGGCCGCCTCGGCGTGCTGGTGTGCTGGGATCAGTGGTATCCGGAAGCGGCACGCCTGATGGCACTGGCCGGTGCCGAGCTGCTGCTCTACCCGACCGCCATCGGCTGGCATCCGCCCGACGACCTGCCGGAGAAAGGCCGCCAGAAGGACGCCTGGACGCTGATCCAGCGCGCCCACGGCGTGGCCAACGGCCTGCCGGTGCTGGTCGCCAACCGGGTCGGTCACGAGGCCGACCACAGCGAGGTCACGCCCGGCATCGACTTCTGGGGCGGCAGCTTCATCTGCGGTCCCCAGGGCGAGCTGCTGGCCCATGCCGGCGACGAGCCCGAGAACCTGCTGGTCGAACTCGACATGCGCGGCAGCGAGAATGTCCGCCGCATGTGGCCCTACCTGCGCGACCGGCGCATCGATGCCTACGGCGACCTGACCCGGCGCTATCGCGACCGCTGATCGCCCGGCCGTCCCTCGCTTGCTGACGGGCGACGGCTTCGGCATCGCCCGTCCTGCCCCAGCGACACCCCGCCGCGCTGTGCGCCTCGGCCGTTTGCCGTAGAATATTGCCGCGCGGCGCCCACCACCGCCGCTGTTACCCATCCGGACCGTCCTTTACGCGGACGACTGACTGGAGCTTCTGCATGAGTGATTCCATCGTCGTGGCGGCGATGTACAAGTTCGTCACGCTCACCGATTACCAGGAACTGCGCGAGCCGCTGCTCGCCGTCATGAAGGCCAATGACGTCAAGGGGACGCTGCTGCTTGCCGAGGAAGGCATCAACGGCACCGTCTCCGCCCCTCGCGAGGGCATCGACGCCCTGCTCGCCTGGCTCAAGGCGGACCCGCGCCTGGCCGGGCTCGACCACAAGGAGTCCTACTGCGAGGCGCACCCCTTCTATCGCACCAAGGTCAAGCTCAAGCGCGAGATCGTCACCCTCGGCGTGCCCGGCGTCGACCCCAGCCGCCAGGTGGGCACCTACGTCGATCCCGAACGCTGGAACGACGTGATCAGCGACCCCGAGGTGCTGGTGATCGACACCCGCAACGACTACGAGGTGGAAATCGGCAGCTTCGAGGGCGCCGTCGACCCGCGAACCAAGTCGTTCCGCGAGTTCCCCGAGTACGTCAAGGCGCACTACGACCCCAGCCGTCACAAGAAGGTGGCCATGTTCTGCACCGGCGGCATTCGCTGCGAGAAGGCCTCGAGCCTCATGCTCGACGCCGGATTCGAAAAGGTCTACCACCTCAAGGGCGGCATCCTCAACTATCTCGAGAAAGTCCCCGAAGAACAGTCACTGTGGCGAGGCGACTGCTTCGTCTTCGACAACCGCGTGACCGTTCGGCACGATCTCAGCGAGGGCGAATACGACCAGTGTCATGCCTGCCGCCGCCCCATCTCCGAGGCCGACCGGGCGTCCGAGAAGTACGAACCCGGCGTGAGCTGCCCGCACTGCTGGGATTCACTGTCGGAGAAGACCCGGGCACGCGCCGCCGAGCGCCAGCGCCAGATCGAGCTGGCAAAGGCCCGCCAAGAGCCCCACCCGATCGGCCGCGACCCTCGGGAACTCGTGGAATCCTGATCGATGACCGCCGCCCGTCGCCATGGCGCGCGGGCGGCGTGACAGCTGCCAACCTGACAGCTATTTTGGACGCACAAGGATAACGGTATAAAGAGGAATAGCCCGATGGAAGTCCAGTATCGCCTGATGGCCGAACTCGAAGCCGCCTTCGATGCGCTGATAGACGCCACTCACCGGCTGCTCGATGTCTACGCCGACGCGCCTCGCGAGGCCTGGGCACTGGACACGCCGACACCGGACCGCGACTGGCTGGAAGGCGCCCTCTTCGACGTCTGGTATCACGACGGCCAGGATGGACGAGCCACACGCAGCTACGTGGGCCTGATCGCCGCCGACGACGCGCTGCTCGACGCCGTGGGCGAGGTCAACCGCCGCAAGTCCGCCTTTGCCGCCAAGCTGGGCGAAATCCGCGACCAGGCCGCCGGGCTGATCCCCGAGGCCAAGGCCGTGCTGCCCTTTCGCCACCCGGCCCTGCATCAGCACCTGCGCGGCCAGGGTCTGGCCCGCCTGCATCTCAAGCAGTGCTGGCGACACATCCCCGTCGCCGACGCCCCGCTGTCCCGGGTGCGCCTGGCCTGGTACTCGAGTGGCCGTTCGATCAAGCGTCTCAGCGTGCGCGAGGCCGAGCAGCGGCTGTTGGCGATGGACAGTGAGGCAGCGCACATTCGCATCCAGCTGGAACAGCTCGCCGGGCTGCCGTCGAGCGAGCCACTGGCCCAGGTCCAGAAACAGGCGCCGGTGATGCGCGCCAACCTGTTTTTCACCGAACCGCTCGCCGACGGCCGTGAGCGGCGCGCCATGAACCTGCCCCTACCGCTGTTCATTCCGGCCCCGGCGGCTCGGTTACCACAGCACAACACGCCGCTGCCCCGCCCGCCGGAAGGCCGCACCCGGGCCAGGCGCAGCGACGAGCGCCTCGAGGACGACGTCTTCCTGCCCAGCCTGCGCGTCTACCGTTACCGCAGCCGGTAAGCGGCGGTCAGTAGTCCTGGTCGGTATCGGGCATCCGCTTGAAGTATACGTAGCGATGCAGGCGGATCATGGGACGAATCAGCAGCTGGACACTGCCGATCACGAACAGCCAGACGCCCAGCGTCTTGAGCGTCCCTTCGTAGAAGAAGCAGATGCTGCCGACGGTGAACCAGATCCCCAGCATGGCATCGTTGATGATGCTCAGGACCTCGTAGCGCCGGTGGATCACCAGCTCCTCGTGGCCGATGGTGAAGATCCAGTCACTGCTCTGCGGGTCACGTTCCTTGCGCATCCTGACCTCCTGTCGCGATGAGATGAACATGAAAGCCCGCACGACGGCGGGCTCGACGCTTTGCCCGAAAACGGCCTGCGGCTCAGAACAGGCGATTGAGCCCGTTCTGGGCGGCCACCCGGTAGGCTTCCGCCATGGTGGGATAGTTGAAGGTGGTATTGATGAAGTACTTGAGGCTGTTGGCCTCGCCCGGCTGCTGCATGATCGCCTGGCCGATGTGAACGATCTCGGAGGCCTGGTCGCCGAAGCAGTGGATGCCCAGGATCTCCAGTGTCTCGCGATGGAAGAGAATCTTCAGCATGCCCACGGTATCGCCGGTGATCTGGGCACGGGCGGTATCCTTGAAGAAGGCCTGGGCCACCTCGTAGGGCACCTTCGCCTCGGTGAGCTCGCTCTCGGTGCGCCCCACCGAGCTGATCTCGGGAATCGTGTAGATCCCGGTGGGGATCTCGGTGACGAAGCGAAACGGCTCGTCGAGGAACTCGTCGCTGGCGCTGCGCCCCTGGTCGTAGGCGGCGCTGGCCAGGCTCGGCCAGCCGATCACGTCACCCACGGCATAGATGTGCGGGATCGCCGTGCGGTAATGGTCGTCGACGGTCAGCTGCCCGCGGCCATTGGCTTCCAGGCCGATGGTCTCCAGGCCCAGTTCGTCGGTGTTGCCGGTACGTCCGTTGGCCCACAGGAAGGCATCGGCACGCAGCTTCTTGCCCGACTTCAGGTGTACCACCACGCCGGACTCGTCGCCCTCGACCCGCTCGTACTCCTCGTTGTGGCGGACCAGTACGCCATGCTGGCGCAGATGGTACGACAGCGCGTCGCTGATCTCGTCGTCGAGAAACGACAGCAGACGGTCACGCGTGTCGATCAGGTCGACCTTGACCCCCAGCCCGGAGAAGATCGAGGCATATTCCGAACCGATCACCCCGGCCCCGTAGATGATCAGCGTGCGCGGCGTGTGCGAGAGCCCCAGGATGGTGTCCGAGCAGTAGATGCGCGGATGCCGAAAGTTGACATCCCCCGGCCGATAGGGCCGCGAGCCGGTGGCGACGACGATCTTCTGGGCGCAGAGCTCCTCGGCGCCCTCATGGTTGTCGCGCACCACCACGGTGTGCTCATCCTTGAAGCGGGCCAGACCGAAGAACAGGTCGATGCGGTTGCGGGAGTAAAAGTTGGTGCGCATCTCCACCTGCTGATCGATGGTGACCCGCGAGCGCTCCAGCACCCGGGGAAACGAGAACCAGCGAGGCTCGCCGATGTCGCGGAACATGCGGTTGGTGTTGAACTGCATGATCTGCTTGACCTGATGGCGCAGCGCCTTGGACGGAATCGTGCCCCAGTGCGTGCAGTTGCCGCCCACGGCCGGCTGCTTCTCGATGATGGCCACCCGCTTGCCGTGCTTGGCCGCATTGATCGCCGCACTCTCTCCAGCCGGCCCGGTACCGATCACCACCACATCGTAGTTATGGACTGCCATCAGCTCTCGCGTCTCCTCGTTGGTTCTGACAAATGACTCACCGGCTCGCCGCCCGACGAGCCGGCGTCGCTCACCGGCGGGTCGCGTCGTACCCCAGGTCCAGGCCACGCTGCTCGTCGGCCTGGCGGCGGACATCGCTCCGGCGCTTGCGATTCTCCTCCTCGCAGACCTCGTCCTTGCCGCCGCAGATATCGCAGCCTTCCTTGAGCCCGAGGTTATTGAGCCCGCCGCAGGAGCCGCTGATCGGCTTGCGGCCGAGCAGCACCCCTACCGACATCGCGGCCACCAGCAGCAGCATGGCCCCCAGTACCAGTAACCAGGTCGTCATCTCACTCCTCCTTGCCGGCCGTCGTCGCCCCTTCGAGATAGGGCGCGAAGGCCGAGCTCATGCGAATGTCAAAACCCTCATCCGTTCTGACAATCAAGTAGACCGCCAGGTTTTCCCGTTCGGCCAGATCCAGCGCCGCCCGCTCGCCCATCACCGTCAGCGCCGTGGCCAGCGCATCCGCCGTGGCACAGCGCTCGCTGATCACCGTCACCGAGGCGACGTGATTGGTGATCGGCCGCCCGGTCCGCGGGTCGATGGTATGCGAGTAGCGCACCCCGTCCTGCTCGAAGTAGTTGCGATAATCGCCGGACGTGGCCACCGCCGAGGTCCCCAGGTCGATGATCCGCTGCACGCTGCGCTCGCGGGAGACCGGCTTCTCGACGGCGATTCGCCATTCGCTGCCCTCCGGCTTGTGCCCGCGGGTGCGGATCTCGCCCCCGACCTCGACCAGATAGCTGTCGATGCCCTGCTGCTCCAGGTAGTCGGCGACCTGGTCGGTGCCATAGCCCTTGGCGATCGCCGACAGGTCGACGTACACCGGCTTGCGCTTGGTCAGGGTATCGCCGTCGAGCTCGAGGGCATGAATGTCGATCCGCGCCAACGCCGCGGCGAGCGCGTCCGGGTCGGGCACCCGGTCCGGGCGCCCGTCGGGGCCGAAGCCCCACAGGTTGACCGCGGGCCCCACGGTGACGTCGAAGGCATCGTTGGAGAGCCGGGCGATGCGCAGGGCCTCGCGGATCACCTCGGCCGTCTGTGGCGAGAGAAAGAACGGCACGCCGACCGGGTAACGGTTGAAGCGCGACAGTTCCGAGTCCGGCTTGTAGGTGGACATCAGATGGTCGACGTGTTCGAGCGTGTCGCGAATGCCCTGCCCCAGTCGCTTCTGCTCGGTTTCGTCGAGCGCGGCATAGACGGTGACGTGATAGCCGGTGCCGAAGATCGGCCCCTGGAAGCGATGAGCCGCCACCTCCGGACGGCCGTCGCAGCCGACCAGCAGAATCACCAGGGCCACTACCGACAACAGGGCCTGAAGCGGCCCTGTTGCGGTCGGTCGGCTTGGCGGGATCATCCGCCGAAGTCATCCAGGAGGATGTTCTCCGGCTCCACCCCCAGGTCGGTCAGCATCTTGATCACCGACGCGTTCATCATGGGCGGCCCGCACATGTAGTACTCGCAGTCCTCGGGCGCCGGGTGATCCTTGAGATAGTTCTCGTAGAGCACGTTGTGAATGAAGCCCGTGTACCCGGTCCAGTTGTCTTCCGGCTGCGGGTCAGAAAGCGCCAGATGCCACTCGAAGTTGTCGTGCTCCTCGGCCAGCTTGTCGTATTCCTCGTTGTAGAAGGTCTCGCGCCAGGAGCGCGCGCCGTACCAGAACGAGATCTTGCGCTGGGTATCCAGACGCTTGAGCTGGTCGAAGATGTGGCTGCGCATCGGCGCCATGCCGGCACCCCCGCCGATGAACACCATCTCGGCGTCGGTGTCCTTGGCGAAGAACTCGCCGAACGGCCCCATCACCGTGACCTTGTCGCCCGGCTTGAGGCCGAAGACGTAGGTGGACATCAGGCCCGGCGGATGGTTGGTGTTGGGCGGCGGCGTGGCGATACGGATGTTGAACTTGAGGATGCCCTTCTCTTCCGGATAGTTGGCCATCGAGTAGGCGCGGATCACTTCCTCGTCGCTCTTGTGGGCGATGTTGAACAGGCCGAACTTCTCCCAGTCGCCCCGGTACTCCTCCTCGATGTCGAAGTCGGAGAACTTGATGTCGTAGGGCGGCGCCACCAGCTGCACGTAGCCGCCGGCGCGGAAGGCGACTTCCTCGCCTTCCGGCAGCTTGAGGTTGAGCTCCTTGATGAAGGTGGCGACGTTGGGGTTCTCGATGACCTCGCATTCCCACTTCTTGACGCCGAAGACCTCCTCGGGCACCTCGATCTTCATGTCCTGCTTCACCGGCACCTGGCAGGAAAGCCGCCAGCCTTCCTTCTTCTCGCCCATGGTGAAGTGCGACTCCTCGGTGGGCAGGATCGAGCCGCCCCCCTCGGTGACCCGGCACTTGCACTGGGCGCAGGAGCCCCCGCCACCACAGGCGGAGGACAGGAAGATGCCATTGGAGGCCAGGGTCTGCAGCAGCTTGCCGCCGGCCTGGGTGGTCACGGTGTTCTCGGGATCGTCGTTGATCTCGATGGTCACGTCACCGCTGCTCACCAGCCGGCTGCGTGCCGCCAGGATGATCGCCACCAGGCCAATGACGATCACGGTGAACATGACGACGCCGAGCACGATAATCGATGTATCGACCATGTCGGTTTCCTATTGTCGTGTTGTGCTTACAGCTGGATGCCGGAGAAGGACATGAAGCCCAGCGACATCAACCCCACGGTGATGAAGGTGATGCCCAGTCCGCGCAGGCCGGCGGGCACGTCGCTGTACTTGAGCTTCTGGCGGATACCCGCCAGCGCGGTGATCGCCAGCGTCCAGCCGGCACCGGCACCGAAACCGTAGATCACCGACTCGCCGAAGCTGTAGTTACGCTGCACCATGAACAGCGAGGCGCCGAGAATCGCGCAGTTGACCGTGATCAGCGGCAGGAACACGCCCAGGGCGTTGTAGAGCGTGGGCACGAACTTGTCGAGGAACATCTCGAGGATCTGCACGATCGCCGCGATCACACCGATGTAGCTGAGCAGGCCGAGGAACGACAGGTCGATGTTCTCGGCGCCCGCGATGCCGGTCCAGCTCAGGGCCCCCTCCTGCAGCAGGTAGTGCAGGATCAGGTTGTTGGCCGGCACGGTGATGGTCAGCACCACGATGACCGCCACGCCCAGGCCGATGGCCGAGGAAACCTTCTTGGAAACCGCCATGAAGGTGCACATGCCGAGGAAGAAGGCCAGCGCCATGTTCTCGACGAACACGGCCTTCACGAACAGGCTCAGGTAATGTTCGAACATTTACACCGCCTCCTTGGCCTGGGTGTTGGCCGTGATCTTGAACTCGTTTTCCTCGACCTGTTCCGGGTTGAGGCTACGCAGCCCCCAGATGATCAGGCCGATCACGAAGAACGCCGAGGGCGGCAGCAGCAGCAGGCCGTTGGTGACATACCAGCCACCGTCGCTGACCGGCTGCAGGACAGTGAAACCGAAGACCGAACCGGAGCCGAACAGCTCACGGAAGAAGCCCACGGTCAGCAGCAGCACAGTGTAGCCGAGGCCATTGCCGACACCGTCGAGGAAACTCATCACCGGCCCGTTCTGCATGGCGAAGGCCTCGGCGCGACCCATCACGATACAGTTGGTGATGATCAGGCCGACGAACACCGAGAGCTGCTTGGAGATCTCGTAGGCATAGGCCTTGAGTACCTGGTCGACCACGATGACCAGCGAGGCGATGATCGTCATCTGCACGATGATGCGGATCGATGACGGGATCTGGTGGCGAATCAGCGAAACGAAGAAACTCGAGAACGCCGTGACCGCGATGACCGCCAGCCCCATGACCAGCGAGGTGCTCATGGAGTTGGTGACCGCCAGCGCGGAGCAGATCCCCAGGATCTGCAGGGCGATCGGGTTGTTCTTGAAGATCGGCGTGGTCAGCACGCCTTTGGGCGTATAGGCAGCCATGGCTTACGCTCCTTGCGTCTTGTCGCGGAACCGGGCCAAGTACTCGGCGAAGCCTTCGTCACTCAGCCAGAATTGCAGCAGATGGGTGACCCCCTTGCTGGTCAGCGTCGCCCCGGAGAGCGCGTCCACCTTGTGGATGGCGTCCGGCGTCTGGGGGCCGACACCGCCCTTCACCAGCTTGATGGCCGGATCCATGCTGTCTTCCGGATAGATCTTCTTGCCGTCCCACAGGGCCTTCCACTTGGGGTTGTCGACCTCGCCGCCGAGCCCCGGGGTTTCCCCCTGGTCGTAGAAGGACAGGCCGACGACGGTATTGCCGTCGCCCTTGAGGGCCAGGTAGCCGGACATCAGCGACCACAGCCCCTGCCCGCGGACCGGCACGATGATCTCGTCGGGACTGTCGGGATCCCCCACCAGATATACCGTAGCGTAGTTCTCGCGACGACCGATACCCGCGATGTCGTCACTGCCGGACAGGGTGATCGACTGCGCCGGGTCCTTGGCGGCCTCGAACTGGTTGAAGGTCTCGGGGTTCTTGTCCTCGGCGTACTGGCCGGTCTTCAGGTTGACCACGCGCGGCGTGATCAGCTCGTCGTACAGGTCGCGGATATCCTTGCCGGGCTTGTAGAGCTCGGCCACCTGGAGCAGGTTGCGCATGCGATCCTGCGCCTGATTCTTCTGCTGGGTCGGACGCAGCACGACCGCCGCCGAGGCGACCACGACGGAGCAGACGATACACAGCGCGAACGCGACCGTGAGGGTCTTCTTGATGGAGTTGTTGCTGGCCATCAGGCGGTCTCCTTGCTCATCGTGACAGCGGCTTCACGCTTCTGCCGACGCTTGATGTTGGCCTGCACCACGAAGTGGTCGATCAGCGGGGCGAACAGGTTGGCGAACAGGATCGCCAGCATGATGCCTTCGGGGAACGCCGGGTTCACCACGCGGATCAGCACGGTCATGACCCCGATCAGGGCACCGAACACCCACTTGCCGGTGTCGGTCATCGAGGCGGACACCGGATCGGTGGCCATGAACACCATGCCGAAGGCGAAGCCGCCGATCACCAGATGCCAGTACCAGGGCATGGCGAACAGCGCATTGGTGTCGGAGCCGATGACGTTGAACAGCGAGCTGGTCGCCACCATGCCCAGGAACACGCCGAGCATGATTCGCCAGGAGGCGATCTTCGTCCACAGCAGCACGGCGGCACCGATCAGGATCGCCAGGGTCGACACCTCGCCGATCGAGCCGGGGATGAAGCCGAGGAAGGCGTCGGTCCAGCTCATCTGCTGGTGCAGGGCCATCATGCCGTCGCCGTGGGCCGTGGAGAGCGCGGTGGCACCGGTGTAGCCGTCCGCCGGCACCCACACGGAGTCACCGGAGATCTGCGCCGGATAGGCGAAGTACAGGAAGGCGCGACCGGTGAGAGCCGGGTTGAGGAAGTTCTTGCCGGTACCGCCGAAGACCTCCTTGCCGATCACCACGCCGAAGGTGATGCCCAGCGCCACCTGCCACAGCGGGATGGTTGCCGGCAGGATCAGCGCGTAGAGCACCGAGGTGACGAAGAAGCCCTCGTTGACCTCGTGGCCGCGCTTGACGGCGAACAGCACTTCCCAGAAGCCGCCGACCACGAAGGTCACGAAGTAGATCGGCAGGAAGTAGGTGGCCCCCAGCACGAAGTTGTCCCACCAGTTCGCCGGGTCGTTGCCGCTGGCCAGCAGCATGGTCACCGCCTCGCGCCAGCCGCCCAGGGCGCTGTAGCCGTCGGCGATGGCCTGGTTGGCCTGCAGGCCGACGTTGTACATGCCGAAGAACATCGCCGGGAAGGTGCAGAACCATACCGTGATCATGATCCGCTTGAGATCGATGCCGTCACGGATGTGCGCCGTGGTGCGGGTGACGTCGGGGGGCGAGTAGAAGATGGTGTCCACGGCTTCGTAGAGCGCGTAGAACTTCTCGTACTTGCCTCCCTTGTGAAAGTGCGGCTCGAGATTGTCGAGTGTCTGTCGGATGCCCATCATCAAGCCTCTTTCTCGATCGTGGTGAGATTGTCGCGCAGGATGGGACCGTACTCGTACTTGCCGGGACACACATAGGTGCACAGCGCGAGGTCTTCCTCATCCAGCTCGAGGCAGCCGAGCTGCATGGCCGTTTCGATGTCGCCGACGATCAGCGACCGCAGCAGCTGGGTCGGCAGGATATCCAGCGGCATCACCGCCTCGTAGGCGCCCACCGGCACCATGGCGCGCTCGGAGCCGTTGGTGGTGGTGGTCGGCGCATAGTCGTGCAGGCCGGTCAGCCGCGACAGGTAGATGCCCAGCACCGAGTGGCGATTGCGACCCGGCGACAGCCAGCCCATGAAGCTGCGCTTGTTGCCCTCCTCGAGCAGGCTGACCTGCTGATGGAAGCGCCCCAGATAGCTCAGGGCGCCCTCGGCAACCTTGCCGCCGAATACCGAACCGGAGATCACGCGCGTGTCGTTGTCGGCCCGGGCGATTTCACCGTCGAGCAGCTCGCGGCAGCTCGCCCCCATCCGGGTGCGTACCAGACGCGGCCTTTCGGCACGCGGACCGCCCAGCGCGATCACCCGGCTGACGTCGAGCCTGCCTTCGGCGAACAGCTTGCCGATGGCGATCACGTCCTGGTAGCCCAGGTGCCAGACCTGGCGCGTCAGGCCGACGGGCGACAGATGATGGATATGGGTGCCGACCAGCCCCGCCGGGTGCGGCCCCTTGAAGCTCTCGGCCTGCACGCCGGCCACGTCCGAGCCCGGCAGGCTGGCATCCGGCGCGTGGCACAGGAACACCTTGCCCTGGGTGAGGCGCCCCAGCACCTTCAGGCCGTTGACGAACGCCTCGGGCTGCTCGTTGATGACCAGCGCGGGATCAGCGGCCAGCGGATGGGTGTCGATGGCCGTGACAAAGATGCTGGCCGGCTCGGCATCCAGCGCCGGCGTGCGCGAGAAGGGCCGGGTGCGCAGCGCGGTCCACAGCCCGGACTCGACCAGCCGATCGACCACCGCCTGGCGCTCGAGCGTCTCCAGGGCATCGGCGCCATGCGCGGTGAAGGCCACCGACTCCTCGGTGTCATCGACCTTGATGACCACCGACAGCAGGCGGCGCCGCTCGCCACGATTGATTTCGACCACTTCGCCGGCAGCCGGGGCCGTGAAGCGCACGCCCGGGATCTTCTTGTCGGTGAACAGCAGTTGGCCGAGTTTCACCCGCTCCCCCTCCCGGACTTCCATGGTCGGCTTCATGCCGACGTAGTCAGTGCCCAGGACGGCCACGTGGCGCACCGGCCGCGCATCCTCGATACGCTGCTCGGGCGCCCCCGCGATGGGGAGATCCAGGCCTCGTTTGACTTCGATCATAGTCTCGCCCAGTTATCGAATCTGATTAGCAAGGAAAGGGGTTCGATGCACGGCATGGCGATGACTCCGACGCTCAGGCCAGCGTCGCGAGCGGCAACAGTCACGGTGCTCGAAGGCTTTCTTGTCAGAATATTGTGATATGTACAGCCCGTGGCCATACGGACCGCGCCCAAAAAAACGCAATCATTATAAAGAGACACCGATCGAAAGGCCACCAGCAGCCGGAGAATGGCGGCGCCGGCAGACGACAGGCGGCGCCCGGGCGGGCGCCGCCGAAGGCCCGTCAGTCGCGGGCGCGGGGCAGGTAACGGAAACGCACGTTGGACATGGACTGGAGGATACGCACCACCTGGCAGCTGTAGCCGAACTCGTTGTCGTACCAGACGTAGAGCACGGCATTGGTGCCGTCGACGATGGTCGCCTTGGCGTCGACGATGCCGGCATGGCGGTTGCCGACGAAGTCCGAGGAGACCACCTCGGGGGAGTCGACGTAGTCGATCTGCTTCTGCAGCGGCGAGTCCAGCGAGATGCGGCGCAGGTAGTCGTTGAGGGTCTGCCGATCGGCCTCGCGCGCCAGATTCAGGTTGAGGATCGCCATGGAGACGTTGGGCGTCGGCACCCGGATCGCGTTGCCGGTGAGCTTGCCGGACAGCTCCGGCAGCGCCTTGGCCACCGCCTTGGCCGCCCCGGTCTCGGTCAGCACCATGTTGAGCGGCGCGCTGCGACCGCGGCGGTCGCCCTTGTGGTAGTTGTCGATCAGGTTCTGGTCGTTGGTGTAGGAGTGCACCGTCTCGACGTGGCCGTTGGCGATGCCGAGCTCGTCATTGATCGCCTTCAGGACCGGCACGATGGCGTTGGTGGTGCACGACGCCGCGGAGATGATCCGGTCCTCGTCACCGATGTCGCCGTGATTGATGCCGTAGACGATGTTCTTGAGATCGCCCTTGCCCGGCGCGGTCAGCAGCACCTTGGCCACGCCCTTGCTGGCCAGGTGCTGGGACAGCCCCTCCTCGTCGCGCCACTTGCCGGTATTGTCGACGACGATGGCATTGTTGATGCCGTAGGCAGTGTAGTCGATCTCGCCGGGCGAGTTGGCGTGAATCACCTTGATGTAATGCCCGTTGGCGATCAGCGCGCTGTTCTCGTGGTCGACGCTGATCGAGCCGGAGAACGGCCCGTGGACGGAGTCACGGCGCAGCAGGCTCGCACGCTTCTCGAGGTCGTCGCCCCCGCCGCGCACCACGATCGCCCGCAGGCGCAGCAGGTTGCCGCCGCCGGCCTTCTCGATCAGGATACGCGCCAGGATGCGGCCGATGCGGCCGAAGCCGTAGAGCACCACGTCCTTGGGTTCGCCGCCCATGCCGTTGGCCTCGTGGCCGCCGACGATCTCGGCCAGCTCCTCGCGCAGGAAGGCCTCGACGTCGCTGCGCCCGCTGCGCTTGAAGGCGACCGCCAGCTTGCCCAGATCAATGTGCGCCGGCCCCAGTTCCAGGTCCAGCATGGCGCGAACCATCGGCAGGGTATCCCGCACAGACAGCTCGGTGCCCTCGGCCTTCTTCACGTAGCGGTGGTTCTTGAGAATCCGGATCACCGAACGGATGATCAGCGAGCGGCCGTACAGCGAAGGCACCACATTGTACTTGCGGTACAGCTGGCCGAGCAGCGGAATCATCTCCTCGGCCAGTGCTTCGTTGTCCTGCCATTCCTGGAAACAGGTATCGAGCTTGTCTTGACTCACGTAGTCGCCCCTTACGGAATCGCGTGGATAATGACCCGCGTATTATCCGCGCCGCTGAGACAGGACTGCAATCGCTGTATGGTCGCATCTGCTGTAGGCCCACTACAGAAACCGGGGGTTGACTACAAGCGCGAAATCGGCCTCTGCCGCCTGTTGACCAGGCAGGACGGGCGTGCTTTCTCGACAGGCGCCCGCAGCTGTTATGATCATGCCACCGTCGCCACGTCGAAATATTGTCGAACATGCCTGACTTTTCGCCACTCGATCCACCGCGCCCCTCGGGGGCTCGCGACACCCTCTACTGCCTCGCGCCCCACGGCGCCGCCACGCCGCTGAGCCTGGCGCGACTCGCCGACGATGCCCAATTGCTGGTGATCACCGCCGACACCGCCGGCGCCCAGCGTCTGGAAAGCGCCCTGCGCTTCTTCGCAAGCGTGCCGGTACTGCCCTTCCCCGACTGGGAGACACTGCCCTACGACAGCTTCTCGCCGCACCAGGACATCGTCTCCGAACGCCTGCGCACCCTGCGCCGGCTGCAGAGCGCCGATGACGGCATCGTCATCGTGCCGATCAATACCCTGATGCAGCGCCTGCCGCCGACCGACTATATCGCCGGACGGGTGATGACCCTGGAAGTCGGCGCCCGGCTCGACCGCGACGGCTTTCGCGAACGCCTCTCGCGGGCCGGCTATCGCGCCGTGGAGACCGTCTACGAGCCCGGCGAGTACGCCCTGCGCGGCGCGTTGATCGACCTCTTCCCGATGGGCAGCGAAACGCCGCTGCGCATCGACCTGTTCGATGACGAGATCGATACCCTGCGCCGCTTCGACCCGGACACCCAGCGCAGCGGCGACAAGGTCGACGCGATCGAGCTGCTGCCCGCCCACGAGTACTCGCTGACGCGCTCGGCAATCGCCTGCTTCCGCGAAGGCTTCGAGACCCTGTTCGACGTCGATCCGCGCCAGAGCCCGCTGTACAACGATGCCATCAAGGGCATCCCCTCGCCGGGGCTGGAGCAGTACCTGCCGCTGTTCTTCGAGGAAACCGCAACGCTGTTCGACCACCTGGCCGAGGGCACCCGCATCGCCCTGATGCCCGGCGTCCACGACGCGGCGGACCACCACTGGGCGGCGATCCAGAGCCGCTACGAGAACCTCGGCGTCGATCCGACACGCCCCCTGCTGCCGCCCTCGCGGGCCTTCATCCCGGTGCCCGAGGTGTTCGCCGCCATCAAGGCGCGTCCGCGTCTCGAGCTGACCCGCGACGAGACGCACCCCCATGCCCGTCACCCGGCGACCCAGCCGCCACCCCGGGTGGCGATCAACGCCCGTGCCCAGCAGCCGCTGGCCGCACTCGAGCAGCACCTGACGTCGCATCCCGGCCAGCGCATCCTGTTCGTCGCCGAATCCCGCGGGCGCCGCGAGGCCCTGGAGGAAACCCTCGCCGTCCTGCACCGCGACATTCCCCACGCCGAAAGCTGGCACGCCTTCCTGAGCGACGACGCGCCGCTGGCGATCACCGAGGGGCTGCTCGAGGAAGGACTGAGCCTCGACGCGCCGTCACTGGCGGTGATCACCGAGACCGAGCTGTTCGGCGACGTGGTCCGTCAGAGTCGCCGCCGCGAGAAGGCCACCGATGACAACGAGCTGGCGATTCGCCACCTCTCCGAGCTGCGGCCCGGCGCCCCGGTGGTGCACCAGGCCCACGGCGTGGGCCGCTACCTGGGCCTCGAGACCCTCGAGGTCGGCGGCCAGGCCGCCGAGTTCGTGGCGCTCGAGTACGCCGACGGTGCCCGCCTCTACGTGCCGGTCGACAGCCTGCACCTGATCTCGCGCTACGCCGGCGCCAGCGACGAGCTCGCCCCGCTGCACAAGCTGGGCTCCGACACCTGGGACAAGGCCAAGAGGAAGGCCGCCGAGCGCATCCGCGACACCGCCGCCGAGCTGCTCGACATCTATGCGCGCCGCGAGGCCCGTGAAGGCTTCGCCTGCGAGCCGCCCGGCGAGGACTACCAGCGCTTCGCCGCCAGCTTCCCGTTCGAGGAAACCCCCGACCAGCGCGCGGCGATCCAGGCGGTGATCGGCGACATGACCGCGCCGCGCCCCATGGATCGCGTGGTCTGTGGCGATGTCGGCTTCGGCAAGACCGAGGTCGCCATGCGCGCCGCCTTCCTCGCCGTGCACTCGGGCCGTCAGGTGGTGGTGCTGGTGCCCACCACCCTGCTGGCCCGCCAGCATTACGACAACTTCCGCGACCGCTTCGCCGATACCGCGGTGCAGGTCGAGCTGATCTCTCGCTTCACCGGCGGCAAGGGCCAGGCCGAGACCCTGAAGCGCATCGAGGAAGGTCGCGCCGACATCGTCATCGGCACCCACAAGCTGCTCACGAAGTCGATGAAGTTCCCCAACATGGGCCTTCTGATCGTCGACGAGGAACATCGCTTCGGGGTCAGTCAGAAGGAGCGGCTCAAGAACCTGCGCGCCGAGGTCGACATCCTCACGCTGACCGCCACGCCGATCCCGCGCACCCTCAACATGGCCATGAGCGGCATTCGCGACCTGTCGATCATCGCCACCCCCCCGGCGCGCCGGCTGTCGGTGAAGACCTTCGTCCAGCAGCGCGACGACGGGGTGATCAAGGAAGCGCTGCTGCGCGAGATCCTGCGTGGCGGCCAGGCCTACGTGCTGCACAACGAGGTCAAGACCATCGAGCAGAGCGCCGAGGCGATCCGCGAGCTGGTGCCCGAGGCCCGGGTCGCGGTGGCCCACGGCCAGCTGCCCGAACGCTCGCTGGAGCGGATCATGTCGGACTTCTATCACCAGCGCTTCAACGTGCTGGTGTGCTCGACGATCATCGAGACCGGCATCGACGTGCCCAGCGCCAACACCATCGTCATCGAGCGCGCCGACAAGTTCGGCCTGGCCCAGCTGCACCAGCTGCGCGGCCGCGTGGGGCGCAGCCACCACCAGGCCTACGCCTACCTGCTCACCCCGCATCCCAGGGCGATGACCAAGGATGCCGTGAAACGACTCGAGGCGATCGGCCAGGCCGAGGATCTGGGTGCCGGCTTCACCCTGGCCAGCCACGACATGGAGATCCGCGGCGCCGGCGAGCTGCTCGGCGACGAGCAGAGCGGCCAGATGGAGACCATCGGCTACAGTCTCTACATGCAGATGCTCGACCGGGCGGTGAAGGCGATCCGTGCCGGCAGGACGCCCAACATCGAGGCGCCGCTCGAGGAAGGCGTGGAGATCAGCCTCAACCTGCCGGCGCTGATTCCCGACGACTACCTGCATGATGTCCAGCAGCGGCTGATCATGTACAAGCGCATCAGCCATGCCGAGGACGAGGCCGCGCTCAAGGAACTGCAGGTCGAGATGATCGACCGTTTTGGCCTGTTGCCGGCGCCGGTCAAGACGCTCATGCGCCAGACCCGACTGCGCCAGCGCGCCGAGCGGCTGGGCATCGTGCGCCTGGAAGCCGGCGAGTCACGCGGACGCGTGATCTTCGGCAATCAGCCGGCCGTCGACCCCATGACCCTGGTGCAACTGATTCAGCAGAACCCCGATCAGTACCGGCTCGACGGGGCCGAAACCCTGCGCTTCGAGGCCGACATGGCCGACGAGACCCGGCGCTTCGCGGCGGTCGAAGCCCTGCTCGAGACCCTGAATCGCAAGGCGGCCGCCGCCTGACCGTCACGCTTCGAGCGTGCCCCGAAACGCCGAAGGCCCCGCCATAGCGGGGCCTTCGTCATGCAGATACTGCCTCCCTGAGGGGCAGGATCGTCGCATTACTTCTGCATGGACTGCTGGAACATGCGATCCATGGCCTGACGGTTTTCACGCGCCATCTGCAGGGCAGACTGGGCAGTCTGCTGCGCCTGGTTGGCGGTGTTCAGGGCCTCGCTCGACATGCTGCGAGCCTCGGCGACGTCGGAATCCATCTGATCCCACTTGCTCTGCTCTTCACCGCCCTGTGCAGCACAGCCTGCCATGACCAGCATGGCGGCACCAACTGCGGAAAGCTTGAGAGCGCTGCTGAAGCTGTTAGCCATCATGATCTCCTTAGAGTCTATCCTTGGTTCTTTGCGTTGGATTCCTGCTCGGCAGGTCTTCAGGGCAACGATGGTCGTCGTCCATGAAACCCGCCTATATGATGCAAGCAAACCTGCATCACTTCCACCCTAGAAACTAGCGGATGATGACCTTGGTGCCAAGTTGCACCAGCTCGCCCAGGCGATCGATCTGCGGGTTGGTCACGGCGACGCAACCCTGTGTCCAATTGAAGCGACGATGCATGCCGGGGTCGGCCTGACCCAGCCCGTGAATGCCGATATCGCCGCCCAGCACCGTGTCCTGTGGCGGCTGCCCGTGACGCCGATAGTAGCTCAGGTAACGATCGAACTCCTGGTCGCTCAGGACACCGGTTTCCTCCGCCCGACGGGCCTGCGCGAGGTTGGGAAAATCCAGTCCGATGAACAGATGAAAGTCACTATCATAATTGAATCGCGTGACATGATAGACCCCGGCGGGTGTGGTCATGTCGCCCCGTAATCGCGTATCAGTGACACCCCGTCGTCCCACGGCGATGGGATGAAAACGCTCGACTGTCTGCTGCCCGCGATAGACCGTCAGGGTCGAACTGGCATGATCGATCAGTATCCAGACCGGGTCCGTTGCCGAGGCCGCTCGGGCCCATGCCGGCAGGGCAATCAGCAGTCCCAGAATCACCAACCCCAGCGCGCGTTTCATGCTCTCTCCCGACCCGCAAGCCACCCGGTTTCCGTGCTGCCGCCGCGGCGCCGCACGCCGGCACGAACGGGCAACGATACGCCAAGGCGGGGGCCGCTGCCTAGCGGCGGCGCCACCTTGCCTGCCGGCGGTCATCGGTTACCATGCCCGCTTCAGGCAGCCAAGGGTTTCGACGGCGACATGCGACTTCACTACACCGGCCCCCTCCCCGAGACGCTCGGGTTCCTGCTGATGCCCCGCTTCGCGATGGTCGCGTTCTTCTCCGCCGTCGAGCCGCTGCGCATCGCCAACCGGGTCGCGGGCCGCGAGCTGTTCGCCTGGCGGGTGATCACCCAGGACGGCGAGCCGATCACCGCCAGCAACGGCATGACCCTGCTCGCCGATGCGTCCCCCGACACCGCGCCACGGCTGCCCGGCCTGGCGATCTGCAGCAGCTTCGAGCCCGAGGCGACGCTGACCCGGCACACCCTGCGCTGGCTGCATCGTCTCGCCGAGGACGGCTGCGCGCTGGGCGGCATCGATACCGGCAGCATCATCCTCGCCCGGGCCGGACTGCTGGCCGGACGTCGCGTCACCCTGCACTGGGAGAGCCTGCCCGCCTTTCGCGAACGCTTTCCCGACATCGACGCCGTCGAGTCGCTGTTCGAGGTCGCCGAGCACGGCTTCTCCTGCGCCGGCGGCGCGGCGGCCATGGACATGTCGCTCGATCTGATCGCCCGGCGCCACGGTCGGGCACTGGCCACGGCCGTGACCGAGCAGCTGATCCACGATCAGGGGCGCACGCCCCAGCACCAGCAGCGCCAGGCCCTGGTGCAGCGACTGGGTACCCACAAGCCCGCCCTGGTGGACGCCGTCGCCCTGATGGAACGACATATCGAATCGCCGCTGCCCCTCGACCGGGTCGCCTCGCGGGTGGCCCTGTCGCTGCGCCAGCTGCAGCGACTCTTCGAACAGGAGCTGGGCATCCGGCCACGCGACTACTATCGCCACCTGCGCCTGGCGCGCGCTCGCCAGCTGCTGCAGGAGACCGACCACGACATCCTGGGGATCGGCCTGGCCTGCGGCTTCACCTCGGCGTCGAGCTTTTCGCGGGCCTATCGCCAGCGCTATGGCGAAAGCCCGCGCCAGACACGCCTGGCCCCGGGCGACCCCTGACACGACGACTCGTGTCAAGAGAGTGTCGCGCGCGGCGAATCCGTCGTTGCCACGCCCCGGCATGCTCACTGGCATACCCGCTTCGCGACGGAGACCCCGATGCCCGCCACGTTCGATTCCTCTGACCCGCTCCAGCTGCCGCCGACACCCGACTACGACGCCTGGCCGGTCGAGACCCGCCCCGCCGCGGTCGACTCCGCTCCCCATGTCATCACGCTGCACTGGCAGGACGGGCGGACGAGCCGCTATCACAGCGTCTGGCTGCGCGAGAACGCCGCGGACGCCAGCACCGTCAACCCGGCGACCCGCGAGCGCACCCTCGACCTGTCACGGCTCGGCGCCTGGCCTACCGTCGAGGCCGCCTGGCTGGACGAGACCGGCGCGCTCAACGTGACCTTCGCCCCCGAGCAGCGCACCCTGCGCTTTCATCCGGGCTGGCTGCGCGCCCACGATTACTCGAACGCCGAACCCCTCGATGCCCCGCTGGTGCCGGTCACCACCTGGACCGGCGACACTCTCGACGCCCCCTGCAGCCTCGATGCCGGCGACTGGCTCGATCACGAGCCGGACACCGTCGAGGCCCGGACCCTGCTCGAGTCGGCGCTGACTGCGGTGCTGAGCCACGGCCTGGTGCGGCTGCGCAACCTGCCCGTCGAGCCCGGCACCCTGGCCCGCATCGCCGAGCGCATCGGCCCGCTGCGCGCCACCAACTTCGGCAGCCTGTTCGATGTGCGCGCCAAGCCCCAGCCGGACTCCAACGCCTATACCTCGATCGCCCTGCCGCCGCACGTCGACCTGCCCACCCGCGAATACCAGCCCGGCCTGCAGCTGCTGCACTGCCTGGAGAACAGCGTCGCGGGCGGCCAGGCGGTGATGATGGACGGCTTCGCCGTTGCCGAGGCCCTGCGCGAGCGCGACCCGCACGCCTTCGAGACGCTCGCGACGGTGAAGTGGTGCTATGCCAATACGGCCCGCACCACCGACTATGTCTGGTACGCGCCGATGATCCGGCTCGACGAGGCCGGGCGGCTGGACGAGGTGCGCATCGCCGACTTCCTGCGCGGCCCCCTGATGGCGCCGTTCGACGCGGTGGAACCGGCCTATGCGGCGCTGATGACGCTGCAACGGATGCTGCAGGAACCGCACTTCGCCATGCGCTTCACCTACCGGCCGGGCGACCTGGTGATCTTCGACAACCGCCGCCTGCTGCATGCCCGTGACGCCTTCGCGGGCGACTCGGGGCAGCGCTGGCTGCAGGGCTGCTACCTGGAGCGCGACGAGGTGCGTTCGCGACTGCGCATGCTGCACCGTGCCGAGCGGGAGCGGCGGGCCGCGGCGCTGGAGACGGGCGGTGCCCCGGATTCCTGAGCCCTCGCCCCGGCGGCTCAGGTCGGGCCGCGCTCGGTCGGGCCGCGCTCGGTCGTGCCACGCTCGGCCGTGCGGCTGGGCGGCTCGCCGAAGCGCGCCTGATAGGCGCGGGAGAAGTGCGCCAGCTGGGTAAAGCCGCAGGCCAGCGCCGCCTCGGTCACCCGGCAGCGGCTGTCGGCGAGGATGCATCGCGCCTGGTCAAGCCGCATCCCCAGGTAGCACTGCTTGGGCGTCTCGCCGAACGCGGCGGTGAACAGTCGCGTCAGCTGGCGCTGCGACTGCCCGACCAGCCGGCAGATCTCCGGAATCGGCAGCGCCTGGTCGAGATGGGCCTCCATGATGGCCAGGGCCCGCACCACCACCCGGGGCAGGTTGTCCATGGCCCGCGCGCTCGCCGCCTCCCGCGCCTCCTCGTCACTGACCCGCTGATGGACCAGCTGGCGACCCACTGCATTGGCCAGGGCCGGCCCGTAGTCGTGCTCGATCCACTGCAGCATCATGTCGATGCCCGCCGCACCGCCGGACCCGGTCAGCCGCCGGTCGGCAAACTCGAAGCGGGCCTCGCTCACCGCGATGTGCGGAAACTCCTCGCGAAACGCCGGCACGCTCTCCCAGTGCAGCGCCACCCGCTGCTGCTCCAGCAGGCCGGCGCGCGCCAGAATGAAGGGCGCGGTGTCCAGCCCGCCGACCCGGGCGCCGTGCGCCGCCGCCTGACGCAGCACGGCACGGTCGGCGGCAGTCACCGTGGCCTCGGCCTCGTAGGACGAGATGACCATCAGCAGCTCGCCCGCCTCCGCCTCGCCCAGCGCGGCGTCGACATCGATGCGTACCCCGTTGCTGGCCACCACCGCGTCGCCGTCCGCCGAGAGCAGCTGCCAGGCGAACAGCTCGCGACCGAAACGATTGGCGACCCGCAGCGGCTCGAGCAGGCAGAACAGGGTCAGCATGGAAAACTTGGGCACCAGCCACACGCTCACCGTATGGGCCGCCTCGCCGGGCCGCGGAACCGGCGGCTGGTCGGGGCGCGGGTAGGGCCACTCCGGCATCATGGATGTGTTCATGGCCATAAAAATCAACCAAAAGGCCATTTATTGCAAATCCACGTCACCCCGACCCCCTAGGGTAGAAAGGCGGCGGCGCCCCGAGGCGCCCGTTCGTCACTTCATCGTCGTAGAGAGAATCGTCCATGTCCCCAGCCGCCGAGATCGAACTCAAGGATGACGGCCGACAGCTGGCCCTGCGCCTGCCGGGCCGCGAACAGCAGCTTGCCGCGCTCTGGCTGCGCGAACGGGCACCGGATGCCGACACCCTCGACCCGCGCACGGGGCAGCGCCTGATCGAGGCCGCCCGGTTACCGCTGGATCTCCACATGACCGGGACTCATCTTGATGGGGACACCCTGGATGTGACGTTCAGCGACGGCCATCGTGCCCGCTTCTCGCTTGCCGGCCTGCTCGCCCAGACGATGCCCGACCGCGACATCGACGACGGCCTGACGCTGTGGGACGCCACGCTCGAGACACTGCCCCGGGCCGATTTCGCGGCCGCCTGCCACGACGACGGTGCCCTGCTCGCCATGCTCGAGACCCTGCACCGTCATGGCTTCGTCAAGGTCGAGGGCGTGCCGCTCACCGAGGATGGCATGCAGCCGCTGATCGACCGCATCGGTCCGCTGCGCCGCACCAACTGGGGCGGCATCGCCGACGTCAAGTCGGTGGCCGACGCCTATGACCTGACCATGACCCGGCGCGGGCTCGAGCCGCATACCGACAACCCCTATCGCGACCCGATCCCCGGCTATATCTGGCTGCATTGCCTGAGCAACGCCGCCGAGGGCGGCGACAGCACGCTCGCCGACGGCTTCATGGCGGCGCGCCGCCTGCGTGACGAGGCGCCCGAGCACTTCGAGTGCCTCACCCGGCTGTCACCGACCTTTCGCTACACCGATGCCACCACCGACCTGGAAAGCGAAGGCCCGCTGATCGAGCTCGACAGTCATGGCCGCCTGGCCCGGGTGCGCTACTCCAACCGCACCGAACGCATCGACGCCCACGCCCCGAAGCTGCTGGCGCGCTACTACGCCGCGCGTCAGCATTTCTACCGGCTGATCACCTCGGACGCCCTGACCGTGCACCTCAAGCTGGCGCCCGGCGAGATGCTGATCATGGACAACTACCGCCTGCTTCACGGGCGTACCGCCTACCAGCTGGAAGGCGGGATACGTCACCTTCGCCAGGGCTACGTCGACCGCGACAGCACCGCCAGCCGGCGCCGCGTGCTGCGTGCCCGGCTGGCCGGCAGCACCGCCGAGACGCCGACCGCCACCACCCGGGGAGCCATCTCATGAACCAGGCCCGCTTCACCCGCTTCGAGGAGAGCACCCACGCCGACTGGGCGCTCATCGACACCCACTTCCAGCGCTACCAGGATGACGTCGCCCGCCGGGTGCTCGAGCACCTGCAGCGACTCCGGGGGGATACCCACGGCTACCCCGTCGACCGTTACACGCACAGCCTGCAGACCGCGACCCGCGCGCTCGACGCCGGCGCCGACGAGGAGACCGTGGTCTGTGCGCTGCTCCATGACATCGGCGACGACCTGGCCCCGGCCAACCACGCCGAGATCGCCGCGGCGATCCTCGCGCCCTACGTCGATCCGCTCAACGTGTGGATGATCCGCCACCACGAGCTGTTTCAGGGGTATCATTACCGCGCCTTCTACGGCCTCGACCCGCAGGCCCGCGAGGCGTATCGCGATCACCCGGCCTATGCGCGCACCGTGCGCTTCTGCGACGAGTGGGACCAGCGCGCCTTCGATCCCGACTACCCGACGCGGCCGCTCGAGGACTTCGTGCCGATGGTCGAGCGCCTCTTCGCGCGCACGCCCTTCGGCGAAACCCTGACCGTCAAGGCCCCCGACGCATGACCACCTGTGCCCAGTACCTGATCGACCGACTCGTGGCCCACGGCATCGACACCGTGTTCGGCATTCCCGGCGTGCATACCGTGGAACTCTACCGCGGCCTGCCGGACAGCCCGCTGCGCCACGTCACCCCGCGCCACGAGCAGGGCGCCGGCTTCATGGCCGACGGCTACGCCCGCGCCACCGGCCGGCCCGCGGCCTGCTTCATCATCAGCGGCCCGGGGATGACCAACATCGCCACCGCCATGGCCCAGGCCCTGGCCGACTCGGTGCCCATGCTGGTGATCTCCAGCGTCAACCGCCGCGACACCCTGGGTCGCGGCCAGGGGCGCCTGCACGAACTGCCCGATCAGCGGGCCACTCTCGCCGGGGTGAGCGTGTTCAGCCACACCCTGCAGACGCCGGAGGCCCTGCCCGAGGTGCTGGGACGCGCCTTCGCGATCTTCGCCGGCGCCCGCCCCGGCCCGGTGCATATCGAGATCCCGCTCGACGTGATGGCCCTGCCGGCGCCCGACCACCCGCCCCGCGTCGCCGAGGTCTTCGCCCCTGCCGCGTCGGACGCCGCACTGGCCCGCGCCGCGGACTGGCTGACCGCCGCCGAGCGGCCCCTGGTGCTGCTCGGCGGCGTCCGCGCAGCCGCCGCCGAGCCGCTGCGCGAGCTGGTCGAACGCCTCGATGCCCCGGCCATGACCACCATCAACGCCAGGGGCGTGCTGGGGCTCGCCCACCCGCTGGACCTCGGCGCCTGCGCCAGCCTGCCGGCGGGCCGCGAGCTGGCCCGTGACGCCGACGTGATCCTGGCGCTGGGCACCGAACTCGGCGAGACCGACTACGACCTGGTCTTCGACGACGGCTTCCGGCTCACCGGGCGGCTGATCCGGGTCGACATCGACGCCCAGCAGCTGGCCCGCAACCAGGCCCCCGACCTGGCGCTGCTCGCCGATGCCGGCGAGGTGGCCCGGGAACTGTGCGCCCGCCTGCCCGCCCCGGCGGCGCGCCGGGGCGCCGAGCGCGTCACCCGCGTCAGGGCGGCACTGGCGCTGCGCGACGCGGCGGACGTGGCGCCCTACACCGCGCTGCTCGACACCCTGCGCGAGGCGCTGCCCGATGCCACCCTGGTCGGCGACTCCACCGGGGCGGTCTACGCCGGCAACTTCGTGGTCGACATGCCCGCGCCACGCCGCTGGTTCAATGCCGCCACCGGCTACGGCACCCTCGGCTACGGCCTGCCCGCGGCGCTGGGTGCCGCGCTGGCCGTGCCCGAGCGTCCGGTGGTCGCGCTGGTCGGCGACGGCGGGCTGATGTTCACCCTCGGCGAACTGGCCACCGCCCGTGACGCCGGCGTGCCGCTGATCGTGGTGGTCTGGAACAATGACGGCTACGGCGAGATTCGCCGCTACATGGATGCCAGCGCCGTGCCCCGGCAGGGGGTCGACCTGCCGGCGCCGGACCTGGCCGGCCTGGCCGAGAGCTTCGGCTGCCACGGCCTGCGCCTGACCACGCCGGCGGCGCTGCATGAAGCCCTGGTCACCGCCCGGCACGCCGACCGGCCCACATTGATCGAGATCGATGCCGACGCCTGGCAGGGCGTCTGACGGATTCGCCCGCTTTCCTCAAGGAGCCGACATGCACTACTCCCGACTCACCGAACGCATCGCCGGCGAAGGCGCCGCCGCCTGGAACATCCACTACCGGGCGCTCGAGCGCCAGGCGCGCGGCGACGACGTCATCATCCTCTCGGTGGGCGACCCGGACTTCACCACGCCCGAGCCGATCGTCGAGAGTGCCGTGACCAGCCTGCGCGGCGGCGCCACCCACTACGCCGACGTGCAGGGCAAGCAGCGCCTGCGTGAACTGATCGCCGACACCCACCGCCGTCAGGGCGGCGCGGCGACGACCACCGCCGCCAACGTCGCGGTGATGGCCGGCGCCCAGTGCGGCCTCTACGCCGTGGCCCAGTGCGTGCTCGAGCCGGGCGACGAGGTGCTGGTTCCCGAGCCGATGTACGTCACCTACGAGGCGGCGCTGCAGGCCGCCGGCGCCCGCCTGGTGCGCGTGCCGCTGCGTGCCGAGAACGCCTTCCAGCCGGACCCGGCCGAGTTCGCCGCGGCGATGACGCCGCGCACCCGGGCGATGCTGCTCAACAGCCCGCACAACCCCACCGGGCAGATCCTCGGCCGCGAGCACTGGGCGGCACTGGCCGCGCTGTGCCGCGAACACGACCTGTGGCTGCTGTCCGACGAGGTCTACGCCTCGCTGATCTTCGACGAGGCGCACCACTGCCCCGATGCGCTGCCCGGCATGGCCGAGCGCACCGCGGTGATCAGCAGCCTGTCGAAGTCCCACGCCATGACCGGCTGGCGGCTGGGCTGGGTGATCGGCCCCGAGACGCTGATCGGCCATCTGTCCAACCTGGCGCTGTGCATGCTCTACGGCAGCCCGGACTTCATCCAGGATGCCGCCTGCGAGGCGCTGGCCCATCCTCCGGCCGAGCTCGCCGCCATGCGCGAGACCTACCGGGCGCGGCGCGATACCGTCTTCGCGGCCCTCGCCGACAGCGCGACACTCGATGTGCTGCGCCCCGAAGCCGGCATGTTCATGATGGTCGACATCCGCCGCACCGGCCTGTCCGCGGCGGACTTCGCCGACCGCCTGCTCGAGGAGTACGGCGTCTCGGTGCTCTCCGGCGAGGCCTTCGGCCCCTCGGCCGCCGGCTTTGTGCGACTCAGCCTGACGGTCGACGCCGAGCGGCTGCGCGAGGCCTGCCGACGCCTGGAACACTGCGCCGCGTCCTGTCTGACGCCAGTGGCCGCGCAGGACTGAACCACACGGGCGGCCCCTCGAGCGCCAGGCGCCGGGGCCGCGATCTTTCCACCGGACCCAGGAGGGGTATGGCCAGCACGACACTCCACCCCCGACATCGCCCATGACCCATCACATCGACAACAACGCTCCGGCCGTCGAGGCGCGCCATCTGGTCAAGCGCTACGGCGAGCTGGACGTGCTCAAGGACATCTCGCTGACCGTCAACGAGGGCAGCGTGGTCTCGATCATCGGCTCCAGCGGCTCCGGCAAGAGCACCCTGCTGCGCTGCATGAACCTGCTCGAGCGCCCCGACGGCGGCCGCTTGACCATCGCCGGCGAGACCCTGGACTTCGCCAGCGGGGGGCGCGACGCCGGCCTCGACCGGCGCCGGCTGCAGCAGCTCCGCGCCCGGGTGAGCATGGTCTTCCAGCAGTTCAACCTGTGGCCCCACCTCACCGTGCTCGGCAACGTCATCGAGGCACCGCTGCGCGTGCGCGGCCTGCGCCGCCGCGAGGCCGTGGCGATCGGCGAGCACTACCTGGAACGGGTGGGACTCGCCGACAAGCGCGACCAGTACCCCGCCTACCTCTCCGGCGGCCAGCAGCAGCGCGTGGCGATCGCCCGGGCGCTGGCCATGGAGCCGCGCGTGCTGCTGTTCGACGAGCCCACCTCGGCCCTCGACCCGGAGCTGGTCAGCGAGGTGCTCGGCGTGATCCGCGGGCTCGCCGACGAGGGCCGCACCATGCTGCTGGTCACCCACGAGATGCGCTTCGCGCGCGACGTCTCCCATCAGGTGGTGTTCCTCCACCAGGGGCTCGTCGAGGAGACCGGCTCGTCGCGCGAGGTGTTCGAGAACGCCACCAGCGAACGCTGCCGGCAGTTCGTCGCCGGCGCGGCATGACTTCGCGCAATGCCGGACGGCATTGCCTTTCTTCGGGCCCGCGGGCCCGCGACAACAATGATGGGGAAACCATGATGACCAAGACCCTGACCCAGAGCCTGATCCACACCGCCGGCATCGCCGCCCTGGCCCTGTCCGCCACCTCGGCCCCGGCCGCCGAGCCGCTCAAGATCGGCATCTCGGCGGAACCCTACCCGCCGTTCACCTACAAGGACGCCGACGGCAGCTGGACCGGCTTCGAGGTGGAGCTCGGCCAGGCCCTGTGCGATCAGATGCAGGCCGACTGCGCGATCACCCCGACCGGCTGGAGCGGCATCTTCCCGGCACTCGACAGCGGCAAGATCGACATGATCATGAATTCGCTGTCGATCACCGACAAGCGCAAGCGGGTCATCGACTTCACCGACCCGTACTACTACACCCCGGCGGCCTACGTCACCGCCAGGGACAGTGACCTGCAGATTCCCGACGGACTCGACGGCAAGATCCTCGGCGTGCAGGGCTCGACCACCAATGCCACCTTCGCGCGTCGCAAGCTGGCCGACACCGGCGTCGAGCTGAAGATCTACGACCGCCAGGAGCAGGCCAACCGCGACCTGCTGGCCGGCCGGGTGGATGCCATCCTCGCCGACAAGATCGCCATGACCGAGTTCGTCAAGCGCGACGAGGCACAGGGCTACGAGATTCGCGCCACCGCCCCCCACGACCCCGCCTTCGGCGAGGGAGTGGGCATCGGCCTGCGCCAGGAGGACGACGCCCTGCGCAAGAAGCTCAACACCGCCATCGCCAGCGTGCTGGAAAGCGGCCAGTGTGCCGAACTTTCGCGGAAATATTTCAATACCGACATCTGCAGCGACTGAGGACCGCCGCCGGAGCCGCGCTCCCCGGCGAACGGCCCGCCCGTGAATGGTGGCGGGCCCCTCCTCATCGACCAAGGCTGCAACCATGTCTAGCTATCAGAATGCCGGGCTGCTCGACTGGGCGGCCCCGATCCTTCACGGCGCCCTGGTGACCCTCGAGATCGCCCTGCTGGCCTACGCCATCGGTCTGGCCCTCGGGCTGCTGGGCGCCGGCGCGCGACTCAGCGCCTGGTCGCCACTGCGCGCCCTGGGAACGCTCTACTCCACCCTGGTTCGCGCCGTGCCCGAACTGCTGCTGATCATCCTGCTCTACTACGCCGGCACCCAGGCGCTCAACACCCTGCTGAACGCCCTGGGGGACGACACCCATGTCGAGATCGGCGGCTTCGTCTGTGCGGTGGGCGTGCTGGCCTTCGTCCAGGGCGCCTACATGACCGAGGTGTTCCGGGGCGCCATCCTGGCCATCCCCCGCGGCCAGCTGGAGGCCGCCGATGCCTACGGTTTCACCCGCTGGACGCGCTTTCACCGCATCGTGGTACCCGCCATGCTGCCCAATGCCCTGCCGGGCATGTCCAACCTGTGGCTGATCCTCGTGAAGGACACCGCGCTGATCAGCGTGGTGGGCTTCGAGGAGCTGTTCTTCACCGCCCAGCAGGCGGCGGCCAGCACCCGTGACTACTTCCTTTTCTACGCCGCTGCCGGTGCGCTCTACCTGGTGATGACGCTGGGCTCCAACGCCCTCTTCGCTCGGGCGGAACGCCACGTACGCCGCGGCCAGCCGGGCCTCTAGGAGGGCATCGATGGACTTTTCCTGGCTTTCCGACCCGTTTTACCAGCAATACCTGTGGACGGGCTTCGTCAATACCCTGTGGCTGGTGGCCGTCTCCGGCACGCTCGGCCTGGCGCTGGCGATTGCCCTGGCCCTGGCGCAGATCCAGGGGCCGCGCCCGCTGGCGATGCTGGTGCGCGGCTTCACCACGATAATCCGCGGCACGCCGCTGCTGGTCCAGCTGTTCTTCTTCTACGACGGCGTCGGCCGCCTGCTGCCGGAAATCCCCGGCGTGCGCGACAGCCTGATCTGGCCGCTGCTGCGCGATCCCTTCTTCTACGGCGCGCTGACCTTCACCCTCAGCGTCGGCGCCTATACCGGCGAGGTGATCCGCGGCGCCCTGCTCAGCGTGCCCGACGGCGAGCTGGCCGCCGGCCGCGCCTTCGGCCTGGGCCGCTGGCAGATCCTCCATCGCCTGTGGCTGCCCCGGGCCCTCCAGCTGTGCCTGCCCACGCTGACCGGCGAGGCGATCCTGCTGCTCAAGTCGGTGCCGCTGGTCTCGACCATCGCCATGATGGATCTTCTCAAGGCGGCCAACCTGGTGCGCGACGAGACCTTCCTGGTCTATGAACCCCTGCTGCTGATCGCCGGCATCTACATTGCCCTGACGCTGATCCTCACCGGCGTGATGCGCCTCATCGAACACCGATTCCCGGGCGCGCGACCGGCGGCGACACGCCGTCGGCGCCTGCTGCCCGGCTAGTCATGGAGCCCGAGATGCCTGACCTTTGCCACCAGTTCATCGATGGCCGCTGGGTGCCCAGCCGGGCCACCCGGCGCCTGGCGATCATCGACCCCTATCGCGAGACCCTCCTGGGGCACGTCACCGCCGGCGATGCCCTTGACGTCGAGGCCGCGGTCGCCGCGGCACGCCAGGCCCTGCCCGCCTGGCGGGAGCGCCCCGGCAGCGAGCGCGCCGACTATCTCGACGCCATGGCCGATACGCTGGCCGGCCGTCATGCCGGCCTCGCGGAAGCCATCGCCCGCAACGGCGGCAAGCCCCTCGGCGAGGCCGCCATCGACATCGACGACGCCGTCGCCTGCTACCGCTACTACGCCACGCAGGCGCGAGGCCTGGATGCCCGCCAGGGCGAGGTGGTGCCGATCGAGGCCGACGGCCTCCGGGCTCGCGGCTATCACCACCCGGTGGGCGTGGCGGGCCTGATCACGCCCTGGAACTTCCCTCTGGTGACCACGGCCTGGAAGCTCGCCCCGGCACTGGCCGCGGGCTGCACGGTGGTCTTCAAGCCGTCCGAGATCGTGCCGTTGCCCGAGCAGGCGATCGCCGAGATCGCCGCGACGATCGCCCTGCCGCCCGGCGTGCTCAATCTGGTCAACGGCGATGCCGAGGGCGTGGGCATCCCGCTCAGCCACCATCGCGGCGTCGACAAGCTCTCCTTCACCGGCAGCAATCGCGCCGGCGAGGACGTCATGCGCGCCGCCGCCGCGGGCACGCGCAACCTGTCCCTGGAACTGGGTGGCAAGTCGCCGATCCTGGTGCTCGACGACGCCGATGTCGACCGGGCCGCCGAACTGACGATGAACGGCCTGTTCTTCAATGCCGGGCAGATGTGTTCGGCGACCTCGCGCCTGCTGGTCCATCGCTCGCTCGCCGAGCCGCTCCACAACGCCCTGGCGAGTCGCATCGATGCCCTGGTGCTCGGCGACCCGCTGGAGAACTCGACCACGCTCGGCCCCCAGGTCAACGACCGTCAGCGGGCACGGGTCATGCAGTATCTGGCCATCGCCCGGGAGGAAGGCCTCACGGCGGTACGCGACCCCCGTCATCGTGACCTGCCCGGGCACGGCTACTTCGTCGCGCCGACGCTCTATCGCGACGTTCCTGTCACCAGCCGGCTCTGGCGCGAGGAGATCTTCGGTCCGGTGCTCTGTACGCGATCGGTGGACGACGACGCCGAGGCGATCGCGCTGGCCAACGACAGCGATTTCGGCCTCGCCGCCAGCGTGGTCGGCGGTGACGCCGAACGCGCCGCCTCGGTCGCCCGACGGCTCGAGGCCGGCAACGTGTGGGTCAACACCGACCAGCTTGCCCCGCCCCAGGGCGCCTGGGGCGGCGTCAAGCGCAGCGGCCTGGGCCGCGAACTCGGCCCTCTGGGATTGGCCGCCTTTCAGGAAGTCCAGCAGCTTTATTGCCCCGGCACCTGGCGCGCCTGAACGCATGCCCCAAAAGCCCCACCGCCGGTGGGGCCATGCAGGCTGTCCGTCATCGCCGACCACACGTCGCCCGAGCAGTGCCTGGAGGAGTCGGCGCCGGCAGAGTTGCCATGACAGAGATTTCGCCGAATACTGTCTATATATACAGCAATCGAAGCAACAGGGATTCGGCCATGTCACAACCTGCCCTCTATCGCCCCCGGCAACCGGCCATGCCGCTTGCCCTGCCCTTCTCCGCGATCCGCATCCGCGCCGGCCTCAGCGGCTTTCCCTCGCCGGCCCAGGACTACGCGAGCGACCGACTCGATCTCAACACGCATCTGGTCAAGCGCCCCAGCGCCACCTTCTTCATGCGCGTGAGCGGCGACAGCATGGAAGACTTCGGCATGCACGAGGACGACCTGCTGGTCATCGATCGCTCGCTGGATCCACGCCCGGGGCACATGGTGGCCGCCCTCGTCGACGGCGAAATCATCGTCAAGCGCTACGAGGTGCATCACGGCCGCCCCTGTCTCGTGTCCGGCAATCCACGCTATGCACCGATCCCGCTTGTCGAGCGCGACTGCCAGATCTGGGGCGTGATCCGCGCCGTGATTCACCAATACCCGGTGTGAGGCGGTCATGTTCGGCCTGGTCGACTGCAACAACTTCTACGTCAGCTGCGAGCGCGTCTTCCAGCCACGCCTGGAAGGCGCTCCGGTGGGCGTGCTTTCCAACAACGACGGCTGTGTTATCGCCCGTTCGGAGGAGCTCAAGGCGCTGGGCGTGAGGATGGGCGACCCGGCCTTTCGGCTGCGCCGCCTCGTGAAACGCCACGGCGCGGTATTGCTCTCGTCAAACTACGAGCTCTACGGCGACATGTCCGCCCGGGTTCAGGCGGCGCTCGAGGAGTTCGCCCCCGGAGTCGAGCCCTACTCGATCGACGAGATGTTCGTGCGCTTCGACGGCCTCGATGCCGACAGCACCCTCGCCCAGGCGCGCAGGCTGCAGCACCGGGTACGCCAGTACACCGGCATTCCGGTCTCCGTGGGGGTCGCGCCCACGCGCACCCTGGCCAAGCTGGCCAACCGCGCGGCCAAGACGGTTGAGGCGCATGACGGCGTCTGCGTGCTCACCGCCGACGGTCCGGAGACCGCGAGGCTGCTTGAGCGCACCGAGCTCGGCGACGTCTGGGGCATCGGCCGCCGGCTGGCGGAACGCCTGCCCCTGGCGGGGGTCCGCACCGCCGCGGCGCTGCGCCATGCCGATCCCCGCGCGATTCGCCGACGCTTCGGCGCCCCGCTCGCGCGCACCCTGCTGGAATTGCACGGCATCCCGGCGATCGAGTTGAATGCCGTCGATGCCTCCCGGCAGCGCATCATGACCTCCCGCAGCTTCGGCCGGCTGGTCCATGACCTCGGGGAACTGCGCGAGGCGATTCGCCAGCATGCCCAGCGCGGCGCGGAAAAGCTGCGCCAGCAGCGCAGCCTGTGCCACGCGGTGCAGGTATTTCTCCGCACACCGCCCCATCGAGTGGACCTGCCTCAGTATGCGCCGAGCCTGGTCATCGAGATGGACCGCCCCACCGATGACAGCCGCCTGATCCTGCAGGCGGCCCTGACTGCGCTCGAGCGTATTCACCGCCGGGGGTATCGCTTCCTGAAGGGCGGCGTGATGCTGCTCGACCTGGTCGATGCCGACCATCACCAGCTGTCGCTGCTCGATACGCCGCCGGGCGATCCCGAGCGACGGCGCAGCGAAGCGCTGATGGCCACGCTGGACCGGCTCAACCGGCGCATGGGGCGTGATACCGTGGCCTTCGGCATGCCCCGCCCCGATGCCGCCTGGCGGCTGCGCTGCGCGAACCGCAGCAACCGCTGGACGACGCGCTGGAAGGAACTGCCCACGGCGAAGGCCCGCTGAGCACCACGCGTGATCAAAGAAAAGGCCTGCCCCTCTCGGAGCAGGCCCTCAATCGTCGCGCCTCCCTGCAAGCTCACCACAAGCGTCCTGCTTGTGCATCCCTGGCATTGCGAGCGTCCTGTGCCCGTTCTTCCCTGGCCGGCGTCCTTGTCCAATCCCACCCTACACGTCTTGCCCGGGGGGTCATAGATAACCCATGTTAAGAAAAACGAAAAATGGTTAATTCGCCTTAGCGAATTTGCCACTTTTCCGTACGACTGGAGCACGGCGACCGCCTCGCCCGCGCCCCTGCCGGCAAGGATTGCATCGTCCGGGCGTCTCGGGTTCAATGAGCCTCGACGCCTCGGGGAGCCCGCCATGCCATTGCGGACCTGGATATTGCCGAACCGACAGACCTGGCCGCGCCTGCTGGCGCTGCCGCTGGTCCTGCTGCTGGTTCTGGTTTCGCTTCCCGCCAGCCACGCAGCCACGCTCACCTGCCGGAATGACTGCTCCCCGCTTCAGGGCAAGATGCTCGCCCAGGGGCAGACGCCGGACATGCAGGCGGACTGCGGCACGGCCTGCGCACCTCCCGTCGCCCCGGCTCAGCCCGCGGTCATTCCCCCGCTCGCTCGCCCGTTCACGGCCGCCGTCGCCGCGAGCGACCATGTCCCCGAGCCCCCGCGTCGCCCTCCCAGAGCCTGACTTCCCCGGCCGACAGCCACCGACGGCCCGGCACGACCCACTGTCCCCCGTTCACGGCAGCCGTGTTGCGAACGCTGCACCACGTACACGGATTGCCTGTCATGCCGTGTCCCACGGCGGCCGAATGGGCTGTAGACCCGCGTCGCTCTCGGCCCGGCATCACACCACATCACTGATCCGTTTATCACCAACCAGGACTCTCACTCATGAAACGCACACTGTCTTCCCTTCTGATCACCACCGGCCTGCTGATGGGCGCCACCAGTGCCAGCGCCGCCCTGCCGCACGAAGCCACTCTGTACAAGAATCCGCAGTGCGGCTGCTGTGACGGCTACGCGCGTCATCTGGAAGACATGGGGGTCGACGTCACCATCGTCGACGACGAGGCGCTTGCCGAGATCAAGCAAACAGCCGGCGTTCCCTACGGCCTGGGCGCCTGTCACACCGTCAGGATGGGCGACTACACCATCGAAGGGCATGTGCCGCTGGCGGCGGTCGAAGCCCTCTTCGAACAGCAGCCCGAGATCGACGGCATCGGCCTGGCCGGCATGCCCAGCGGCACCCCCGGCATGCCGGGGCCCCAGCAGGCGCCCTACAAGGTCTACCAGTTCCAGGACCAGGAGGCGTCACCCTTCATGACGCTGTGACGCAGGCGTGAAACGCCGATGCCCGTCGGCTCGACTCGGCAACGGGCATCGGCGAACGGCAATTCCGGCATGGCCAGGGGTACGGCCTATTCCGTGGACCGGCTGTAAAGGAACCCGTTATTTCAACCCCAGACGCCGGGCCAGCTTGTGCAGATTGCTGGGATCGATTTCCAGGCGACGGGCGGCCGCTGCCCAGCGCCCCTGGCAGTCTCCAAGGGCCTCGCGAATGGCCCGGCGCTGGGCATGCTCCACGCGCTCGCGCAGCGTCGGCGGACCGGGTTCCTCCATTCGTCCCGGGTCTTCGAGAATCCCCCTCCCGCTTTCCACCAGTGGCAGATCGAGCCACTCCGGCTCCAGCGTCACGATGTCGTCACGCCGAGCGCCCTGGCTCAAGGCCTTGATCGCCGCACGGCTGATCACGTGCTCCAGTTCACGTACATTGCCGGGCCAGTCATAGCGCGACAACGCCGCCTCCGATTCAGGCGAGAGACGCAGGCTGCGCACCCCGAGCCGGGTACGATTGATCTCCAGGAAGTGGCCGGCCAGTATCAGCACGTCGCTGCCTCGTTCGCGCAGGGGCGGGATCGCCACCGGATAGACCGACAGCCGGTGATAGAGATCGGCACGGAAGCTGCCCTCGCGCACCGCTTCGCCCAGATGCCGGTTGGTGGCGGCGATGATGCGCACGTCGACACGCCGCGGAACGTCCTCTCCCAGTCGCTGAACTTCCCCTTCCTGCAGGGCACGCAACAGCTTGGCCTGGACCGGCAGCGACAGTTCGCCCACCTCGTCGAGCAGCAAGGTACCACCGTCGGCCGCTTCGAAGCGCCCGGCGCGCTCGCCCGTGGCGCCGGAGAAGGCCCCTTTCACATGGCCGAACAGCTCGCTCTCGGCCAGCGATTCCGGCAGCGCGGCGCAGTTGACCTGGACCAGCGGCGCGGCGTGACGCGCGGAGCGGCGGTGGAGGCGTCGGGCGAAGAGCTCCTTGCCGACGCCGGTCTCGCCATGCAACAGCACCGCCAGGTCTGAAGCGGCCACCACGTCGAGTTCCCGCAACAGCCGCTTCAAGACCGCGCTATGACCGAGAATGTCCCGGGCTTCAGGAGCCGCCAGCGGCAGGCCACTCTCCGGCTGGGCCATGCGCAGGGCTCGCAGGTCACGCTCCAGGCGACTGACCCGCACCGCCGCCTCGATCAGCAACGCATAGCGCTCCAGGGCCATCCGGTCGGCGGCATCGAAGGTCCCGGCCTCCAGGGCATCCAGCGTCAGCGCCCCCCAGGGCTCGCCCTCGACGTGCAGGCTGACCCCCATGCAGTCATGGACATGCAGCGGCTGGCCGGGCTGCTGCTCCACCAGGCCATCGTAGGGGTCGGGCAGGCCGGCATCGGGCGGAAAGAGGGTGGGACGCCGGCTGGCCAGGATGGTGGCGAGGCGCGGATGCTGGGCCACCTCGAAGCGTCTTCCCAGCGCCTCGCGCACCAGGCCATCCACGGCCACCGGCACCAGGCTGCCCTCCTCCAGGCGCAGCAGGCAGACGGCGCCGCAGCAAAAGCCCTCGCGCAGGGTCCGCACCAGACGCTGCAGCCGCACGGCGCTGGGCAGGTCGGCGACCAGATCCGCCAACAGGGTCTCATCAAGCATGGTGATAGTTACCTTGGAGGGTTCAATCCACCCTAAGCGATTTGGGTACTTTTCACCATCCCGGCCTCGACACCCCGCAACATGCGCCTCTGCAACCTGGCATGCCGATTGCTAATAAAGAGTAAACGCCTTCCCTGCCACACACCCAACCAAGGAACGACAGCCATGAACCTGATCGAACAGAGCGTCGGCCGCACCGCCCTCACCCTGCCCGGCGCGACCCGGGTATTCCACGATCACAACATCGACTTCTGCTGCGGCGGTCGCATCAGCCTGCGCGAGGCCGCCGAGCGGGCGGGCCTGGCCCCCGAGGCTCTGGTCGTCGAGCTCGAAACGCTGGCGAAGGGCGAGAGCGACGAGCGCGACTGGCAGACGGCCAGCAACGACAAGCTGATCGACCATATCCTGAGCCGCTACCACGACGTCCACCGCCAGCAGCTGCCCGAGCTGATCCGCATGGCACGCCGCGTCGAACAGGTCCACGCCAGCCGCGACACTTGCCCTCACGGCCTGGCCGACTTGCTC
>Ga0209300_1000017_pt1 | contig 148857 bp, 136 predicted proteins | sample Shrwel_input2_RT_FD_187535 | JGI IMG/M metagenome (GOLD analysis project Ga0209300, IMG submission 187535) | Subsurface microbial communities from deep shales in Ohio, USA - Utica-3 well 1 S input2 RT (SPAdes) (version 2) ... | reverse complement strand
GGGGACGCAGGCGCGTCCAGCGCTCGGCTTGCTCGGCGAGGATCAGTTGCGCGAGGCGCTCGCGCCGGGCACGGACGATGCCTTGCCAGCGGCGGCGCATGCCCTCGCTGCGGCGACCACCGGGCAAAGGTTCCAGCGCTTCGGCGTCACGCACGGCTTGCTCCAGCGCGTCGGTGTCGTCGCTGCTTTGCGGCTGCCAGGCATCGAAGCGGTCGATCAGAGCCTGCATGCTATCCAGGCGTGCTTGGGCCTTTTGAGCACGATTCTCGCGCTCGGCCTCACGGGCGGCGAAGATACGATCGCAAAGTCCCCGAAACTGGCGCCACAGCATTTGCTCTTCGCCTTTGGCGGCACGTCCCAGGGCTCGCCAACGGGACTGTAGTGCCTTGGCCGCTTCGGTGCGTTGGGTCGAGGGCATATCCGCTTCGATCAACGCTTCGGCCTCGGTGATCAGGCCGCGCTTGGCTTCGCCGATTTCATTGGCGCGGCGGTCGATCAGTGCCTGCAATTCATGGCGGATGTGACCAAAGCGCTGGCCGAGTGGCTTGGCTTTCTCGCGCGGTACGGGCGAGAACTGCTGCCATTGTTCGCGTGCACGGTCACGAATCTGACGCAACACATCCGGGTCGGCTTGGGCATCAGGATGTGCGATGAGCTCCTCCAATTGCTCGCACAATGCCTCACGGGCCTCGAGATTATGGTTGCGCGCGGCATCGCGCTGCTGATACCAGTCGTCGAGTGCCGCATGGATGCGCTGCGATGCGCTACGGAAGCGCTGCGAAAGCTCTGCCGTGGCGGCGGCATCGCCCAGTGCCGCCCATTCCTTGACCAACTGACGGTGTCGACGATCGCGCTCGGCATCGGGTGACTGATTGTCTTCGGCCAACGCCTCGATGCTATCGATGAGTTGGGTGCGCTTGGGGCCGGCGACGTAGCCACGCCAGTCGCGCAATTCTGCTAGCCGTGCGCCTAGTCGCTTGAGCCGAATTTCCAGGTCACCACGAGAGGCATTGGGCAAGGCATCGAGGTGCTGGCGGATCTGTCGATACAGACGACTCGCGGTCTTTAGGGTGCCACGATCGAGCTGATTTTCGAGCTTGTCGAGGTCTGTGCGCAGCGCCGAAAGGTCGACGGGTGTGCTCGCATCGGCCGCCTCGGCGTTACGCAGTTGACGGGCTTCCTGTATCAGCGGCGTGGGGGGCAGATCGTTCGGCCAATCGATCCGCGCCAGGCAGGCATCGATGGCGGCATGGTCGTCGCGTAGGGCGGCCTCCAGTGACTGGGCCTGCGTCGAAACGCGGTCCCAGGCGTCGCCGATGCGCTGGCACTGGGCTTGTGCCTTGGTGTAGCGAGCCTGGATGTCTTCATCCGGCGGGTAATGATCGGACAGAGCCAGCCAGCGTTCGCCATGCAGGCGTTGCTGGGCACGTAGGCTGTCGATGTCCTGATGGGTCAACTGGGATGCCTGCTGGAGACTCGCGACGGCATCCTCGAGTGCTTCGACGAGTTCCTGGCGGGTGCGGGCCGCCTCGTCTTGGCGTTGTATCGCCTGGTGCTGGGCATGCCCTTCGGTATCATGATCGGAGAGCGTCTTGCGGCAGCGCTGACTGGCTTCCTGAAAACGCCGCTCCTGCTCGTCGCTGGGGGTGTCGGTCAGTGCTTCCCACTCGCGCACAAGATGGCGATAACGCGCGCCGTAGAGCGGCTCCCAGGCATGTAGGGCATGCGCCTCGAGGGCTTCCAGAAGACGTTTTCGAGCGGTCTGCTGGGCCTGGGTTTCGGCGGCATCGGCGCGTTGACGTTGCAGGCGTTCGCGGGCCTTGCGCGTGACGACCTTGTCGCGCCGCGCCTCGCGCGCCAGGCGTTGCAGCCCCTCGGTGCTCGATACGCGTTCGGCTGCGGCGTGGCGGACCACGGCAATGCCATTGTCGCATGCCTGTTGGAGCAACGTCGCTTCGTCATCGAGCTTGGCCAGTGCAGCCAGGCGCAGTTCCTGGTTGTCCCCCCCCTCGACGAGTTGAACGAGCAAGTCGTGATCGTCCAGTGTGTCGAGTAAATCGAGGCGTTGTTGCAAGGGCGGCGCATCGGGCACGCTCCCGGAGAGGAGTTGTGCCAGGCGCGCCCTCAGCTCAGGGCTGTCATGCGTGGCGAACCATTCGAGTAGCGTCGAGGGGTCCTCGAACTGGGAGAGGGCTTCGCGCCGTACGCTGGCATCCTCATCGTGCGTCAGGCGCTCGAGGGCGTGGCGGTCGGCCGACTTGTGACTATCGAGTTGTGCAATGGCAGCATGACGGACGCTAGGGTCGCGATGTTGCCAGCGTGGTGCAAAAAAACGGCGGAAGAATCCAGACATGACCCGGCATGCATCCCTGTTCTTGACGTATTAAATGCGTGGCGATAACGCTGAGACAGCGTTCCTGTCGTCTCACGTCGGCCACGATATTAGCAAAAAGCGCCACATGAGTGAGTGTCGTGTGTGCCATAGCGTATCAAAGCATGCGAGCCGGGACCGGGAAAAGGCGACGATGGCAAGGGTGTCGGTCCCCGGAGACACCTGACAAAGTCGGGACGCTGGTCTTATCATCAGTTGCAGCCATCACGACCCTCGCTTAGCTTTACCTATATACATCAGTCATCAGCTGTGGAGTGTGGCCATGAGCCTCAACATGGATCGGGTAGCATCGGCATTCACCTTCAAGGGTGGCATGTTGCCCATGACGGTCATGGAGCTGACGAGCGCCGACCCTGAGCAGATACGCGCCCAGTTGGCCGGCAAGGTGAGCCAGTCGCCAGCGTTTTTTCAACATACGCCGGTGGTACTCAGCGTAGAGCAGCTCGATGAACCGCACCTGGCGTTGGAGCGTATTTGCGCCGTGTGCCGTGCCCACAAGCTGTTGCCGGTGGCCGTGCGTGGCGGCACCGACCCCGTGAAACAGTCTGCCTGGGCGTTAGGGCTCGGTTGGTTCCCGCCGCAAGAAGCGCGCCCGCGTGCTGTCGAGGAACCCTCACTCGCCGCTATCGAGCCGGAATCAGAGGCCGAAGTAGCACCCACTTCGGCCGTGGGGCGTATATACCGTGGTACAGTGCGCTCGGGCCAGCAGGTCACCGCGCCCGAGGGCGACCTGGTGGTGGTCGGCGCGGTCAACCCGGGGGCCGAAGTCCTGGCGGCGGGCAGCGTGCACGTTTATGGCCCGCTGCGTGGCCGCGCGTTGGGCGGCATTCACGGGGACCGTCAGGCGGGCATCTTCTGCAAGGAATTGCATGCCGAGTTGTTGTCGCTGGCCGGCAATTACAAACGGCTGGAAGATATCGACCCGCGCTTGCTGAACCAGCCCGTACAGGTTCAACTGCGCGATGACCAATTGAACATTTCATCGCTCGGCTAGTCGGGATGTCAGGGCGCCATGTCGCGCCAAAATGGATGGCTAGTACGAACGACTCAATAGCAACAGGAAGCTCATCTTGGCCAAGATCATTGTAGTGACCTCCGGCAAGGGCGGAGTTGGCAAGACGACCAGCGCCGCGGCCATTGCCACGGGCTTGGCGTTGCGTGGCAACAAGACCGTGGTGATCGATTTCGACGTGGGCTTGCGTAACCTTGACCTGATTATGGGGTGCGAGCGTCGAGTGGTGTACGACCTGATCAACGTCATTCAGGGTGAAGCCGGTCTCAATCAGGCACTGATCCGCGATAAGCGGACCGAAAACCTGCATATATTGCCGGCCTCGCAGACACGTGATAAAGAGGCGTTGACCCCTGAAGGCGTGGAAAAAGTACTTGAGACGCTGTCCCAAGAGTACGATTTCATTGTCTGCGATTCGCCAGCGGGCATCGAACATGGCGCGCAGTTGGCGATGTATTTCGCCGACGAGGCCATCGTGGTGACCAATCCCGAAGTTTCGTCGGTACGCGATTCCGACCGCATCCTGGGGTTGCTGGCGTCCAAGACACGCCGCGCCGAGCGCAGCGAGCCGCCGGTCAAGGAACACCTGCTGATCACGCGTTACGATCCCAATCGCGTCACCTCGGGCGACATGCTGACGCTCGAGGACGTGCGCGAGATACTGGCCATCAATCTGGTGGGGTTGATCCCCGAGTCGGAAGCGGTGCTGCGTGCCTCGAATCAGGGCGTGCCGGTCGTACACGACATGGATAGCGACGCCGGTCAGGCTTACGCCGATACCGTCTCGCGCCTGCTTGGCGAGGACGTACCGCTACGTTTTCATGAGTACCAGAAGAAAGGGCTGCTCTCCCGCATGTTCGGAGGAGGTCGCCGGTGAAATTACTCGAATTTCTCAAGCGTGAACGCAAGAAGTCGGCGTCGGTTGCCAAGGAGCGTCTACAGATCATCGTGGCGCACCAGCGTGGCGAGCGCGACCAGCCTGACTACATGCCGATGCTGCAGCAAGAGTTGCTCGAGGTGATCAGGCGTTACGTGCAGGTCGATCAGGATGCGATCAATATCAGTCTGGACAGCGACAATGACTGCTCGATACTCGAGCTCAACGTCACCTTGCCACGTGATGAGCAGGGACGCCCAAGCTGAGTCGATGAGCAGGGTGTGCTAGGCTGAGCGCTTTTGGCAGTGGGGAGACTGCGGCCATGGCGCAGGGCAAGAGCGAACCGACCTTTCTTTGGCATGATTATGAAACTTTCGGTGCCGATCCTCGGCGCGACCGCCCAGCGCAGTTCGCCGCGATCCGCACCGATCTCGATTTCAATCCGATCGGCGAGCCGCTGACGTTCTATTGCAAGCCGGCGGATGATTTCCTGCCGCACCCCCAGGCCTGTCTGATCACTGGCATCACCCCTCAAGCCGCGCGCCGTCGAGGTCTCGCCGAGATCGATTTTGCCGCGCGCATTCACGCCGAAATGAGCGTTCCCGGAACCTGTTCGCTGGGTTACAACACGCTGCGCTTCGACGACGAGGTCAGTCGCCATCTCTTCTACCGTAACTTCATCGATCCGTATTCCCGCGAGTGGCAGAACGGCAATTCGCGCTGGGACTTGATCGATGTGGTGCGTACGTACCATGCCCTGCGACCGGAAGGTATTGAGTGGCCGACGCGCGAGGACGGTGCGCCGAGCTTCCGTCTCGAGGATTTGACCGCCGCCAACGGCATCGAGCACGCCGGTGCCCACGACGCGCTGGCGGATGTGCGGGCGACCATCGACCTGGCGCGCCTGCTCAAGTCGCGCAATCCTCAACTGTTCGAGTATCTGCTCAAACTGCGCGACAAGCGCACGGTCGCCAAGATGCTGGACATCCAGGCACGCAAGCCGATGCTGCATGTCTCCCGGCGTTATCCTGCCAGTCGAGGGTGTAGCGCTCTGGTGGTGCCGCTGGCCGAGCACCCGAGTAATCCCAATGGGGTGATCGTCTATGATTTGTCGGTGGACCCGACGCCCTTACTCTCATTGAGTGCCGCGCAGATTCGCGAGCGGGTATTCGCCAGTGCCGATGAGCTGGCCGAGGGCGAAGTGCGCATCCCGCTCAAGGTGATTCAAATCAATAAGAGTCCGGTGATCATGCCGACCACCTCGCTCAAGGACACCAGTGGTCCCCGTCAGGGCGAATATGGCGACATCGTGGCTCGGCTGGGGCTGGACATGGACGCCTGCCGGGGGCACTGGAAGCAGTTTCAGGCCGCACCGGATGTGGCGGCCAAGGCCGCCGAGGTATTCGCCGATGGTCCCGGAGCGCCGCCCAGCGACCCGGACCTGATGCTGTATTCGGGCGGCTTCTTCTCGCCGGCGGATCGTCGTGAAATGCAGCGTGCACGCGAAATGGCACCCTGGGACCTGGCCGATGCGCGTTTCGCCTTTCAGGACCCGCGCCTGGAGGAAATGCTGTTTCGTCTGCGGGCGCGCAATTATCCCGATACGCTGAGTGGCGACGAACAGGCGCAGTGGGAAACCTATCGCTGGGCGCGCATGAACGATGCCGAGGTGGCGAGTCTGACGCTGACGGGGTTTGCACGTGAGATCGAACGGCTCAACCAGGCCTCGCTGGATGCCGAGCAGCGCCAGGTGCTCGAGGAACTGGTCATGCACGTCGAAGCGATGATGCCGCCGCAGGCGTTCGATTGACGCGCGACATGTGCTGACCAGACATCAAACGCCCGGGCCATGAGCCCGGGCATTTTGCATGATGGATGCCGTTGGCGGCCGTGTTCAGTCGTGGGCGGGGAGCGGCTGGAAGTCGCGGGTCAGTGCCATGACATTGCTGGGCTGAGTATGCGCGTCGTAGCTGACCGTGAGTGGTCGTGTGTGCCGTAGCGCGTGCCATGCCCGGCGGATTGTCGAGGCATCTACGGCTTCGACACGGTCTGCCAGTTTTTCGCGACGTGAAAAGTTCGGCTCGGCATAGGCCAACGTCTGCCAGTGTCGATTGGTCAGCTCGCCAAGGCTGTTGGCGCGCTCCCTGAGTTGACTGCTGACCGCGTCGCGATAAGGCGCCAGGTCGCTATCGTCGAGTGCCTTAATGCGTGTATCGAAGTCCTCCAGAAATGCATCCATACGCGCGGCGATACGCTTTCTTGGGGTATCCGGGGACTGCACCAGCATCGCCAGACCCGGCGCATCGAGCACGGGCGAGTAACCGGCCGAGACGATATAGCCGAGTTGTTCCTGGGTGCGCAGCTGGTTGTAGAACGGTGATTCGAGCATCTTGCCGAGCACGGCCAGGCGTGCCTGACTGCTGAGGCTGCGATCCGGCCCCTGCAGGTAGCGCAACACGGCAGCGTCGTTGCGGGTGCTGCGCGGGTGCAGGGTCGGTGGCGTCTCGGGAACCGCCAGCGGCGACAGGTCGGGGATGTCCGATGATGTCAGCTGGGGCTCCAGCATGTTGGCGACTTGCAGACCTTCACGACGCGCCAGGTCGGCGCTCAGGTTGCCCACCGCCATGCCTTGCAGGTAGAGGTGCCCGAGGAAGGCGTCGCGATACGCACGCAGGTCGTCGACGCTCAGGGTGTCCAGCGCGGCAAGCATCGAGGCCGTTGTCCATTGAGGACGCAGCAGGGCTTCACTAAGCGTGTGATACATCTGCTTGTACAACGGCGCCTGGGGCGCGTTCTTCCATTGCTGCGAGAGCCGATATTTGACGCGCGAGAAGCTGGCCTTGCTGATGTTGCCTGCCTCAAGGTGTTCAATGGCGCTGCGCATCAGGCGTATTTGACGGTCGCGCCACCCCGAGAAGGTGAGCGTGATGCCGCGTGCGTGGGCGTAGGCATCGAAGGAGCGTCCGGCCAGCTGGGCTGGATAGAGGCGCTCGTTGAGGCTGTCGGTGACCCAGCCGGCGAGCATGTGCGTCAAGGCGGCATGGCGAGCGCTGTCGGAGGTGTCGGGATTCTGCAGACTGAAGCGCCACTCGACACGCGGCGTACCGAAGCTGTCGTTGGCCAGATGCCAGAGCTCGACACTGGGTGCCTCGACGATCGCATGAGGCGTGTCGCCACTGAGTTCGCGTACCGTCAGATCGCGGGCAATGAAGGGGTTGTGGGGCGGCAGGCCGAGACTCTCGAGCGGCGCGGCCTGCGGCCATGTCGACAGGCGTGTCAGCGTGTAGGGCGCATTGAAGTAAGGCGAGGTGGTATCGCCCTCGACCTGGGGGCCGCTGTAGACACGCAGCAGGTGCGCGGGCGTCATGTTGGCCAGGTAATCGCGGATACGCTCGGCATCGAAGCCGTCCATGCGATATGGGGCGTACTGCACATCCTTGAGCGGGTAATCGGCCAGATTCATGGCCAGTTGGCTAGCCTCGTCGATCGGATTGCCGGATTGCTGAAAACGGAAGGCCTGCTGGCTGAGACGTGCCTGCTCGGCATAGCGCCATGCCTGTAGCCCGTCGTCGCGAATGCGCTCGATCTGATCGAACAAGCTGGCCTGGATACGGGCAAGATGCTTGGCGCCTTCCGGCGTGAGGCTGACCGATACGGCGAACAGCGCATGTTGACCGTCGCCTTTCATGGTGCCCGCCGAGAGTCCGTCGGCCCATCCCTTGTGCCGCAATGCCGCCAGCAGGCTGCCCTCGCCTTCATGCCCCAGCAGGTTGGCGATGTAGTCGGCCGGCTTGGTGCGGTAGTCGGTTTGCGGATCGGGAATCGGGAACAGGAAGCGCACCTGCCGATCCTGCGACAGGCTCTTGACCCGCAGACGCGCGGGAAGCTCGTCTGCGGTGACCAAGGGCGTGTCTATCTCCCGCTGTGACAAGCCACGGTCGGGAATGGCCGCGAAACGCTTGCGTACCATTTTTTCCAGCTTGTCCAGCGACTGAGGGCCGATGACGGCCAGGTGCATCACGTTGGCCCCGTAATGTGACCGGTAGAAATCGATCAGCCGCTGGCGCAGCGATGACGTATCGCTGCCCTTGAGGGTGTTCAGGCTGCCGACCGCGAAGCGGGTCGCGGGGTGCTCGGGGTTGAGGGCCTGGTCGATGGCCTCGTCGATGCGACGGCCGTCGTCACGCAGGCGCGCCTGGTACTCCGAGTTGACGGCATTGCGCTCGCGGTCGACATACTTGGCATTGAAGCGCGGCGCGATGAAGAAGCGACTGAAGCGATCCAGGGCTTCGGGCAGCGCCTGTGGTTCGATGTCGAAGAAGTAGTTGGTATCGCGTGAGGCGGTGAAGGCATTGTGATTGCCGCCGTGGGAGGTGATGAAATTCTGATAGGCGCCGGCTTGCGGATAGCGGTCGGTTCCCAGGAACAGCATGTGCTCGAGGAAGTGTGCCAAGCCCGGGGTCGCATCGGGGTTGTCGGTGCTACCCCCATCCACGTTCATGGCGGCGGCGGCCTTGTCGGCCTGCGGATCGCTGACCAGCAGGACCTCGAGGCCGTTATCGAGCGTCAGGGCGCGATAGTTGCGCGTATCGTTGGGGCTGACGGTCGGCTTGACGACCTCGGTCACCGGGTCGCTGGCGCGTGCCGTCTGGTAACCAGCGACGAGAATGATGAGCGCGCCGAGCAGCCAACGGCTTACAAGGGGGAGGGATGAAAACACGGTGAAGACTCCTCGTTAGTGATCCCAGTAGGTCATCGGGCCGGTGGGATGTCCGCAGGCCCAGTCCTGGTGTGTTGGATCGTTGACACGTCTTGATACAGGAAAAGCGCCCAACAGTTCCAAGGGGGCGGGGGTCAGCATCTCGCGGGCACGCTCGTCCGGGGTGGTTGGCGCCAGCCACTCATGGGCATCGCCCGCCTCGATGACGGCCGGAAAACGGTCGCTGAGCGGTGTCAGTAGCGCATTGCTGGGCACCGTGATCAAGGCCGTGGAGTCGTTGAACTCGGTCAGAGTGGTATGGTATCGGCACCAGACCCCGGCCAGCAGCAGCGGCGCCCGATCGACGCGCGTGATCAGAAACGGCTGCTTCATGCGTGGTTGGGGCTTCCAGACATAGACACCGTCGACCGGGATCAGACAGCGTCGTGCCTGGAAAGCCTCGCGAAACATAGGGCGTTCCTCGAGCGATTCGGCGCGAGCGCAATGTGGGGCGTGGTCCAGCACCTTGAGCCAGGGCGGCGTCAATCCCCAGAATGCCGTGACCCAATACGCCTCGCCCTCACTCTGACGAATGATCGAGATCGGACGGCGCGGCGCCAGGTTGGGACCGACGATCGGTTGGCTGTCCTGGCGCAGCGCGTCGAGCGGCGGCGTTGTCCAGGGCTTGATGTAAAGACGGCCAGCCATGCTCTCTCCTCGCGATCCGACGCGCCAGGGTAAGCCAAGCTGGCGGGTGCTTACCAGCACTGCTGTTGATTTATCGCAGGGGTTGAGACTTGCGTTTGCGTGCGTTCCCGATATGCTGGGGGAAACGCTGTTCGACCACGCGCGGTTCGGGCTCTTGCGCTCGCTAAGTGCAAAGTAGCGAGAGTCAAGTGCCGCGCATGCTCATCACGAGGAATCCGATGGCTCGTCCCAGACAGCATGCACCCGAGGTGCTGCATGGCCAGGTCATGGCGGCATGTGACGCCTGGCTACGCGAAAATCCCGTGCATACGCTGTCGTTGCGCTCTCTGGCGCGCGAAGTGGGATGCGCGCCCAGCACGCTACTCAAACTCTATGGCAGTTTTGGCAATCTGCTGCAATACGTCAACGTCGAGACGCTGGGGCGTTTGCGGGCGGCAGTGGAGGGGCTCGAAGGGGCCGAACCAGAACCGCGTCTCAAGGCGCTGGCGACGGCCTACTGGATGTTTGCGCAGCATGAGCCCTATCGCTGGCAGATGTTGTTCGATTATCCGCTGGCCCAGGAAGGCGAGTTGGACCAACGTCAGAACGACATGATCGAAGGCCTATTCGTTCGCGTTGAAGCGTCGCTTACCGAGTACCAACCGCTGATGGGCGAGATCGAGGCACGTCGTATGGCGCGCACCCTGTGGGGCAGCGTGCATGGTCTGGTCCAGTTAGGACTCAATGAGCGCCTGGGCGTCTGGCAGGGCCAATCACTGGAAGTTACCGAGTTGCTCGATCAATTGCTTAATACAACGCTGATGGGGCTCAAGTACGGTCCGAGAGAGTCGTGATCCCTCGTTTGCTTACCCAGCGTCGATTCGCTCCCTTCTTCTGGACTCAGGCCTTGGGCGCGTTCAACGACAACGTGTTCAAGAATGTCCTGCTGCTGCTGCTGACCTTCGTTGCCGTGCCTCGCTATGGCTGGGACACGGGGCTGCTCAACAATCTTGCGGCGGCGCTTTTCATCCTGCCCTTCCTGCTATTTTCGGCATGGGGCGGCTTGCTAGCCGACCGTCTCGACAAGCGCCGCCTGGTCAGGCATCTCAAGGTTCTGGAACTCGTGACCATGACCATGGCGGCCGCCGCCGTCTGGTACGAAGCCTATGCTGTACTGCTGGCACTGTTGTTCATGATGGGCACCCAGTCGGCGCTTTTCGGGCCGGTGAAGTACGCTATCCTACCGCAACACCTGTCGCCGACCGAACTCGTCAAAGGCAATGCCTGGATCAGTCTGGGCACTTTTCTTTCGATCCTGCTGGGAACGCTCCTGGCTGGCCTGCTGGCGTCGCTGGACGGTGTCTGGTCGCGAGGTAGTATCGCCGCGACCCTGGTGGCGCTGGCACTTTTGGGGCTCGTCGCCAGCCTATGGGTACCCAGTGCACCGCCTAGCCAGGCGGGCACTACACAGTGGCGGCCTTGGCGGGGCGGACGTGAAGTGATGCGCGATGCCTGGCGTCAACCACGGGTATTCCGTGCCTTGCTGGGCATCAGCCTGTTCTGGTTCCTGGGGGCCTGCTACCTGACTCAACTGCCAGCCTGGACGCGTGATGTCGTGCATGGCGACGAGGCTGTAGTCAGTGCCTTATTGGGCGCGTTCGCGCTGGGTGTCGGCGCGGGGGCGCTGCTGTGCGCAAGGTTGTCGGCGGGGCGTCTGGAAGTCGGGTTGATTCCGGCTGGCGCCATGCTTTTCGGTTTGGCGGGTCTCGACCTGGGGCTGAGTCAGCCGCTGACGGGTAGTCAGTCGGGGTTGGCGGCATTGAGTCTGTCACCGGGGTTCTGGCGCCAGGCACTGGATTTTGCGGTGATCGGTCTGGGCGGCGGCTTGTACATCGTGCCCTTGTACACGCTGATTCAGCTCGAAAGCGGTGACGACAACCGCGCCCGCATGATCGCCGCCAACAATATCCTCAATGCGCTATTCATGGTGCTGGCGGCGGCCTTCGGCATCGTCGTGCTGAGTGCCCTCGATGCTTCGCTCAACACTTTCATGCTGGCCTTGTCTGTGGTCTCGCTGACGCTGGCGGCGGTCATCTTGTGCCTGGTACCGCGCCCGGTGCTACGGCTATCGATCTTCGTGCTGATTCGCGTGCTGTATCGGCTGCGTTTTCGTGGCCGCCAATCGGTACCCGCACGCGGCGCGGCATTGGTGGTGTGCAATCACGTTAGCTTTATGGATGCCTTGATTCTGGGAGGGGGGTGTCCGCGCCCACTGCGTTTCCTGATGGACCGGCCTATTTACGAGTCCCGATGGCTGAATTGGTTTTTTCGCATCGCCGGCGCAATCCCGGTAGATTCTGAACGCTGCGACCCTGGCGGTGTGCGGCGTGCCCTGGATGAAGTAAGCCACGCCCTGCGTCAGGGCGAGGTGGTGATGCTGTTTCCCGAGGGACGCTTGACGCCCGATGGCGGTGTGCACCGATTCCGGCGTGGCGTGGACATCATCCTGGCGCGGGACCCGGTGCCGGTGGTGCCTGCCGGGCTGGCCGGTCTGTGGGGATCGTGGACGTCGAATCGTGGCGGCAAAGCGTTGACCAAATGGCCGCGGCGTTTTCGGGCTCGGGTGGCGCTGCATTTCGGCGACCCCATTCCGGTGGGCGAGGCCAAACGTGCCGACATGGAGCGTCGTGTGGTCGAGCTCAAGCGCAAGGCCGAAGCCGAGATCGGCGTGACTGAGGATTAAGCCAGCGATCGGGCGCGGCGCGCCGACTGCCAGCAGCGTGCCGAAGTGATCAGGTTATCCTTGATCTGGAGGATTTCCATGCGGATCGCCCCCAACTGCAGGCAGGCGGGTGCGTCGGGGAAGGCTTCCAGGTGCTCGAGGATCAAGCCGTTGAGCGTCTTGGGGCCGTCGGTAGGTAACTGCCAGGCGAGTACTTTGTTGATGTCGCGGATGTTGGTAGTGCCCTCGATGATATAGCTGCCGTCTTCCTGAGGGTGAATCTCGCGGTGCGTGGCCGCTTCGTCGGTGGTGAACTCGCCGACGATTTCTTCGAGGATGTCTTCCAGTGTCGCCAACCCTTCCACATCGCCGTATTCGTCGACCACGATGCCGATACGGCGCTTCTGTTTCTGGAAATTGAGTAGCTGGGTGTGCAGCGGCGTCGACTCCGGGATGAAGTAGGGTTCGCGGGCTTCCTGGACGATGGCGGCCTTGGTCACTTCGGGCTTCGAGAGAAAGCGCGCGGCATTGCGTAGGTGCAGGATGCCGATGATGTTATTGATATCGCCTTTGTAGACGGGCACTCGCGTGTGCTGACTGGAGCGGATCTGGGCGAGAATGGCCTCGAGGTCGTCGTCGAGGTCGATGCCGGCGATTTCCTGGCGCGGTACCATGATGTCGTTGACGGTCACGTTTTCCAAGTCGAGGATCGACAGCAGCATGGACTGGTGACGCCGGGGAATCATGGTGCCGGCTTCGTGAACGACCGTGCGTAGCTCGTCGCGGGTTAGATTGTCGGCGCCACCGTCGATGTCGCGGATACCCATCAAGCGAAGTAGGCCATTGGAGATCGCATTGACGAGCCACACCAGTGGGTAGAAGAGCTTGAGCAGGGGCTCGAGCGCCATGGAGGCCGGGTAGGCGACGCGTTCGGGCTTGACCGCGGCGAACGTCTTGGGCGTGACCTCGGCGAAGATCAGAATCACGATGGTCAGCACGGCGGTGGAAATGGCTGGCCCCGAGACGTCTCCGAAGAAGTGGATGGCGATGATCGTGGCGATGGAGGCAGCGAGATTGTTGACGAAGTTATTGCCGATGAGAATGACGCCAATCAGCCGGTCGGGGCGGCTCAGCAGCCGCATCACGCGCTTGGCGGTGCGCTCTCCGCTATTGGCCTGGTGAGACAGGCGATAGCGGTTGATCGACATCATTCCGGTTTCCGAGCTGGAGAAGAAGGCGGATAGGCAAATGAGCACGAACAGCAGCGTTAGCAGCAGCCCTAAGGGTATGTCATCGCTCAAGGTGGAGAGGTCCTCGCTGAAAAGCCAACATCGTTTGTAGGGTTTCCCCTTGGAAGTGTCAAGTTGCCGCGTGTCCGCCTAGATATCGTGAAAGATAAGCTGTAGCGCGACCTTGGTACCGAAATAGCCGAGTACCAGCAACAGGCAGCCGCCCAGGGTCCAGCGCATTGCGCGCGCGCCGCGCCAGCCTAGCCAGTGCCGGCCGATCAGTAGCCCCGTGAAGATCAGCCAGGCGGCGAGGGAGAATACCGTCTTGTGGACGAGATGCTGGGCGAAAAGGTTATCGATGAAGATGAAACCACTGACAATGGCCGCCGTGAGTAATAGTAGACCGGCGCCGATGAGTTCGAACAGCAAGCGCTCCATGCTCGTGAGCGGTGGCAGCACCTGAATGATGCCGCGTGTATGACGGCGTTTGAGGGCGTGGTTCTGAAACGTTACCAACACGGCCTGTACGGCCGCGATGCTGAGCAGTGCCGAGGCCACGCTGGAGGTCACGATGTGAAAGACGATGCCGGCTGAGACGTTGGACTCGACCATGCGGCTTGGATAAAGCATGAGTGCAATCAGCGTCAAAGCGGCCAATGGGAAGAGGCCGACACCGGCATTCAGCAATGGTTTGATCAGGCTGACCGCGATCAACAGGGCGGCAATCAACCAGCTAAAGAGTGAGGCGCTTTCGAAAAGCCCTAGATGCAGGCCATGGCCGAGAAACACACTGTGCGCCACGACCACAGTGTGGGCGCTGACTGCGAGTAAGCCCAGCGAACGCACCAAGGTCGTTCTGGTCGGGACACGCCTGGCAAGTGCCAGCGCCTGCCAGGCGCCCGCAGCGAGGTAACAGACAATGGCGAGAATCGCAAAAGGCAGCGCCTGCATCGGTGGCCAATCCCTGCGCCGGTCGGCGTCGAAGAAAGTGAAGCGTCAATATCACGTGAGCCTGTCACGCGGACTCGGGAGCGTTACTATAGCGAATCCCCGCGCCGTAGCGAATCCCCCCATCGCTCGCGCTGTGCAACGAGTGCATGGAGAGAGTCGCCACGAACGCGTATAATCGATGTTCCATGCCTAGGCAATTCCTGCCGGAGAGCGCCATGTTTGAAAGTTTGACCGATCGCCTGTCGGGCACGCTGAAGTCGATCACCGGTCAGGCAAAGCTGACCGAGGACAACATCAAGGACACGCTGCGCGAGGTGCGCCGTGCACTACTGGAGGCCGACGTGGCGCTGCCGGTAGTCAAGGCGTTCGTCGAGCGGGTGCGCGAGCGCGCCGTGGGACAAGAAGTCTCGCGCAGCCTGTCGCCGGGGCAGCAGTTCGTCAAGATCGTCCAGCAGGAGCTGGAAGCGATCATGGGCGAGGCCAACGAGGCGCTGTCGCTCAAGAGCACGCCCTCGGTGGTCCTGATGGCCGGCCTGCAGGGTGCGGGTAAAACGACCTCGGTCGCCAAGTTGGCGCGCTTCCTGCGCGAGCGGGAAAAGAAAAAAGTGCTGGTGGTTTCCGCCGACGTCTATCGCCCGGCCGCCATTGACCAGCTTGAGACGTTGGCCAACGAGGTAGAGGTCGACTTCTTTCCCTCGACCAGTGCCCAGCAGCCGGTGGACATCGCCCAGGCGGCGATCAAGCATGCCAAGATCCAGTTCCACGACGTAGTGATCGTGGATACCGCCGGTCGACTGTCTGTCGATCAGGCGATGATGGAAGAAATCCAGGCCTTGCATGGGGCGGTGTCGCCGGATGAGACGCTGTTCGTGGTCGATGCCATGACCGGCCAGGATGCCGCTAATACCGCGCAGGCTTTCCATGAGGCGTTGCCGCTGACCGGGGTGATCCTCACCAAGGCGGATGGTGACGCCCGTGGCGGGGCGGCGCTCTCGGTGCGCCATGTCACTGGCAAGCCGATCAAGTTCATGGGCATGGGCGAGAAAGTCGATGCCCTCGAGCCGTTTCACCCGGATCGTGTCGCTTCGCGGATTCTAGGCATGGGCGACATGCTATCGCTCATCGAGGAAGCCGAGCGCAGTGTCGACCAGGGCAAGGCGGAGAAACTGGCCAAGAAGGTCAAGAAAGGCAACGGTTTCGATCTCGAGGACTTCCGCGAACAGCTCCAGCAGCTCAAGAAGATGGGCGGCATGGGTGGCTTGATGGGCAAACTGCCCGGCATGGGGCAGATGGCCGAGGCCGCTCAGGGACCGGGTGCCGAAAAAGAGCTAGGCAAGCTCGAGTCGCTGATCAACTCGATGACCCCGAAGGAGCGCCGCAAGCCGGAGATCATCAGCGGCTCGCGAAAGCGTCGTATCGCAGCGGGTGCCGGATTACAGGTGCCCGATCTCAATCGTCTGCTCAAGCAGCACAAGCAAATGCAGAAGATGATGAAAAAGGCCGGCAAGAAAGGCGGTATGCAGAAAATGATGCGCGACATGGGCGGTGGCATGGGTGGTCCTGGCATGGGCGGCTCTGGCATGGGCGGTGGTCGCGGTGGCGGCTTCCCGCGCCGTTGATAACGTCTTTCCTTGTCAAGGAAAAAGGTTTCCAATGCGTGCCTTTTTCCGTAGAATGCTGCGTCTTCGCAGGTGGGTCTTGCCCGCCGCGACAGTCCGTGGCGTAACGTAAAACTTCAACCGTAGGATTATAGCGCATGGTTACCATCCGTTTGGCCCGTGGTGGCGCCAAGAAGCGTCCCTTTTATCACCTCACCGTCAGCGACTCGCGTAAGTCTCGCGACGGTCGTTTCATCGAGCGTATCGGCTTCTTCAACCCGGTGGCCCGTGGTCAGGAAGAGCGCCTGCGCGTCGATCTCGAGCGTGCCGAGCATTGGCAGGGGCTGGGTGCCCAGCTCTCCGATCGCGTCGCCGAGTTGCTGAAAGAAGCACGCAAGCAGCAAGCGTGAGTGGAATGCCCGCTATGTCGTATGAGAACGGTCACGCCGATGCGGCGCAAGGTGACGAGCACGTGGTGCTTGGCCGCCTGACCAGTCCCTACGGCGTAAAAGGGTGGTTGAAGGTGTATTCGTACACCAGCCCCATCGAGGGCATCTTCGAGCATGCCGAATGGGTGTTGTCACTGCGCGGCGAGCACCTCGCGTGCAAGCTGAACCAGGGGCGCCCCCAGGGCAAAGGGCTGGTCGCCAGCCTGGAAGGCATCTCGAGCCGCGAAATGGCCGAACGTTGGGCTGGCGCGGATATTCTCCTGCCCAAGCAGGCATTGCCGGCGCTCGCGCCGGGCGATTATTACTGGTACCAGCTCGAAGGCCTGCAGGTCGAGACGCTGTCCGGTGAATGCCTGGGGCAAGTGAACTATCTCTTCGAGACGGGCGCCAACGATGTGTTGGTGATCCAGCCGAATGCGGCGAGTCTCGATGATCGGGAACGGCTGTTGCCGTTTCTGCCCGACGGCGTGATCCGCGAGGTGGATCTCGAAGCCGGGCGTATGACAGTAGATTGGGATCCCGAATTCTGACGCCGTTCTAGGGTGTCGCTGGCCGAGTGATGAAGCCGTGTGGATTGGTGTTGTCTCCCTGTTCCCGGAGATGTTCGAGGCCATCACCCGTTACGGCGTAACGGGACGTGCCGTCGACCAGGGATTGCTAGCGGTGGATTTCTGGAACCCCCGGGACTACGCCACTGATAAGCACCGCACGGTGGATGACCGGCCTTATGGCGGTGGCCCCGGCATGCTGATGAAGGTCGACACGCTGCGACCTGCTATTGCCGAGGCGCGCCGTAACGCCGAACACCGGGGCTGTGAACCGGCGCGTACGCGCGTGGTCTACCTGTCGCCCCAAGGGCGGCGGCTCGACCAGCGTGGTGTGCAGGAACTGGCTGAGTTGGACGCTCTAATCGTCGTCGCCGGTCGTTACGAGGGTATTGACGAGCGAGTGGTCGAGGCCGATATCGACGAAGAATGGTCGATCGGCGATTATGTGCTCAGCGGCGGTGAATTGCCGGCCATGGTGATGGTCGATGCCGTGTCTCGTTTGGTGCCAGGGGTACTTGGCCATGGCGATTCGGCACTTGAGGATTCCTTTAGCGAGGGGCTTTTGGATTGCCCGCATTACACGCGTCCCGAGGTGATCGATGGGCGCCGTGTGCCGGACATCCTGCTTAGTGGCAATCACGCGGCGATTCGCCGCTGGCGACTGAAGCAGTCCCTCGGGCGGACCTGGCTCAGGCGGCCGGACCTTCTCGAAGGTCGCGCTCTGGACCGCGAGCAGCAGCAGTTGCTTGACGAGTTCATCGCGGAAGATGTCGCAAGCCAGCACGTCGGTAGGACGGAGGAGCGACGGACGCTCGATGAATGAGCGCCGCGCGTCACCCACAACGTCGATTCCCGCGTTTCGCGACGCCGGGATCACGACCGACTCTCGAGCCATGAAGAAGAGGCGGTCATCCAAATATCAAGGAGTTTAGTCATGAGCAGCAAGAACAAGGTGATCCAGGCGCTCGAAACCGAGCAGATGAGCAAGAACGTTCCGGAATTCTCGCCAGGTGACACCGTGACCGTTCAGGTCAAGGTCGTGGAAGGCAACCGTGAGCGTCTGCAGGCCTTCGAAGGCGTTGTGATCGGCAAGCGCAACCGCGGGCTCAACTCCGCGTTCACCGTGCGCAAGATTTCCCACGGTGTCGGCGTCGAGCGTACTTTCCAGACGTACAGCCCGCTGGTTGACTCCATTGCGGTCAAGCGTCGTGGTGACGTGCGTCAGGCCAAGCTGTACTACCTCCGCGAGCGTAGCGGCAAGTCTGCTCGCATCAAGGAAAAGCTGACTCGTTAAGCGGCTTGCGGCGTCGTCGAGACGTCATGAGCGCTTCCTTTGAGGAGCGCTCGACGAGAACCCCGCGGGCCCTTGGCTCGCGGGGTTCTTGCATATGGGATGAGCGAAGGCGGCGCATGGAGGGCAGAGTCGGTGGAGGATCTTGGGTGGCGTGACGCGTTTCTTGATGGGCTCTGGCTGGAGCGCGGACTTAGCCAGCATACACTGGATGCCTACCGTCGCGATCTGGACGCCTGGCTGGCGCATCTCACGTCGCGCAGCGAGTGTCTACTGGCTCCCGGGGAGGACGCCTTGGAGACATTTCTGACGGCACGTCGCGAGCACTACCATCCCCGCTCGGTAGCGCGTCTGTTATCTTGTCTGCGGCGTTTTTACCGTTGGGCACTGGCCGAAGGGCATATCACCCATGATCCTCTGGCCGAAGCGCGTGCTCCCAAGGCCGTCGCCAAATTGCCCAACACTCTGGATGAAGCCGAGGTCGAGCGTCTGCTCGAGGCGCCTGACTTGGCTACGCCGCTAGGACTGCGCGATCGCACCATGCTCGAAGTGTTATATGGATGCGGCCTGCGCGTCTCCGAACTGGTCGGTTTGGCGGTGGATGCGGTCAACTTGCGCCAGGGTGTGTTGCGGGTGCTCGGCAAGGGCGATAAAGAGCGCCTGGTGCCGCTAGGTGAGGAGGCCGCCGTGTGGCTCGAGCGCTATCTACGCCAGGAGCGTGGAGCGCTGATGAACGACCCGACGCGTCCCCCCTTGTTTCCCGGACGCCATGATGGGTTCATGACCCGCCAGACGTTCTGGCATCGTATCAAGCGACATGCCGTAGTGGCCGGTATCGACAAGCCTCTCTCGCCGCACACGCTGCGCCATGCATTCGCGACGCACTTGTTGAATCATGGGGCCAATCTGCGTGTCGTACAGATGTTGCTGGGTCATAGTGACCTGTCGACCACGCAAATCTATACCCAGGTGGCACAGGCGCGTCTGGAAGCGCTGCATGCCCAACATCATCCTAGAGGTTGACCAATGTCTAGAGCCGTATTGTCGGTCATGGGAGGCGCTCTGGTCCTCCTGGCCGCACCACTAAGCTTTGCCGCGCCGCCTGAAGGGTTGGCCGACAATCTTACCCACAATGGGCAGCCGTTGCCGGTGGCGTCGATCCAGGAATCACCGCTACCGGGGCTCTATGAAGTCCGCCTCAAAGGCGGCGACACGTTCTATACGGACGCCAATGGGGAATATCTGGTGGTAGGCGACCTGTATCGCAACCGCGATGGGCAGATGGTCAACTTGACCGAGCGTGCTGCCAACGAACGCCGCCAGGCGCGTCTCGCTGACATTTCCGAGGAGGAACGCGTCATCTACAAACCCGCCGGCGAGGTCAAGGCGCGTATCACCGTTTTTACCGATACCTCGTGCCCTTATTGCCAAAAATTGCATAAGGAAGTTCCCCGTCTCAATCGGATGGGAATCGAGGTAGACTATCTGGCCTTCCCACGTGCGGGTGTCGACTCCAAGGCGGCGCGTGTGATGAGCCAAGTATGGTGCGCTGACAATGCCTCTGCGGCGCTCACCGCCGCGATGCGCGGAGATGCCCCGGATAGCACGGCGCAGTGCGAGGCACCGGTGGCTGAGCAACATGCTCTGGGAGTGGAGCTAGGCATTCGAGGCACGCCCGCCATCATGCTGCCGGATGGCCGTATGGTGTCGGGGTACGTGCCGGCCGAGCGGCTGGCGTCGATGCTTGGCATCGAAAAATGACCGGCCGACGATAATACGATGGCCTTCGGCGCCAGGTGCTGGAGGCTCGCAGGACACATACACTGAGCAAGAGGAGCGTGACGTTGAAACCGGTGAGAGTAGGTATCTGTGGGCTAGGGACCGTGGGTGGCGGTACCTTCAATGTGTTGACGCGCAATGCGGACGATATCGCCCGTCGCGCTAGTCGGCCGATTATCGTCGAGCAAGTCGGTACGCGTCGCGATAACCCGCAATGCGAAACCGCCGGGGTCAAGGTCACCCGTGATGTCTTCGAGGTGGCACGCAATCCCGATATCGATGTGTTGGTCGAACTGATCGGCGGCTACGACGTGGCCCGTGAGCTGGTGATGACCGCCATCGAGAACGGCAAGCATGTGGTCACCGCCAACAAGGCGCTGATCGCCGTGCACGGCAACGAGATCTTCCAGGCCGCGCATGAGAAGGGCGTGATCGTGGCCTTCGAGGCGGCCGTGGCCGGCGGTATCCCGGTGATCAAATCGCTGCGTGAAGGCCTGGGGGCCAACCGCATTCAATGGCTTGCCGGCATCATCAACGGCACCGGCAACTACATTCTGACTCACATGCGCGACGAAGGCCGTGCCTTCGACGACGTGCTCGCCGAGGCGCAGGCACTGGGATATGCCGAAGCCGACCCGACCTTCGATGTCGAAGGCATCGACGCCGCGCACAAGCTGACCATTCTGGCGTCGATCGCCTTCGGTGTGCCGCTGCAGTTCGATAAGGCCTATACGGAGGGCATCTCGCGGGTCACGGCCGATGATGTCGAACAGGCCGATCAACTGGGCTACATCATCAAGCACCTGGGAATTTCCAAGCGCACCGAAAAGGGTCTCGAACTTCGCGTGCATCCGACATTGATCCCCAAGGAGCGCCTGCTGGCCAGCGTGCATGGCGTGAAGAACGCCATCGCCGTGATGGGCGATGCCGTGGGCCCGACACTTTATTATGGCGCCGGCGCAGGGGCCGAACCCACGGCCTCGGCAGTGGTCGCCGACTTGCTCGACGTGGCGCGCGATATCACCACCGAGCATCATTATCGTGTGCCGTATCTCGCCTTCAGCGGCATCGACGAGGCTGACGGCTCGCTGCCGATCCTGCCCATGGAGGACATCGTCACTGCCTACTACCTGCGTCTGCTGGCGGTGGACCGTCCGGGCGTGCTGGCGCGGGTGGCGACGATCCTTTCCGAGCAAGGGATTTCCATCGAGGCGATCATCCAGAAGGAAGCCACCGAAGGCGAGCTGGTGCCCATCATCCTGATGACGCATCGCACCCGCGAGCAGCACATGAACGAAGTGATTCGTCAGCTCGAATCGCTGGCCGATATCGCCGGTCCGGTGACCCGGATTCGTGTCGAAGCCCTCGACGAGCAAGAATAAACCAGGACGGAAGAGACAAGAAGTAAGACGTAAGAGAGAAAAGCGGCCTTTCAGGTTCTCGCTATGGGGTCTCTTCGTTCTTCCAGCTTCCAGCGGCGAAGCCGCGCTCTTCCTTCTAGCGAGGAAACCGAGCAATGCGCTATATCAGTACGCGCGGCCAGGCGCCGGCGCTGAGTTTCGAAGAAGTAGTGTTGACCGGGATGGCCAGCGATGGCGGTCTCTACGTGCCGGAGACGATTCCCACGCTCTCGACGGAGGATCTCGAGGCGATGGCGGGTCTGTCCTATGCCGAGATCGCGTTTCGCGTGATGAAGCCCTTCGTCGGCGGCGAGATCGACGACGAGACCTTCCGAGGCCTCGTCACGGATGCCTATGCCTCCTTTAGTCACGAAGCGGTGGTGCCCCTCAATCAGCTGTCGAGCAATCATTTCCTGCTCGAACTGTTCCATGGCCCGACCCTGGCATTCAAGGACGTCGCCCTGCAGTTGCTGGGGCGCATCCTCGATCACTTCCTGGCCAAGCGGGGCGAGCGTGCGGTGATCATGGGCGCGACGTCCGGGGATACCGGGTCGGCGGCGATCGAAGGCTGTCGGCATTGCGACAACCTCGACATCTTCATCCTGCATCCGCACAACCGTGTATCCGAGGTACAGCGTCGGCAGATGACCTCGGTGCTGGCTGACAACGTCTTCAACATCGCCATCGAGGGCGATTTCGACGATGCCCAGGCGATGGTCAAGGCAAGCTTCGCCGATCAAGCGTTCCTGAATGGCACGCGCCTGGTGGCGGTCAACTCCATCAACTGGGCGCGCATCATGGCGCAGGTGGTCTATTACGTGGCCTCTGCGGTGGCCTTGGGCGCGCCGCAACGCGAGGTAAGCTTCTGCGTGCCCTCGGCCAACTTCGGCAATGTTTTCGCCGGCTACGTGGCCTATCGTATGGGACTGCCGGTCAAGCAGTTCGTCGTCGCGACCAATGCCAACGATATCCTGCATCGCACCTTGGCCGACAACGATTTCTCCAAGCAGGCGCTCAAGGCGACCCTGGCACCGTCGATGGATATCGTGGTGTCGTCGAACTTCGAACGCTTGCTGTTCGAGGCTTACGAGCGCGATGGCGACGCCGTGCGCGATCTGCTCGAGCGCTTTCAGCACGAGCCGGCGGTGCTCGCCGAGGCGCCACTGGCACGGCTACGCGAGAAATTCGTCAGTCACAGCGTGGATGACGACACCATCCTCGAGGTGATTCGCGAAGCGCATGGGCGTACCAAGGAGTTGCTCGATCCGCATACCGCGACGGGGTATCGCGCTGCCGAGCGTGTTCGTGCGGATGTCTCTACACCGATGATCACCCTGGCGACCGCGCATCCGGCCAAGTTCGCCGATGCGGTGCTCCAGGCGGGCTTCGAGGGCGTGCCGCTGCCCGCTCACATGGCTGACTTGCTCGAGCGTGAAGAACGCTACACTGTACTGCCGGCCGAGCTCGAGGCCGTGCAGGCCTTCGTCGCCGAACAGCGCCGTTGATGTCCTGGGCGCGTCGTGGTGCCCCGCGACGCCCCGGTTTGCCATCTCGCCGTCCCCGAGGAGTCATTCGTGTCAGTAGCCGAGCATGACCCGCAACGCCTGCTGAATCGCCGTATCCTGTCTCGCCCGCGCGATGAGGACGTCTATCGCCGCGCACAGTCGGCCGGGCTCAGCGAACTGCAGGCACGGATACTCGCTGGGCGTCTGCACGACTACACGGATGATATAGCGTCGCTGATCGACCCCAGCCTGCGTTATCTGGCGCATCCCGAGCGTCTGCAGGACGCACGCCGTGCTGCGGAAAGGGTCGCCCTGGCGGTGGCCGAGGGCGAGCATATCGGCATCTTGACCGATTATGACGTCGACGGTATCACCTCACACGTCGTTATTCTGCGGACCCTGAACGAGCTGTTTGGTGTGCCGATGCATAAGCTGCACAGCTTGATCGGCCATCGTATCTTCGATGGCTATGGGATCAGCTTGCCGCTGGTGGAGCGCACCCTGGCGTTATCGCCACGCCCCAGCCTGGTGATCACCGCCGACTGCGGTAGTTCCGACGAGCCGCGTATCGCGCGTCTGCGAGAGGCCGGGCTCGATGTCGTGGTCACCGATCATCACGCCTTGCCCACGGCGGGGCCGCCGGCGTCGGCCTATGCCACCGTCAATCCCACGCGCAGCGATTGCGATTACCCGGACCCCACCATCGCCGGTTGCATGGTGGCGTGGCTGACCATGTCGCTGACGCGCTCGGTGCTCATCGAACAGGGCGTACTGCCGTCCTCGATTCCCAAGCTGTCGCCGTGGCTTTCCTACGTCGCCCTGGGCACGGTGGCGGATTGCGTTTCGCTGGGGGCGAGCCCCGCCAACCGCGCCGTGGTCAGCCATGGGCTGACGTTGATCAACCGCATGGGCGCCGCCTGCTGGCGCGTCATGGCCGAGCGGCTGGGGGACGATAGCGTGCCCTTCGATGCCGAGACCCTGGCCTTTCAGATGGGCCCGCGCATCAACGCGCGCTCGCGCCTCGACGACCCTTACGCGGCGCTGCATTTCATGCTCGCCGCCGATGACGCCTCGGCGCGGCGTCATCTCGAGGTGCTGGATACCGACAACCAGTCGCGCAAGGCGATCGAGGCGGACATGGTCGAGAGCGCCCGAGCATTGGCCCTCGACGCGCTGGCCGAGGGGGCATCGGCCATCGTGGTCTTCCTCGAGGATGGCCATGCCGGTGTGCAGGGCATCGTCGCCTCGCGCTTGGTGCAGGCCTTCGGGCGGCCCACGCTGGTGCTCACGCCGGCCGCTGCGCCGGGTATGCTGACCGGTTCGGGACGTTCCATCGAGGGCTTGCACCTGCGCGATGCATTGCAGCGTGCGCATGAACTGGCCCCCGAGGCGTTGCCGCGTTTCGGTGGCCACCGGGGGGCGGCGGGCATTGGCGTACCCCGCGAGCGTCTGGCGGAATTTCGCGATGCCTTTCTCACGGCGGTCGAGGAACAACTTGGTGACCGCGACCTTTTTCCGTATGTGCTGACTGACGGCGCCTTGACGCCCGAGCAGCTGTCGCTGGCGGCGGTGGATGAACTGGCGCGCTTGGCGCCCTACGGTCGCGAGTTCGACGCCCCGCTTTTCGACGGCGAGTTTCGCATTGAGCAGCTACGCCCGGTGGGGGCCGAGGGTAACCATCTGATGCTTGAGCTCTCGTGTGGCGCGGTGAGCCTCAAGGCGATCTGGTTTCGCGCCCTGACACCCGGCGAACTGCCGCCATTCGGACTTGGCGATCGTCTGCGCTGTGCCTACAAGCTGGCACGTAACCGCTGGCGGGGGCGAGAGTCATTGCAGTTGATGATCGAGCATGCCGAGCCTGTTTAAGGGGGAAGAGGGAAGAGGGAAGAGGGAAGAGGGAAGAGGGAAGAGGGAAGAGGGAAGAGGCTAGAAGCTAGAAGCTAGAAGCTAGAAGCTAGAAGCTAGAAGTCGAGAACGATTCTTCTTCCTGGGGTTTCTTCCAGCCGCGTAGCGGCGTTCTTCCTTCTTCAAGACGCGTAGCGTCGTACTGACTTCTTCCCTCTCAGTAATTCGGCCAGACGCCGGGTGTGGCCAGTTCCAGCAGATGACCGTCGGGGTCGCGGAAGTAGAGGCTTTCACCGCCTTTCGGCCAGTGGGTGCGGCCTTCGATGGGGATGTCGTGGGCGGCGAGCTGGGCTTCCCAGTCGGCGAGCGCTTGCGGTTCGATGGCCAGTGCCACGTGCAATCGTCCCGTGCCATCGTGGGGCGGTATGGTGCCCATGCCGTGCGGCAGGTTAACGGTTTCCTGAGTGCTGCCTTGTTGAAACAGCAGCAACACGCTGCCCGGCCCGGCTTCGTACGCGGTGAAGCGGTGATCGGCGGTGAAGGCCGTCAGCTCCATCACGCTCTCGAAGAAGGCCCGGGCGCGGGCCATGTCGGTGACGTAGAGGGCGGTTTCGAGAACGCCTTGGATGCGTGGCATATCACTCCCCGTTTACCGCGACGCGATGGCCCCAGCATAGCCATCACATGGCAATGATCTCAACGTGGCGATAGCCAGAACCACCAGACGATGCCGGCGATCAATGCCAGCCCGATCAGGTTGATGAGAAGTGTCATGCGGCCTCCTCAGACGTTTTGGCACTGTGTGCCGTGGATTTGAATAGCCTCAACCGGTTGGCGTTGCTGACCACGGTGACCGAGGACAACGACATGGCTACGGCGGCGACGATGGGTGAGAGCAGCATTCCCGTCAGCGGATAGAACACCCCGGCGGCGATGGGGATCCCCAGGCCGTTGTAGCCGAAGGCGCCCCACAGGTTCTGTTTGATGTTGCGCAGTGTGGCGCGACTGATCTCGATGGCATCGGCCACGCCGTGAAGCGAGTTGCGCATCAGCGTGATGCCTGCCGATTCGATCGCCACGTCGGTGCCTTGGCCGATGGCGAAGCCCACATTGGCTTGGGCCAGGGCCGGGGCGTCGTTGATGCCGTCGCCGGTCATGCCGACGAGATGCCCGTCGCGTTGCAACTGCGCGACGATCTCGCGCTTGTCCTCGGGCAACAGCTCGGCCTCGACACGCGCGATTCCCAGCGCCTTCGCCACGGCTCGGGCGGTATGCGCGTTATCGCCGGTCAGCATGACCACCTCGATGCCGTCTGCCTGCAAGCGTGCCACGGCGTCACGGCTGTCTTCACGCAGCGGGTCGCTGATGCCGAAGACGCCCAGCACCTTTCCGTCGGCGGCCAGATAGAGCGGTGTCTGCGCCTTGTCTTCAAGTTCGGCGCCCCATGCCTGGGCCTGACCCAGTTCGACATCGCCTTCGCGCATCAGGGCGGCGTTGCCGAGTCGCAGCGACTGGCCCGTGTCGGTGACGGCGGTGACGCCACGCCCGCTGAGGGCCTGAAACTGGCGCAGCTCTGGAAGCGTGGTCTGCGTGGCGCCCTGCTGGTCGGCGTAGTCGCCGAGTGCCTCGGCAAGTGGATGCTCGGAGCCTCGTTCGAGAGCCGCCACCCAGCTCAATGCGGTGTGGGGATCCTCGGTGGCCCACTGAGCCGCGGTCACGCGCGGGCGACCCTCGGTCAGGGTGCCGGTCTTGTCGACGACCAGCGTGGTCAGCTTGCTGGCGGTCTGCAGTGCATCGCCGTCGCGCACCAGGATGCCGTGCTCGGCGGCTTTGCCGACGCCGATCATGGTCGACATCGGTGTCGCCAGCCCCAGGGCGCATGGGCAGGCGATGATCAGTACGGTGGTGGCGGTCACCAGCATGTGGACCAACTGCGGCGCGGGGCCGACATTGAACCAGATTAGCGCTGTGAGGACGGCGATGATCAACACGCTAGGCACGAAGACGGCGGAAATTCGGTCGGCCAAGGCGCCGATGGGGGGCCGCGAGTTCTGGGCGCTGGCTACTTGCTCGACGATGCGTCCCAGGCGACTGTCGGCGCCGATACGGGTGGCGATATAGACCAGCGTGCCGCGGCCGTTGACCGTGCCCGCGCTGACCTCGTCGCCGGGATGCTTGGCGACGGGCTGGGGCTCGCCGGTGAGCATCGATTCGTCGACATGGCTGTCGCCTTCCTCGACGCGGCCATCCACGGCCAGGCGCTCGCCGGGACGCACGCGAATGCGGTCATCGACGGCGACTTCCTCGAGCGGCACGTCGTGTTCATTACCGTTGCGAATCACCCGAGCGGTGGGTGCCTGCAGGTCGAGCAGGCGATTGAGCGCCCGGGACGTGCGCCCTCGGGCACGCAGTTCCATGGCATTGCCGAGGCTGATCAGGCCGATGATCATCACCGAGGCTTCGAAATAAAGCCCGCGCGCGGCGACTGGAATCGCCTCGGGGATCAGTACCACCGTCATCGAATAGAGCCAGGCGGTGCCGGTACCGACGGCGATCAGGGTATCCATGTTGGCCTGATGGTGACGGAAGGTTTTCCAGGCATTGATGAAGAAGCGCCGGCCTGCCGTGGCCATGATGCCTAGTGTGACCACACCGATCAGCAGCCAGACCCAGCGCTCCATACCGCTCAACTGTGGATGATGAAACAGCATGCTGCCCATCAGCAGCACTCCAGGGATGAGCCCCAATGCGGTGTCGCGGAGCCGTTGGCGATACTCGCGCGCCTCGTTTTGTTCACGGGTGCGTGCGGCCTGGCCGAGATCCTCGATGGGCTCGGCACCGTAGCCGACCGCTTCGACGGCATCGACCATTTGCTGGGGACTCGCGTCGCCGAAGATCTCGGCGGTATGCGAGCCGAAGTTGACGCTGGCCGAGCGCACGCCGGGCGTGGCGTTCAAGGCCTGGGTAATGGTGTTGACGCAGCCGGCGCAGGTCATGCCGGACAGCGACAGACGTACCGGCGCCCCGCCGGGCGTTGTTTCCGTGTCTTGCCGATCACCGCTCGAGGCCGTCGATGTCGTCGCTGATGCACTGTCGTCAACGGCACTGGTCATCGTTTCCGGTGGGTAGCCGGCTTGCTCGAGCAACGTGCTCAGGCGCTCCGCGTCCAGGGATGATTCGACATCGAGGCGCTTTGCACCGGGCTCGCCGCTGACCTCGGCTTGACCATCCTCGGCTTGGATCGCCTCGCGCATGCGTTTGACGCAGCCCTGGCAGTTCATGCCGGGCACGGTGAAAGAATGGGGAGCCGTTGTGCTCATCTTGCGTTCTCCGTTTGGGGCGCTCATGGCGCCTGGCGTGAGAAACCGTCATCACTTTCCATGGACAGGCTCTTCCATGGGCAGGCTCTCGATCAGCCGGCACAAGCTATGACCGTCGGGCGTGCCATCCGGCATATCCCTCCAGGTAGCCAAAGCGTGTTCCATGCGCGTCGCCAGGGCCTGCAACTCACGGATGCGCGACTGAATTTCCGGCAAACGTTCGGCCAGTAGGTCGCGCACCATGGGGCACGGAGAGTCGCCATGGTCGGCGTGCTCGAGAATCTCGCGCACCTCACGCAGACTGAACCCCAGCGTGCGAGCGCGCTGTATGAAACGCAGGCGGTTGAGGTCGTCGGCATCGTAGAGTTGATAGCCGTTGCCGGGATCGCGTTGCGGATGCAATAGCGCCTCGCGTGTGTAATGGCGCACCGTTTCGCCGGTGACGTCGGCGGCTCGGGCCAGATCGCTGACTTTCATGGCACCCTCCTGAATGATAAGAAAAGTCTATAACCTTTGTGTTACACAAAGGTCAAGGCGATCCTGACCTATTTTTACTGCCCTACGATAAAAAGCTGAAATGCTTGAAGAAGTATCTCGCATGTCCTGACAGAGATCAGATGAGGGACTGCTTATAAGACTAAAGAATGAGCGTTGCTGAGATTAAAACGAACGTTTGCTCTTGACTTGAAAACGCCCATCGGCCAAAACGAAGAGGCACGCCATTATTCGGGCAAGGGTAAAAACCTAAGACAATTTTCGCCTTCACGTCTCCGCAGAAGAGGACGTTTTCATGCATAACAACATCAATAAGCTCACTGTCGCCGTGACTTTGGCATCTGCCGTGCTGGCCTCCGGTCAGGCCGCTGCGTCGGGCTTTCAGGTCAGAGAACAGAGCGCCAAAGCACTGGGTAACGCCATGGCCGGGGCGGCGGCTGGTGCCGAGGATGTCAGCTATATGACCTATAACCCGGCAGCCATCGGTAATGTCGAGGGCACCCAGGTGGCTGGCGGTATTTCCTATATCGATGCCGGCTTCGAATTGACCGATGCGTCAGCGAGTTCCGTCAGTGGGGCAAACTATTCGGGAAGTGGCAATAACGAAGGGGGCGAGGAAGCCTGGGTGCCCAGCTTCGCCTTCAAGACGCGCTTGAGTGAACGCTTTGATTTTGGGTTTGCGATCTCCGCGCCGTATGGCCTCTCGACGAAGTATGACAAGGAGTGGATCGGCCGCTATCACGCCGTCGAGACCGAGCTCAAGACTATCGACATCCAGCCGACGCTGAATTACCGCGCCACCGACCGCCTCAACCTCGCTGTGGGGCTACGCGCTCAGTATGCCGACGCCACGCTGTCCAATGCCATCGATCTGGGGAGGCAGGTCGGTGCAGCGGGGGCTTATGACGGTATGGCCGAGGTCACCGGCGATGACTGGGGCTATGGCTACACCTTGGGGGCATTATTCCAGGCCACCGAGCGGACCCGTCTGGGGATCAGCTACCGTTCGGAGGTCGAGCTGACGCTGGACGGTGACGTCGACTACAGCTCCGACAATCCGGTCGGCCAGCAGGTGCTGGCAGTCTCGGGTCTGCAGGACGGGGGCGGCAAGGCGGATCTCACCACGCCGGCCAATCTCAATATGGGGATCTATCATCAGTTGACCGATCGGCTCGCCTTGATGGCCAATGCCGAATGGACGGAGTGGAGCAGCTTCAAGGAACTCACCGTCGAGTCCGGTGGTCGCGAATTGAGCACCACGACCGAAAACTGGGACGATACCTGGGCCTTCTCGGTCGGGGCGAACTATCGGCTAAACTCGCAGTGGATGCTGAGAACGGGGCTGGGGGTCGATGAATCGCCGGTGCCGGACAGCGAGCACCGTACGCCGCGTGTACCCGATGCCGACCGCCGCTGGGCGACGCTCGGGGCGACCTGGATGCCGACCTCGAACCTGGGCGTGACAGTGGGTTACATGCACGTCTTCGGTGACGATGGCGATATTGATCAGAACGCCACGCCGACCAACGAGAATGCTAACCGTGGCAACCTCTCCGGGACCTATGAAGTCGAGGCCGATGTCTTCGCATTGTCGATGGATTATAGCTTCTGAGTCGACAATGACCGTGTCGAAGGCGCTATATAACGACGAATCCCGGCAAATGCCGGGATTCGTCGTTCGGGGGTAAAGGCCAGACCAAGCAAGGTCAGTGACAAAGGTGGCACTTGGCCTTCTTTGAACCCCTCACTTGAGAGGCTTCAGGGGGCTCCAGTCCTTGCGATTGGCCAGAAACTCGGGTCGCGGACGGTTGCCGCAGTACGGGTCGTGCAGCGTGTTCTCGACACTGTTGTAGACGAAGAACAAGTTGCTGCGTGGCCAGCACGACATGTTGGTATTCGAGCCATGCAGGGTATTGCACTCGAACATCACCAGCGAGCCCACAGGCCCCTTGGGTGCCTCGATATCGCCCTTGATCATCAGATCACGCAGGCTGGCATCGTCCGGTACGCCGATCTCCTGGCTCTTCAGCGACTCCTTGTAGTTATTCTCCGGCGTGCGGCCCACGCAGGGAACGAAGTAATGGTGCGAGCCGGGTACCAGCATCAGCGGGCCGTTGAACTCGCCGTTCTCGGTAAGAATGATCGAACAGCTCACCGAGCGCATGCGTGGCATGCCATCTTCGCTGTGCCAGGTCTCGAAATCGGAATGCCAGTCGAAGCCTTTGCCTTTGAAGCCGGGCTTGTAGTTAATCCGCGACTGATGAATATAGGCGTCGCCACCGAGGATCTGCTGGACCATCGCCAACAGGCGCGGGTCGCGCGTCAGGCGGCTGAAGCGCTCGGATACCTCGTGGATACCGAAGATCGAACGAATTTCCTGTTTGCTGGGTTCGAGGACGGTGCCTTCCGAGAGCTTGAGGTCATCATCGTTCTCGTAGTCGGCCAACTCATCCAGGAACGCGGCCATCTCGTCTTCATCGAAGAAACCTTCGAAGGAAAGAAAACCCTTGCGTTCGAATTCGTCGAGCTCGGCTTCGCTGAGCGGCCCCTTGCGTTGCTTGCCCTCGCTATGCACCACCGGGTCAATGCGCTCGAACATCCCCAGTTTGCGTTCCAGGCGTGTCGGGAATAGATCTTGAGTCTCTTTCATCGCAAACTCCTCCGTTAGTCTGCTTTGAAATGATATCGCTACTGTCCACATATAAAAGTAGCCGGGTAGGACAGCATCGACAACACTTCGTCGCCTATCGGTAGTCTTCCTGACCACCTCGCCGAAGCTACGCCTCAATTCTTCGTGTGTATTTAGCCTGTGTTAAGGCGCGTTCGAAGTAAGTAAGTCCAAGGCGCCCATTGCGAGGTGTGGAGGGACGAAACGCCGGAGTCAAGCAGCGGCGTCAACGAAGGCGGCCCGCATCAGTTCCTGGGTATAGCGTTCGCGCGGGTTGGCGAAGATCTCCTCGGTAGCGCCCTGTTCGACGACCTGGCCCTCCTTCATCACCAGTACGGTGTCGGCCAGCGCGCGCACCACTGAGAGGTCGTGGCTGATGAACAGGTAGGTCAAGTCGTGCTTGCGTTGCAATTCGCGCAGCAGGTGGATCACCGTGACCTGTACCGAGCGGTCGAGCGCCGAGGTAGGCTCGTCGAGCAGCAGGAACTCCGGCTTGAGTACCAGTGCCCGGGCGATGGCGATACGCTGGCGCTGGCCGCCGGAAAATTCGTGCGGGTAGCGATTGCGCATCGCCGGGTCCAGCGCGACTTCCTTGAGGGTCTCGATCACTCGTGTCTCGCGTTGACGACGGTTGAACTCGGGGTGGTGTACGCGCAGCCCCTCGCTGATTACTTCGCCGACGGTCATGCGCGGCGACAGCGAGCCGAAGGGGTCTTGGAAGACCACCTGCATGCGCGAGCGCAGTGGTCGCATGCGGCCGGTATCGAGCGTGGCGATATCGCTGCCATCGAATCGAATCTCGCCGCGACTTTTGAGCAGCCGCAGCAATGCTCGGCCCAGCGTCGACTTGCCCGAGCCGGACTCGCCGACGATCCCCACGGTCTGCCCGCGACGAATGCTCAGGTCGATGCCGCGCACCGCCTCGAAGTGCTCGTTGTCGCGGAACAGGTGCTTCTTGAGTGCGAAACGTACGCGCACGTCCTTCGCTTCCAGAAGCATCGGCATTGTCGCGTCGACCGGCGCCTTGCGACCACGCGGGTCAGCATCGATCAGCATGCGTGTGTAATCGTGTCGGGGATTGCCGAATACCTCGCTAGTGGTGCCGGATTCGACCAGCTCACCATGGCGCATCACACACACCCGGTCGGCGAAGTGGCGCACGATCCCCAGATCGTGAGTGATGAACAGAATCGCCATGCCGTAGCGCGCCTGCAGGTCCTTGAGCAGCGCCAGGATCTGCGCCTGAACGGTGACGTCGAGCGCGGTGGTCGGTTCGTCGGCGATCAGCAGCTCCGGCTCACAGGCCAGCGCCATGGCGATCATTACCCGCTGACGCTGGCCGCCGGAGAGTTCGTAGGGGTAACTGTCGATGCGCCGAGCAGGTTCGGGAATGCCCACCTGCTCGAGCAGTTCGATGACCTTGGCACGTGCCTGACGGCCCTTGAGCCCGCGATGCTTTTCCAGCACCTCGGCGATCTGCCGGCCGATACGCTGCAAGGGATTGAGCGAGGTCATCGGCTCCTGGAAGATCATCGAGATGGCGTTGCCGCGGATGCGCCGCATGCGCTTTGGGGTGACGCTCAACAGGTCCTCGCCCTTGAAGCGGATGGCGCCGGACGTCTGGGCCAGGTCGGGCAGCAGGCGCATCGCGGCGGTCGATGACACCGACTTGCCGGAGCCCGATTCACCGACCAGCGCCAGCGTCTCGCCGGGCTGGATGAAAAAACTCACGCCCTTGACCGCCGAGACCGTGCCGGTGGGCAGTTGGAAGTCGACGCTCAGGTTGTCGATTTCAAGCAGATTGTCAGCCACGGTCACCTCAGCGTGTTTTCGGGTCGAGGGCATCGCGCAACCCATCGCCCAGGAAGTTGAGACAGAACAGCGTCAGCGCGAGGAACACCGACGGCACCAGCAGCAGCCACGGCGCGCTCTGCATCATGTCGGTGCCTTCGGAGATCAGCACGCCCCAGCTAGTCAGCGGCTCCTGCACGCCGAGGCCGAGGAACGACAGGAAGCTCTCGAGCAGGATGACCTTGGGCACGGTGAGCGTGACATAGACGATCACCGGGCCGATGGCATTGGGGATCAGGTGGCGGGTGACGATCTTGCGATCGCGCACGCCCAGCGCATGGGCGGCCTCGATGAACTCGCGCTGCTTGAGCGCCAGCGTCTGGCCGCGCACGATGCGTGCCATGTCGAGCCATTCGACCGCGCCGATGGCGGCGTAGATCAGGAAGATGTTGCGCCCGAACACCACCATCAGCAGGATCACCAGGAACATGAACGGCAGCGAATACAGGATATCGACGAAGCGCATCATGACGTTGTCCAGACGCCCGCCGACATAGCCGGAGATGGCGCCGTAGAGCACCCCGATCACCAGGCTGACGAAAGTCGCGACCACGGCCACCGAGAGCGACACGCGGCCGCCATAGAGGGTGCGGGTGAGCAGGTCGCGACCGTTGGCGTCGGTACCCAGGAAGTGGCCGTTCTCGAGGCTCGGCGCGGTGCTGAAAGCGTTCCAGTCGACTTCGGCGAGTCCCCAGGGCAGCAGGTAAGGGCCGATCAGACAGGTGGCGGCGATCACTATCAGCACCACCAGGCTGACCATCGCCGCCTTGTTCTGCTTGAGCCGCCGCCAGGCGTCCCGGCCGAGGCTTTCACCGGCGACTGCGCCGTCTTCGGGATCGGGCTCGGTGGGTGGGTGGGGACCACCGGCGGGCATGTTATATCCGCTGTAGGGTGTGGTGTCGGTCGTCATGGTGTTACGTCCCCTGGCCGGTCAGTCGTCATAACGGATTTGCGGATCGAGCGCGGAATACAGCAGGTCGACGAGCAGGTTCATGAGCACGATCAGTGCGCCGTAGAACACCACCGTGCCCATTACCAGGGTGTAGTCACGGTTGAGCGCGGCCTGCACGAAGTAGCGGCCGATGCCGGGGATGCCGAAGATCTGCTCGATGACCACCGAGCCGGTGATGATCCCGGCGATCGCCGGGCCCAGGTAGGAGGTCACCGGGAGCAGCGCCGGACGAATGGCATGACGCCAGATTACCTGGCGCTCGGAAAGCCCTTTGGCGCGCGCCGTGCGAATGTAATGGCTGCCCAGCACCTCGATCATGCTGGCGCGCATCATGCGGGCGATATAGGCGATCTGCTGGATCGATAGCGCGATTACCGGCAGCACCAGGTTGGGCCAGGCGCCGCCGTTCCAGCCGCCGGCCGGCAGCCAGGCGAGCAGGACGCCGAACACCAGCGCGAGGATCGGCGCGATCACGAAGTTGGGCACCGCGATGCCTGCCAGCGCCGTGCCCATGACGGCGTAATCGACCGCCGAATTGCGCCGCACGGCGGCGATGATGCCCATCGGGAGCCCGAGCAGGAGCGCGAGCAACATCGCCAGGCCGCCGATTTCCAGGCTCACCGGAAAGCCCTGGGCGATCAGCTCGGTGACCGAGAAGTCCTTGTACTTGAACGACGGCCCGAAATCGCCCTGCAGCAGGTTGCCCATGTAGCGCAGGTACTGCATCGGCAACGGCTCATCGAGGTGGTAGGCCGCCTTGAGGTTGGCCTCGATTTCCGGTGGCAGCTGGCGTTCGCCGTCGAACGGGCCGCCCGGCGCGACGCGCATCAGGAAAAACGAGATCGTGATCACGATCAGCAGGGTGGGAATCGCCGCGAGCAGGCGTTTCAGGGTATAGGTCAGCATGAGGTATTCCGCACGCCGCCCCGCTAGGGGGCGGCGAATTCGTCATGGGGGAGGGGCGGTTACTCGGCGAAGCTCACCCAGCGAGAGGGATGATCGTCCTCGGCGTTGTCTTGCCAGCCGCGGATCGACGGGTCCACCAGATTGCGTGTCACGTAATAGAGCAAGGGCACCAGAGCATAGTCGTCGAGGGCGACGTTCTCGGCCTTCTCGAGGAGCGCCTCGCGCTTGTCGAGATCCTGAGTGCTGGCGGCCCGGTCGAGGAGCTTGTCGTACGCGGGGTTGGAGTAGGCGCCGTAATTGTTGCCCACGCCGCTGCGCAACAGGGAAAGGAAGTTCTGGGCATCGTTGTAGTCGGCGATCCAGCCGGCCCGGGCGACGTCGAAGTCGCCTTGCTGGAGGGTCTGGTAGTGGACGGTGGCCTCGGCGTTGGTCATCTCGACGTTGACCCCGAGCGGCTTCCACATCGCCGCGATGGCGATGGCGATCTTCTTGTGCTCGTCGGAGGTGTTGTAGCGCAGCCCCAGGTTCAGCGGATGGTCGGGACCGTAACCGGCTTTCTTGAGCAACTGCTTGGCCTTGGCCAGGCGCTTGGCGTAGTCGCCCTCGACACCGTCCATGTGCTGGACGTCGTAGTGGCTGGTGCCCGGAGGAACCAGCGAATAGGCTTCCTTGAAGCTGCCGGCCATGATCTGCTTGGAGAGCACCTTGCGGCGTATTACCAGGTTCAACGCTTCACGTACCCGCTTGTCGGCGGTCGGCCGGCCGTCGCGGGCGTTGAGTACGTAGTAATAGGACCCCAGCATCGGGCTCAGGTGGGTGGCTTCCGGCAGGTTCTTCTCGAGCCATTGGTAACGGCTCGAGGGATAATCGCGGATGATATCCAGCTCGCCGGCACGAAAGCGCGAAATGGCGGCATTGCGGTCTTCGGTATTGAAGTAGTTGACGCCATCCAGCGAGACCTCGTCGGCATCGTAGTACTCGGGATTCTTCTCAACGCTGATACGCGACTGGGAGATCCACTCGACCGGCTTGAAGGCGCCGTTGGTGACGATGTTGTTCATCTTGACCCAGTCATCGCCGTATTTCTCGACGGCATGCTTGGGCACCGGATAGGCGGTGTAGTGGGTCAGCAGTTGCAGGAAGTAGGGAGTGGGAGACTCGAGGTGGACCTGCAATGTCTTGCCGCCGTCGAGGGACGTCACGCCCAGCGCATCGAGCGGCTTGTCGCCGGTGTTGACGGCCTTCGCGTTCTTGATCGGATAGAGCAGGTAGGCGTATTTCGAGGCGCTGGCCGGGTCGAGAAGATGCTGCCAGCCGAAGACGAAGTCCTCGGCGGTGACCGGTTCGCCGTCGGACCAGGTGGCGCCCTCGCGCAGGCGGAAGGTATAGGTCTTGCCGTCCTCGGAAATGTCCCAGTCGGTGGCCATGCCGGGCATGATCTCGCCCTCGGGGTTTTCCTTGAGCAGACCCTCGTAGACGTCCATGAGGATCTGCGATTCCCACACCCCGCCGGAGACCTGCGATGTATCGAAGGAGGCGAGCTCGCCCATGACGCCGATATCGAGGGTTTCGGCCTGGGCGGGTGTCGCCACAGCCAGAGTGGTCAATGACAGAGAAGACAGCGCCAGGGCGCCGAGCAGGGTGTGCGATTGTCGAAGCATGTTGTTGGTCCCGCTTGTTGTTGTGTCGGATGCCTGAAAGGCACCACAACTGTTGGATTACCTTCTCCCTGTTGGGTGAAACGTGTCCATTGCAAATTTCGTATATGCTTTTTCATAAATTCAATAGAGCGCTTACGAATGCCACGTAGCGCGGCATGGGATAGCCGCTCGCGAGTGCATTGGCTACAATGTGTCTCTTTTCTTCACCGTGTGCCGGCAAACACGCCGCTGCGGTGCGAATCAGCGCGCCTGAAAAGGATTCCCATGCAAGAGATCAACCCGATCAACCACCTCATCAAGGACCTGTCCGAACGGACAGACGTCCTGAGGGGGTATCTTTGACTATGCCGCAAAGAAAGAACGGCTAGAGGAAGTCACCCGCGAGCTGGAAAATCCGGATGTGTGGAGCGATCCGGACTACGCGCAGAAGCTGGGCAAGGAACGCGCCACCCTGGAGGCGGTCGTCCAGACCTTCGATACGCTTGAGAGGGGGCTGACGGATCACAAGGAACTGCTCGAGCTGGCGGTGATGGAGGAAGATGACGCCACCGTCGACGAGGTCAGCAGCGAGCTGGAAAAGCTCGAGACCCAGCTCACCAAGCTTGAGTTCCGGCGCATGTTTTCTGGCGAGATGGATGCCAACAACGCCTATCTCGACATCCAGGCCGGTTCCGGCGGCACTGAGGCCCAGGACTGGGCCAACATGCTGCTGCGCATGTACTTGCGCTGGTGCGAACATCACGGTTTCAAGACCGATATCATCGAGTTGTCTAGCGGTGACGTAGCGGGCATCAAGTCGGCGACTTTGCACATTCAAGGCGATTACGCCTTCGGCTGGCTGCGCACCGAGACCGGCGTGCATCGCTTGGTGCGCAAGAGTCCGTTCGACTCCGGTGGGCGCCGGCATACCTCGTTCGCCTCGGTGTTCCTGTCACCGGAAATCGACGACAACTTCGAGATCGAGGTCAATCCGTCCGATCTTCGTGTCGACACTTATCGTTCCAGTGGTGCGGGCGGCCAGCACGTCAACACCACCGACTCGGCGGTGCGCATCACCCACGAACCCACCGGGATCGTGGTGGCGTGCCAGGGTCAGCGCAGTCAGCATGCCAACCGCGACTTCGCCATGAAGCAGCTCAGGGCGAAGTTGTGGGAGCTGGAAATGGACAAGCGCAACGCCGCCAAGCAGGAAGCCGAGGACAGCAAGTCGGATATCGGCTGGGGCAGTCAGATCCGTTCCTACGTGCTCGACGACCAGCGCATCAAGGACTTGCGCACCGGCGTGCAGTCCAGCAACTGCGAGAAAGTGCTCGACGGCGATCTGGACCAGTTCATCGAGGCGAGCCTGAAACAGGGGCTTTAAGAAAGCCTGAAGAGCGGCACTTCGTGCCTGGAAGCTGTAAGAGGGAAGCAAGATCAAAAGTCAAACTTCAAAAGCCGTTGAGTGATTGTGGAGTGGTGGTTCGATCTTGGCTTCTAGCTTCTAGCTTCCAGCTTTCTTTTATTCTTTACAGGTAACGACATGGCCAACCAAGACTCCTCTCAACACGACGAGAATCATCTGATTGCGGAACGCCGTGCCAAGTTGGCGGCACGCCGTGCCCAAGCCGCAGAAGAGGGCGGCAGCGCCTTCCCTAATGATTTTCGTCGCGACAGTCTCGCTGCCGAATTACAGGCTGAGCTGGGCGACAAGGACAAGGCCGAGTTGGAAACGCTCGACCGTCAGGCCTCGGTCGCCGGGCGCATCATGCGCCAGCGTGGGCCCTTCATCGTCATTCAGGACGTTTCCGACCAGATTCAGCTGTATGTCGACAAGAAAGGTCTGCCCGCCGAGGTGCTGGAAGACGTCAAGAGCTGGGACATCGGCGATATCGTCGCGGCGCGCGGGCCGGTGCATAAATCCGGCAAGGGCGATCTGTACGTGATGATGGGTGAGGCGCGCTTGCTGACCAAGAGCCTGCGGCCCCTGCCCGACAAGTTCCATGGCCTGACCGACACCGAGGCGCGCTATCGCCAGCGCTACGTCGATCTGATCATGAACCCGGAGTCGCGGCGCGTCTTCGAAGTGCGTTCACGAGTGATCGCCGGCATTCGGCGCTTCTTGGTCGAGCGCGGCTTCATGGAAGTCGAAACGCCGATGCTGCAGCAGATTCCCGGCGGTGCCACGGCGCGGCCATTCGTCACGCATCACAATGCGCTGGATATCGACATGTACCTGCGCGTCGCGCCGGAGCTGTATCTCAAGCGGCTAGTGGTCGGTGGCTTCGAGCGGGTGTTCGAGATCAACCGCAATTTCCGCAACGAGGGGCTGTCGACGCGTCACAACCCCGAGTTCACCATGCTCGAGTTCTACTGGGCCTATGCCGATTACCGTGACCTGCTCGACCTGACCGAAGCGATGATCCGTGAAGTTGCCCGCGATGTGCTGGGCACGACGACGATCGACTATCAGGGCGCACGCTACGACCTTGGCGAATCCTTCCAGCGCCTCACTCTGCGTCAGTCGATCCTGGAATACGGCGACGGTATCGGCGAAAGTGACATCGATACCTTCGAGGGGGCTCAGGCGACCTGCGAGCGCTTGAGGATTCCGGTCAAGCCGAACTGGGGGCTGGGTAAGCTGCAGACTGAAATATTCGAGCACGTCGCCGAGGAAAAGCTCGAACAGCCGACGTTCATCACCGAATATCCGGCCGAGGTCAGCCCGCTGGCGCGGCGCAACGATACCAACCCTCATGTCACTGACCGCTTCGAGTTCTTCGTCGGTGGCCGCGAGATCGCCAATGGTTTCTCCGAGCTCAACGATGCCGAGGATCAGGCCGAGCGCTTCGCCGAGCAGGCGGCTGAGAAGGACGCCGGCGATCTGGAGGCGATGTACTATGATGCCGATTACGTCCGCGCACTGGAGTACGGCCTGCCGCCGACGGCAGGCGAGGGCATCGGTATCGACCGCCTGGTGATGCTGCTCACCGATAGCCCGTCGATTCGAGATGTGCTGCTGTTTCCGGCGATGCGGCCGGAATAAGGCTGAGCTGCGCCCAGAGCGGTAAGTTAGAAGCGAAATCTATCGCTACGGGCTACAAAAAAACAGGATGCCATCGTCTCGTCGCTCAAAGTCATCGGTTTTGACCCTGGCTTTTTCTTACAGCTGAAAGCTTACGGCTTATCGCTCCCGGCCCGCGGCGACGCTGGGAAGAGTTGTTGGTAAGGGGCGCATCGAGCGCCCATAATGGCTGCGGTTCGAATTCCGCCGACTCCGGGCGGTTCCCAAAAAGAGGTAACACCGATGAAGCTGCTCAATCGTTCCGCGCTGAGCGTCAAGCCGACCCAGGCGTTTGTTGACTGGATCAACTCGCTGGAGCCCACCGTCGGTGAAGACGATCTGACCCTCGACGATGTCGAGCGGGAAAGCACCGTCTATCTCATTCCCGAAATGGACACGCCCGAGGCGCTGGCCGCCTACGTCCGCGAGCGTCATCTCGATCTGCTCGAGAACGAGCTGAGCGCTTGGGAAGAAGACGCACGCCAGTGGCCGGAGCCGCTCGGCTGGGCGCTTTTCGAGCAATTCCTTATCGTCGAGCACAGCTATCTGGCCCTGGATCTCGATGATGAAGTGCCGCTCGAGATTTACGAGATCGACGACGAATTGCTGCTCGAAACCGACGAGGATTGATCCATTCGGTGAGTGGTATCGAAGGTCGGTACGCAGGGCGCTTGAGCCGCCGGCGCGTCGCCGCGCGAAGCACGTCGCTGCGCGAGGGGAGTGTGGCAACGTGCTGATGAAGCGTCTGTTCGTGACACGCCCTGGCGACGAAGGCTTGCCCGGTCCGCAGCGCCGTCTGGCGATGCTGGTGATGGTGTTGGGGACGCTGATGTCGGTGCTCGATAACGGCATCGTCAATATTGCGCTACCTACGCTTGCCAATGAGCTTTCGGTGAGTGAATCGCGCGTGGTGTGGGTCACCAATGTCTATCAGCTGGTATGCGCGGCTCTGTTGTTGGGGTTCGCCGCCCTGAGTCGGCTCATTGGGCGGCGGCGTCTGTATTTGGGGGGCCTGGCGCTGTTCGTGCTGGCCTCGCTGTGCTGTGCGCTGTCGCGCAGTTTCGAATGGTTGGTGGCCTCGCGTATGCTGCAAGGCATCGGCGCCGCGGCGATGTTGAGCATCGGCCCGTCCATGTACCGCCTGATCTTCCCCTCGCGCCTGCTGGGCTCGGCAATCGGCATGGGCGCGCTGGTAGTGGCCTTCGGTATCGCCTTCGGGCCGTCTCTGGGTGGCATCATCCTGCATTTTGCGAGTTGGCCGTGGTTGTTCGCCATCAATCTGCCACTGGGCCTGTTGGCCTTGATCTTGGGGATTCGTGCGCTGCCCAGCGAGACGATCGAGGCGCGGGGGTTCGATTGGCTGGGAGCCTTGTTGTCGGCCTCGATGCTCAGTGGCTTCGTGTTTTCTCTCGATCATGTTGGTCACGGCGCGCGCGGCATGAGTGCTTGGCTGCCGTTGTTGCTCAGCGTGCTGTGCCTGGTGCTGTTCGTGTGGCGCCAACGCCGCGCGAATGCACCTTTGGTGCCGTTGCCGATGTTTCGCGCCACGCGTTTCAGCATCGCTGCGATGATCTCTCTGATGGCCTTCGTCGCCCAGGGAATCACTTTCGTGGGGCTGCCGTTCATGTTTCAGACGGTGATGGGCGCGACGCCGCTCGAGGCCGCGCTGCTGTTCACCCCCTGGCCGCTGGCGCTGATGCTGGCGGGGCCGCTCTCTGGGCGGCTCGCCGACCGTTTCAATCCGACGCTGATCTCGTCGCTCGGCCTGGCGATCTTCCTGCTCGGGATGTTGAGCCTGGTGACCTTGACGGCCGAGTCCGGCGCCGTGTCGATCGCTTGGCGGGCAGTCTTGTGCGGGGTCGGTTATGGGCTGTTCCAGGCGCCCAACAATCGCGAGATGATCGGCAGTGTGGCGTTGACCTACAGCGCCAATGCCTCGGGCGTACTGGCCTCTGTACGAACCTTTGGCCAAGCCTTGGGGACCGCCTCCGTGGGGCTGATGCTGGCGCTTTCCTGGGGGTCGCTGTCGTATGCGCTATGGCTGGGCTGCGCCAGTGTGGTGGTGGCACTGGCACTCAGCGTGTGGCGGATTCCGCTGGCGCGTGCCGAGGCGTGAGTGATGCTTATTCCCCATCGCGGGAAACGTTACAATGATGCGTATCCGACAGAGGAGAAAGGTGTCATGAGTGTTCAGGCACGTATCGAAGAAAAGCTGCAGTCACTCGACCCCGAACATGCGGCGGTCGAGAACGAAAGCCATATGCATAATGTGCCACCGGACTCCGAAACGCACTTCAAGGTGACGTTGGTCGCCGAGCGTTTCGCGGGTCTGATGCCGGTCAAACGCCATCAGCAGGTCTACGCGTTGCTCGCCGACGAGCTGTCCGGTCCGGTGCACGCCTTGGCCTTGCACCTCTATACACCCGAGGAATGGCAGCAGCGAGCAGCGGCTCGTCCGGACTCTCCCCATTGTCGAGGCGGCGGCGTGCACTGACATGGTAGGCGACGTCCAGCGGTTGCAGTATCTCGAGGCCATGGGGCTTGGCGCCTGGGCCAGCCGTTATCGGCTGCCCAATGCGCTGCCTACGCCCGCGTGCGAATGGGACACGCCGCCTCCCGAAGCGCCGGCGAGTCATGGTGCGCGCTTGCAAGCGCTGCTCGACGATGCCGCGGCGGTGCCGGCCACGGGGCCTTCGGCGGAGGCCTCGCCGGAGCCGCGCAGCACCGCTAAGTCGGCCTCGAGTGCGTCTGCGCGGGCATTACTGCTGGGTGAGACGCCACCCGAGCCAGCCCCCTCGGCGTTCGAGAACACCACTGAGACGGCGTCGTCGGCCGCTGATGTCGGCAAGACAGAGGTGCGTGAGGCGCTGCGCTATGACTTGCAAGTCGCGGCCTTGGAGGGACGCTGGCTCTTGTTGGTGCCCGAAATGAATGCGCCTGACCGTGCAGCGCGTGAACTGCTTGGTAACCTGCTGCGCGCAGCAGGCATCCATATGGATGCGGCACTCGAATTTCGCAACTTTCGATGGCCCCTCGTCGATAACGCACCGGTGACGGCGCCCCTGGACGAGGCGCGCGATGGCCTGCGTGCCTATCTCGCTGGCCAGGCGCGGCGGGGCTGGCGTCCCGAGCGACTATTGGTGTTCGGCCAGGACACGACCTTGAACGCGGTGCTGGCCCTCGAGGACGCGCGCAGCGAGACTTTAAGCCTGCCTTGTTGGTCGCTGCCGTCGCTTGCGGCGCTTAAATCATCCGCCGCCGCCAAGCGCTCGCTATGGCCACAGCTCGCGGTATGGCGCGATGCCTGGGCCGGCCATGACGATGCGTCTTGAGCGTCTCGCTGTGGCGCATTTGGACGCCGTGGAGGCGCTCGAGGAAGCGGGGCAGATACATCCCTGGAGACGAGCAACCCTCGCGCAGGCACTCGTCGACGATACCTTGGAAGCCTGGGGCGCATGGCGGGACGCGACACTACTGGGGCATGCGGTACTCGCCTGGTTGCCCTTCGAGGCCGAGCTGCAAGCGATTACCGTGGCGCCGCACGCGCGTCGTCAGGGCGTAGCGGGCATGTTGCTCGCGCATCTCGTCACGCGTGCCCGGCAAGGCGGTGCCGAGCGCTTACTGCTGGAAGTGCGCGAAAGCAACGCGCCAGCCCTGTCGCTGTACCGACAATACGGTTTCGGCGAGGATGGGCGTCGGCGCGGTTACTATCCCCCCGCCGAGACGAGGGGATACGAACGCGAAGCGGCGGTTCTGATGTCGAAGCCGCTTTCGGCGCGAGCGGTCGACTGACGGCGCTTCCTGCCTTGGGATATTGGTTCTTAGTTACTGGTTTTGCGAGTTGTCGCTGGCGTCGTCTTCGATGTCCTGGAACTTGCCCAGCAGCCCATTGAGGCGGCGCTCCCACTCATCACGCTCCTGCTTGAGGCGCGTGTTCTCTTCGCGCAGCTCTTCCGCCTCCATTTTCAGCATCTCGATGGTCTCGACAGCGTTCTGCACTTTCTGTTCGAGCTGGTTGAAGAGTTCGAGGCTCATGGACTTCTCCTACATGGTGAATGGGGCGATGCGGTTGGGCGTGAGCTAACGCCTACGCCGTTGGCGGCCAGCCTACGCGCGCGACGCGCGCGCGACAAGCGTCGCCAGGCGCCGACAGAGCGTTACTCAGTACGGCAACGACGATACAAATGCCCGATGCCATCGCCGGCACGCACCTCGCGATGCAGTTGCCAGTTAGTGGGCACTCGAGGCTCGCATTCGTGCTCTATTTCCAGATAGATCAACGCCTCCTCACTTAGCCAACCGTGTTCCTCCAGCGCCCGACAGGCGCCGACGGCGTGGCCCTGGCGGAAAGGGGGGTCGAGAAAGACGATATCGAAGGGGGTGACGGGGCCGGTGAGAAATGCCATGGCGGTTTGGCGACGCACATGGCCGTTGGCGCCCAGCGTGTCGATATTGGCGCTCAAGCTGGCGACGACATCGCTGTCGGTCTCCACGAAAAAGGCCTGAGCGGCGCCGCGCGAGAGTGCCTCCAGCCCTAGCGCGCCGGTGCCGGCGTACAAGTCCAGCACGCGTGCGCCGGCGAGCTCGAAGGCCAACCAGTTGAACAACGTCTCGCGGATGCGGTCCGGTGTGGGGCGTAGGCCGGGCCGCTCGAGCACGGGCAGCTGGCGGCGACGGTAGTCGCCGCCGATGAGACGCAAACGCCCGCTCGCGCGTGACGGCGAGGCGCGCTGCGTGCCGCGGGCGGGACGCTTGGTGGAGGAAGAACGACGTCGATTCATGATCGGTGGATTGTACCGCCACCCGTCGCACAGTGATAGGATGTGGCGATTCAGACACTTCAGGACGCCGGGCGTCATCCCCTCGTGTCGCGGGGAGCGTGGCGCACGTCGTCCGCGTAGACGTAGATCACGCCCATGTTCGGTTTTTTAAAGCGCAAGAAGAAGCAAGAGTCTCCCGCCCAGGACGTCGACGAGTCGCAAGAGGATACAGCGGCGCTCGACAATGAAGAGGGCGATATTGGCCACGAGGAGTCGCCCGACGACGAAGCGCGACGCGCCGTTGGCACGGTCGATCCCGATTCGGCCGAAGCGGCCGAGATCGACCCCGAGCCGTACGAAATCGAGGCCGCGCGCGAAGCCCTGGACGACCCCGAGTTGACGCCCCGCGACGGCGCCATGGGCGATGCTCGGCCGCTCGATCCCAATGCCGAGGCACTCGCCGAGGACGTCGCCCCCGATGACGAGACGCCGTCAGCGTCTTCTCAGGCGGCAGCCGAGCCGGCGACGATTGCCGAGCCCGAGCCCGAGCCCGAGCCCGAGCCCGAGCCCGAGCCCGACACGGCGGCGCAGATCGACGAGCCGGCAAGCGTGGCGCAACCCCAGGAGCGCCCCAAGAAGAAGAGTTGGTTCGCGCGCATCAAGTCGGGTCTCGGCAAGACACGCGCCAATTTCACCGAGGGGCTGGCGGGTCTGTTTCTGGGCAAGAAACAGATCGACGATGAGTTGATGGAGGACCTCGAGACCCAACTGCTGATGGCGGATGTGGGGATCGAGGCGACCACCGAGATCATCGACCGCCTGACCGAGCGTGTTTCGCGCAAGGAATTGAAGGACCCGCAGGCGCTTTACTCAGCCTTGCAGGAAGAGCTCCAGGATCTTCTCGACCCGGTCGCCCAGCCGCTGGCGCTGCCGCCCAAGGGAGAAGGACCGTTCGTGATTCTGATGGTCGGCGTCAATGGCGTCGGCAAGACCACCACCATCGGCAAGCTGACGCAGCGTTTCCAGAACGAGGGACGCAGTGTGATGCTGGCGGCGGGTGATACCTTCCGCGCGGCGGCGGTGGAGCAGCTCAAGGTATGGGGCGATCGTAATCAAGTGCCGGTGGTGGCACAACACACTGGCGCCGATAGCGCTTCGGTCATCTACGATGCGCTCTCCGCCGCCAAGGCACGGGGTGTCGACGTGCTGATCGCCGATACAGCCGGGCGCTTGCATAACAAGAGCCATCTCATGGAAGAGCTCAAGAAGGTGCGCCGCGTCATGGCCAAGCTCGACGAGAAGGCTCCACACGAGGTGATGCTGGTGCTGGACGCGGGAACGGGCCAGAACGCACTTTCCCAGGCCTCTACCTTCAACGAGGCGGTACCGGTGACCGGCATCACCTTGACCAAGCTCGACGGCACCGCCAAAGGGGGCATCATCTTCGCGCTGGCCAAGCAACTGGGTACGCCGATTCGTTTCATCGGCGTGGGCGAGACCCTTGACGACTTGCGGCCGTTCGCCGCTGAGGATTTCGTCTCCGCGCTGTTCGAGCGCGACACCGGCGGAGACGCGTAGCGGTATGATCGTCTTCGAACATGTCGGCAAACGCTACGGCGGGCGCTCCGAGGCCCTCGCCGATATCAATTTCCGAGTGGGGCGGGGCGAAATGTTGTTCCTCACCGGGCACTCGGGCGCTGGCAAGAGCTCGTTGCTGCGCTTGATCATGCGCCTGGAAAAGCCCTCGCGCGGTCGCGTACTGGTGGCCGGTCACGACCTCGATCGCTTTCATCTCAGTCAGATCCCGTACTATCGTCGCCAGATCGGGGTGGTCTTCCAGGATCACCAACTGTTGTTCGATCGCAGCGTTTTCGCCAACGTGGCATTGCCGTTGGAGATTCAGGGCGTCGAGCCCCGTGAGTCCGCGCGGCGTGTGCGTGCCGCGTTGGATAAGGTCGGTCTGCTGTACCGGGAAACGGCGCTGCCCATCGAGCTCTCGAGCGGTGAGCGTCAACGCATCGGTATCGCGCGGGCGGTGGTCAACAAGCCGTCGTTGCTGCTCGCCGATGAGCCCACCGGCAATCTCGATCCGCAGCTCTCAGCCGATATCATGCGCTTGTTCGAGGACTTCAATCGCATCGGTACCACGGTAATGGTCGCCAGTCACGACCTGGCACTGATTACGCGCCTGCGGCACCGGGTCCTGCGCCTGCGCGAGGGCCGACTGGTCGGCGACGAGGAGGCTGCATGACGCGACGCACGACGTCCCCGGAGGGTCAGCGTCCCGCGCGACGTGGCGCCAGAGCCTCGCAGGTGGGGCTGGAAAGTCGCACGCGGGCATGGCTGCGTCATCATCGCGCGATGTGCCTGGATAGCGCCCGGCGGCTCGCCAAGCGCCCGCTGAGCAGCCTGCTGACCATGCTGGCAATCGCCATCGCGCTGGTGCTGCCCAGTGGGTTGTGGCTGGCGTTGGATAGCGCCCGATTGCTGGATGCTGAACTCGACGAAAGCGCGACCGTGACCGTCTATCTCGATACGCGTCTCGATGAGAGCGCGACGATGGATGTCGCCGCGCGGTTGCGCGATCAGGCGCCCGTGGCAGGGGCGCGGCTGGTGACCGCCGCCGAAGGTCTGGCGGAATTCCAGCAGGGCGTGGGACTCAAGGACGCGCTGGCCTCATTGGAAGATAATCCGCTGCCCGCAGCGGTGGTGGTGACGCCGGCCGACACCGATCCCGATGCGGTGCGTGTGCTGGCCAGCAATCTCGAGGCAGTCGATGGCGTCGACGAGGCACGCGTCGATCTCGCCTGGTTGGAGCGCCTGCGGCGTCTGGCTGAATTGGGGCAGCGTCTGACCCTGGCCTTGGCAGGACTTTTCGGGCTGGGCGTGCTGCTGGTGGTGGGTAATACCATTCGCCTGGCGGTAGAGAGTCGCCGTCAGGAGATCGAGGTAGTGACGCTGATTGGAGCCACCCATGCGTTCGTGCGTCGCCCTTTCCTGTATAGCGGTGCCTGGTATGGCTTGGGTGGCGGCGTGCTGGCGATCGTGCTGTTGACCCTGGGCGGCCATTGGCTCTCGGCACCGGTCACCGCCCTCGCCGAGAGCTATGGCGCGCACTTCACGCTGCCGCGACTAGGCCTCGGGGGATCGGTTTTGCTATGTTTTTGTAGTACACTGCTTGGCTGGCTGGGTGCTTGGTTAGCCGTCGGCCGTCATCTTGCCGACATCAAACCCCGCTAGGCTTGACAAGCCTGATGGCATGTATTGAACTTTCGTTCAAGTTAGCCTTCTAATGGGTCATTCGTGCTATCAGGCACAAGATTCCTTCGCCGTGCTGCCGTATCCATCACGCACGCAGGGCGAACAACCGATGGAGACATCTGCATGAGCAACAGTCTTCAGCCCGTGGGTCATCTTTCTCCCGGTCATGATCTGAATGGTTACATTCAGGCCGTTAATCGCATCGCTGTGCTGTCTTCGGACGAAGAACGCGATCTGGGTTTTCGCCTGTACGAACAGGGAGACCTTGAAGCGGCACGGCGCTTGGTCATGTCGCATCTGCGTTTCGTGGTGCACATCGCACGCAGTTATTCCGGTTACGGCCTGCCCCAGGCCGACCTGATCCAGGAAGGCAACGTCGGCTTGATGAAAGCCGTCAAGCGTTTCGACCCGAATCAGGGCGTGCGTTTGGTGTCGTTCGCCGTGCACTGGATCAAGGCCGAGATTCACGAATACGTGCTGCGTAACTGGCGTATCGTGAAAATCGCCACTACCAAGGCGCAGCGTAAGCTGTTCTTCAATCTGCGTGGCGCCAAAAAGCGCTTGGCGTGGCTCAACAATGATGAAGTCGATGCCATCGCCAAGGATCTCGACGTCAAGCCGCAGGTCGTGCGTGAGATGGAAGGTCGACTCTCGGCGTTCGATGCCGGTTATGATGCTTCGCCCTCAGAGGAAGAAGACCAAGGCTTTCAGGCGCCGGTGCATTACCTCGATGACGAGCGTTACGACCCCGCCGCCCAACTCGAGGCCGAGGACTGGGAAGAAGATTCCACGCATCGCCTCAAGTCGGCGCTGGGTGAACTCGACGAGCGCTCGCAGGATATCTTGCAGCGTCGTTGGCTTTCCGAATCCAAGGCCACGCTACATGAATTGGCCGATGTGTATGGCGTCTCCGCTGAGCGTATCCGTCAGCTCGAGAAAAACGCCATGAAGAAGATCAAGCAGCAACTCGGCAGCACTTTCGCTGCTTGAGTCTGAGCGCTAACGCGCACAGGTCGACACGAAAAGACCAGCGCGCGAAAGCCACAATGCCCGGCCATGTGCCGGGCATTGTCGTATGCGGCGTCTACACGTGGGCAGGGTGCGGCGTGGCGACCAGCAGGCGTGCGGAGAGCATCTGCCACTGCTCTTCCCAGTGCTCGGTGGGAAGGCGCCGGAAGTCACTGCGCACATATTGCGTGATGCGTCCATCGGCGGTGGCCAGCAGCAGGTTGGCCGCGGCCGAGACCTTTAGCGTGGTGCGCAGGCCTTCGTGAATTTCGGCTTCGCGCAGTATCTGCTTGAGCTGGGTTTCCAGGCGGTCGAAGAGCTGCGTCATGCGCACGCGCAAGCGTGCGGTTTCGCCGGTCAAGGCATCGCCACCGAGCAGCCGGCACAGGCCGGGATTCTTTTCTGCGAAGCCCAGCAGCAGTGTCAGAATATGATGACAGCGCGCCTGTGCCTGCGGCTCTTCATCGAGAATCCGGCGGATGCGCTCGAACAACGTCTCCTCGATGAACTCGATCAGTCCTTCGAACATCCGCGCCTTGCTGGGGAAATGCCGATAGAGGGCGGCTTCGCTGACGCCGACCTGGCGGGCCAGCGCGGCGGTGGTGATCCGCTTGCCACTGTCCTCCTGCAACATCAGCGCCAGCGCCTGGAGGATCTGCTCCCGGCGAGTTTGCTTGGGTGTTTCCTGCGTCATCGATTTTCTTCTATTGGAATCGTGTTAGCCCATCCTAATGGGCTGCCGGGATGCCGACAAATCGTCGCGCATCCCGGCGCACCGTCCCGGGTGCAAAGGGAATGTCAGTCCGTGGCGCCTTTGTCGCTGGCGATGTCGGTGATCAGTGTGCCGACCCCGGCATTGGTGAAGATCTCCAGTAGCGTGGCGTGCGGTACGCGACCATCGACGATATGCGAACTGGCCACGCCGCCTTTGACGGCATCCAGCGCGCAGCGGATCTTGGGCAGCATGCCGCCATGGATGGTGCCATCGCCGATCATTGCGTCTACCTGGGCGGTGGAAAGGCCTGTCATGACCTCGCCCTCGGCATTCATCAGCCCCGCGACGTTGGTCAGCAGCATCAGCTTCTCGGCACTCAGCGCTTCGGCAACCTTGCCGGCGACCAGGTCGGCGTTGATGTTGTAGCTGTGACCTTCGGCATCGACGCCGATCGGCGCAATCACGGGGATGAAATCGCGCGCGGTGAGCATTTCGATGAGGTCGGTGGCGATGTGTTCGACCTCACCGACATGGCCGATATCGATAATTTCCGGTGCGGTCATCTCTGGGCTTTGATGCTCGACGCGCAACTGGCGTGCGGTGATCTGTGCACCGTCCTTGCCGGTCAAGCCGATGGCCTTGCCGCCGCTGCGATTGATCAGGTTGACGATGCTCTTGTTGACCAGCCCACCGAGCACCATCTCGACCACGTCCATGGTCTCGGCATCGGTGACGCGCATGCCGCCGACGAAGCGGGACTCGATGTTTAGACGCTTGAGCAGCTCGCCTATCTGCGGGCCACCGCCATGCACCACCACCGGGTTGATGCCGACTTCCTTCATCAACACCATGTCCCGAGCGAAGGAGTCGATCAGGGTGTCCTCGGTCATGGCGTTGCCGCCGTACTTCACTACCACGGTCTTGCCGGAGAAGCGCTGGATGTAAGGCAACGCTTCCGACAGAATCTCGACCACTAGACGCGGGTCGCGTGCGTGTTCATTCATGAATGTTGTCTCCTTGAAAGCGGCCGGTGCTCAGACACCGGCCGCCGAGCGTCAGAAGGGGAGGTCGGCCTCGGGGGCGACCTGCTTGAGGGCGTCGCGGAACTGGCCCTGAATGCGTGCCAGGGCTTCTTCGCTTTTGCCCTCGAAGCGCAGTACCAACATGGGTGTGGTATTGGACGCGCGGCACAGGCCCCAGCCGTCGGCATAATCGACGCGAATGCCGTCGAGGGTAGTCTTCACGCCGTCCTCGCCGAAGTCGCCTTCCCGGGCAAGTTTGTCGACGATGGCGAACTTGTTCTCGTCGCTGACCTTGGCATTGAGCTCCGGTGTGCTGAGATCCTGCGGGAAGCGCGCGAAGAAGGTGTCGGCGTCCTGCCCTTGAGAAAGTTGCCGCGAGAGGATCTCCAGCAGACGGGCGGCGCCATAGAGGCCATCGTCGAAGCCGTACCAGCGTTCCTTGAAGAAGATATGGCCGCTCATTTCACCGGCGAGCGCTGCACCGGTTTCCTTCATGCGCGCTTTGATCAGCGAGTGCCCGGTGCGCCACATCTCGGGCGTGCCGCCGGCGTTCTCGACCACCTGGGCCAGGTTGCCGGTGCACTTGACGTCGAAGATGATGCGCGCGCCGGGACTACGCTGCAGCAGGTCCTCGGCGAAGGCCATCATCAGGCGATCGGGATAGATCACCTCGCCCTTGGGTGTGACCACGCCGAGGCGGTCGCCGTCGCCGTCGAAGGCCAGGCCGATGTCCGCGCCGGTTTCCTTGACGGTGCGGATGACGTCCTCGAGGTTTTCCAACTTGCCGGGGTCGGGGTGGTGGTTGGGGAAGTCACCGTCGATATCGGCGAACAGCGGTACCATGTCTGCTCCCAGACGTTCGATCAGTTGTGGGCCGAGTTCGCCAGCCACGCCGTTGCCGCAGTCGACCACGGCCTTGATCTTCCCGCTCAGGCTGACATCGCCGAGGATGCGGTCCAGGTAGGCAGCGCGTACATCCACTTCACGCAGGCTGCCTTCACCCTCACCAAGCGCGTCGTCCTGGATGCGCTGATAAAGCGCGGTGATGGCGTCGCCGGAGAGCGTCTCGCCGCCCAGTACGATCTTGAAACCGTTGTAGTCGGGCGGATTGTGGCTGCCCGTGACCATGACGCCGGAACGGGTGCCCTCCAGCGTGTGAGTGGCGAAGTAGAGTACCGGCGTGGGTACCATGCCGATATCGACCACATCGCGCCCCGCGGCGCGTAGACCGCGAATCAGGGCCGCTTGCAGACGTTTGCCCGAGTGGCGGCCGTCGCGGGCGACGACCACGGTGGTTTCGTCGCGGCTGGCGGCTTCGGCGCCGATGGCACGACCAATCAACTCGACGCCTTCCTCGGTCAGACTGTCGTCAACGATGCCGCGAATGTCATAGGCGCGAAAGATGGACGCGCTGATGGACGTATTGGGAGCTTGTTGGCTCATGGTGAATCCCTTCAAGTCGATGGCCATGTGGCCGTGAACATCGGGGCGACCGTCAGCGTCGCCCGCCTGAACTCAATGGCGACCGGAGTGACCGAAGCCACCTCCGGCGCGCTCGCTGGCGGCGAAGTCCTCGACGATGTCGAGGTTAGCCTGTACCACGGGGACAAGCACATATTGTGCCAGGCGCTCGCCCGGTTCCAGAACGAACGTCTGGTTGCCGCGGTTCCAGACCGAGATCATCAGTTCGCCTTGATAGTCGGAGTCGATCAGGCCGACGAGATTGCCCAGCACGATGCCGTGCTTATGCCCCAGGCCGGAACGCGGGAGGATCATGCCGGCAAGTCCCGGGTCGCCGATGTGCACGGCCAGGCCGGTCCGTACCAGCTCGCAGTCGCCGGGCGCCAGGGTGAGCGGGCCGTCGAGCAGGGCGCGCAGGTCCATGCCGGCACTGCCGGAGGTGGCGTAACCGGGAAGCGGGAAGTCGTGGACGCGTTCGTCCAGAATCTTCACCGACAAGGTGGTGTCGGAAGACGATGAGGCATCTGACATGGGAATGGGTCCGTCAGTCGTGCGCCGTGGGGGCGCGGTGGGCGTAAAGCGTCAATACCCGGTCGACGATGGCGTCGGCCAGGATGGTCTTGGGCTGTGGCGGCAGCGCTTGGCTATCGGTGTCATGGCCGTCTTGCCACAGCAACAGGGCGGCGTTGTCGTCGGCGCCGAAGCCGAGCCCGGCCTGGGAGACATCGTTGGCGACGATCATGTCCATGCCCTTGCGTGTGAGCTTGTCGCGAGCGTAACGCTCCAGATCCCGTGTCTCGGCGGCAAATCCCACCACCAGCGGACGCGGGGAGCGGGCGGCGATGGTCGCCACGATGTCGGGATTCTTGATCAGGGTGAGCGTCATGGTATCGCTCGCGTCGGCCTTCTTGATCTTGTGCTCGGCCACCGTGTCGGCACGGTAGTCGGCGACCGCCGCGCAGCCGATGAAGATGTCGCTCTCGGCGGCGGATTGCTCGGCGGCGGCAAGCATCTCGCTGGCCGATGTCACATCGACGCGCTCGATCCCTGGGGGCGTCGCCAGGGTGACCGGTCCGCTGATCAAGCGTACCTGGGCACCGCGTCGGGCCCAGGCCTCGGCCAGGGCGTAGCCCATCTTGCCGGAACTGTGATTAGAGAGGTAGCGCACCGGGTCGAGCGCTTCATGTGTCGGCCCAGCGGTGATCGTTACCCGCAACGCCTCGGCATCGCGTGCAGGCGGTGCCTGCGCGAGCTCGGCGATCAGCTCTTCCGGTTCGCGCATACGGCCGGGCCCGACATCGCCACACGCCTGTTCGCCGCCATCGGGACCCAGCAGGCGCCAGCCCAGGGTGCGCAACGTTGTGGCATTGGCCTGAGTCGCCGGATGGCGCCACATGGCTTGATTCATGGCCGGGGCCATGACGCACTCCGCCTCGCTGGCCAGGCACAGCGTGGTTAGCAGGTCGTCGGCATGACCATGCGCCAGGCGCGCCATGAGATCAGCGGTAGCCGGCGCGACGAGAATCAGTTCCGCCCAGCGTGCCAGCTCGATATGGCCCATGCCGGCTTCCGCCTCGGGATCGAGCAGTGACGTGCGCACCGCTTCCCCCGTAAGGGCTTGAAGCGTCAGCGGGGTAATGAAGGTCTGCGCGCCCTCGGTCATGACGACACGCACCTCGCAGCCCGCCTTCTTCAATAGACGCGCGAGCTGGGCGCTTTTGTAAGCGGCGATACCGGCGCTGATGCCGAGTAACACGCGCTTGCCGAAGAGTGTTGGCATGGCGGGAATCCTGACCGTTTTGCAGGCCCTCCACCTTACCATCGTGCCCCGGCTTTGCGTAGCGGGCGCCGCTTCAAGCGCACAGCTGTTTGATGGCGATCTCTATTCCCCGCAATTCTGCCAACCCCTTTAGACGTCCGATCAGTGGATAGCCCGGGCGTGTCTCGCGCGATAGGTCATCCAGCAGGTGATGGCCGTGATCGGGGCGCAGCGGCAGGCGCGGCCCGCCGTCGCGCTCGCGGCGACGTTCCTCGTCGTTCAGGACCTGCATGACGCCGACCATGTCCACGTCACCGTCGAGGTGCGCTGCCTCATGGAAGGTCCGCGGATCGGTCTCGCGCTTAGTGGCGCGCAGGTGAGCGAAGTGGATGCGCGCGGCGAATCGCTTACCCATCGCGACCAGGTCGATCACTTCACTGACGCCATAGGAGCCGGTGCAGAAGGTCAGGCCGTTGGCCGGGCTAGGGGCGGCATCGAGGATCCATTGAACGTCGTCGGGCGTCGAAACCACGCGCGGCAGGCCGAACAGCGAACGGGGCGGGTCATCGGGATGGATCGCCAGGCGGATGCCGACCTCCTCGGCCACCGGCACGATGGCGCGCAGGAAGTGGCCGAGGTTGTCGCGCAGACGGGCGGCATCGATCTCGGCATACTCGGCGATCGCCTCGCGAAAGCGCGCCAGAGTGTAATGCTCCTCGGCGCCGGGTAGTCCGGCGATGATGGTATCGATCAGCCGCTGGCGCGCCGTTTCGTCGAGACCATCCAGATAGCGACGCGCGTCGGCGCGTTCGGCGTCACTGTAGTCGCCCTCGGCGCCGGGGCGCTCGAGCAGGTAAAGATCGAAGGCGGCGAAGGCGGTCTGGTCGAAGCGCAGCGCCGTACCGCCGGTGGGTAGCGGCCAGGCCAGATCGGTACGCGTCCAGTCGAGCACCGGCATGAAGTTGTAGCAGACCACGTCGATGCCGCAGGCCGCCAGGTTGCGCAGCGTCTGCTGGTAACGGGCGATATAGGTCTCGCAGTCGCCGCGCCGCTGCTTGATATCCTCGTGCACCGGCACGCTTTCGACTACCGACCAGGCGAGCCCGGCGGCCTCGATCAGCGCCTTGCGTTCGGCGATCGCGGCCTCGGGCCAGGTCTCGCCGTTGGCGATCTCGTGCAGGGCGGTGACGATGCCGGTGGCGCCTGTCTGGCGGATGTCGGCGAGGCTGATGGGGTCGTCGGGGCCGAACCAGCGCCAGGTATGTTCCATGGATTCGCTACTCCGTCGTGGATTCGAGTTGGTACAGGGCGGCGACGACGCCCTGGCCGTCGAGCGTGCGATAGGCGCCGAGCACCGCGCGCTCGAAGCGTGGATCGTTGGCCAGTGACTGGTCAAAGACGCTGTCGAGGGCGAGGAAGGCGGCGATCAACGGCTCGGGCTCGCCGTGGCTGGCGTGAAGCGCGGCGAAGGTCTCGGCAAGCGGGTCGTCGACCGGATGGCGCACGCCCTGCAGGTTACTGCCGGCGGTGTAGCGGATCCACGCCGCCACGCCCAGCGCCGTGCAGTCAATGTTGCCGCCAGCGTCGAGTCGCGCTCGGGCACCGGCGAGCCAGCGCTGGGGCAGCTTCTGCGAACCGTCCATGGCGATCTGCTGCAGGCGATGGTGCAGGCTGTCGTTGGCGAAGCGGGCCAGCAGGATGTCGGCGTAAGCGCCGAGATCGGTGCCCTCGGGCATGTTCAGCGTGGGCGCGGCTTCGTCACGCATGTAGCGGCGCAGCAGGCCGACGAATTCCGCGCGGCAGATGGCGTCGGCCACCGTCTCGATCCCCGCCAGCACGCCGAGGTAGGCGAGCAGCGAATGGCTGCCGTTGAGCATGCGCAATTTCATGGATTCGAAAGGCGCGACGTCGGCGACCATCTGCACGCCGTCGTGCTCCCAGTCGGGGCGCCCCTTGGGAAAGTCATCCTCGATCACCCATTGGCTGAAAGCCTCGCAGGTCACCGCTGCCGGGTCGTCGACGTCCAGCGCGCGCAGGCGCTCGAAATCGGTCTCGCTCATCGCTGGCACGATGCGATCGACCATGCTCGAGGGAAAGGCCACGGCATCGGCGATCCAGGCAGCGAGTGCCGGGTCGCGCCGACGGGCCAGCTCGACCACCGCGCGTCGGGTGCGCTTGCCGTTGTCGGGCATGTTGTCGCAGCACAGCACCGTGAATGCCGGAGTGCCGGCCGCGAGGCGCCGAGCCAGCGCTTCGACCAGCATGCCCGGGGCACTCTGCGGTCGCGTGGGGCTGGCGATATCGTGACGAATCGGCTCTGCGTCGAGCAGCAGCCGGCCGTCCGCCGGATCGAGGTGATAGCCTTTCTCGGTCACGGTCAGCGTGACGATGCGCACGGCGGGCTCGCTCATGCGGGTCAATAGGGCCTCGAGATCCTCGCCTCCGGGACCGGCATAGTATGTTTCGCGAATCGCCGTGATCTCGCGCAGGGTGAGAGTTTCGCTGTCGGCGTATTCGGCGACGTGATAGCGCTGATCACGTTCGCGCATCAGCTCGACTAGATGGCGGTTGGAGCGAATGTTGGCACTGGCGATGCCCCACGGGCCGCCACCGTGGCGGGTCAGGTTGCGCTCCAGGTAAACCGCCTGATGGGCGCGATGAAAGGCACCAAGGCCGAGATGGACGATGCCCACCGTGGCCGGTGCATGCTCGCTGGGAATTTGCGTCGGGGTCATGATTGATCAGTCTCCCATCAGCAGGTTGGGTAGCCATAGTGAGAGAGCTGGCACATAGGACACCAGCAGTAGTACCACCAGGTTGCAGATCAAGAAGGGCACGATGGCGCGTGCCACCCGTAGTACCGGCAGCTTGCCGATTCCCGAGACGATGAATAGGCACACGCCGAGAGGTGGTGTGGTCAGTCCGATCATCAGGTTGAGCACCGCCATCAAAGCAAAGTGGACTGGATCCATGCCTACACCGGTCGCCACGCCCAATAATGCAGGGAAGAGAATGATTAGTGCCGCGATGGTTTCCATGAAGGTGCCAACCACCAGCAGAATCAGGTTGAGGATCAGGATGACCACTATGGGGTTTGTGCTGAAGCCCAGAATCTGGTCGGCGATCATCTGTGGAATCTGCTGGCTGGTGAGGATCCAGCCAAACAGGTTGGCCAGGCCCACTAGCAGCATCAGAGAACTCGAGGTCAGCACGGTGTCGACGACGATCCGCGGCAGATTGCGCCAAGTGATGCCCTTGTAGACGAACATGCCGATCACCAGGGCGTACAGGCTGGCGACGATGGAGGCCTCGGTGGGGGTAAAGAAGCCACCAATGATGCCGTAGAGGATGATGAAGGTCATCAACAGGGCCCAGAAGGCGCTACGTCCTTCCTTGATGAGCTCCTTGAAGGTCGACCGCCTCTCGCGCGGGTAGCCGCGCTTCACCGCCAGGATGTACACGGTGATCATCATCGCCAGGCCCAGCAGCAGGCCGGGGATGGCGCCGGCCAGGAACATCCGACCCACCGACACCCCGGACAGCGAGCCGGCGATGATCATCGGCACGCTGGGCGGGATGATCGGTCCCACCGTCGACGAGGCGGCGGTTACCGCAGCGGCGAAGGGCTTGTCGTAGCCGGCACGGGACATGCCGGGGATCATCACCGAGCCGATGCTTGCCGCATCGGCCACGGCAGTGCCGGAGATACCGCCGAAGATCATCGAACCGCCCACGTTGGCCAGCCCCAGGCCACCGCGTATATGACCCATCAAGGCGTTCGCGAAGCGCACGATATGGTCGGTAATGTTGCCGACGTTCATCAGGTTGCCGGCGAGCACGAAGCCGGGTATGCACAGTAGCACGAAGGTATCGATGCCACCGTACAGGCGCTGGGGGACGATGGTCAGCGAGATGTCCGCTAGTAGCAGGTAAGAAAGTGAGGCGATACCCAGCGAGAAAGCAATGGGGATGCCTATTAGCAGCAGGACGATGAATACGCAGAACAGGACGGCGACTTCCATCACGGCGCCTCCCCGGTCGGGGTCGAACCGCCGCGGGCGATGGCCACTCCGGCCTCGATCAGGCCGATTGCCGCATATAGGGTGGACAAGCCGAACAGGGCGACGGTCGAAAAGAAGATGTAGTGCATATGAACCCCGAGGGTCGGCGAGGTCTGGAAGGCACCCACTTGGGCGAACTTCATGGCATAGGGAATCATCCACGCCGCGAAAACGCCGATGACTAGGCAGCATAATGCTCGATAGATCAACTGACTGCGCCATCCCAGTAGGTGTTGGAAAAGCTCGACATTGACGTGCCGGTTGCGGCGCAAGACGAGGCCGGATGACAGCGCCACCATGTAAATAAAGAGATAGCGCGACAGCTCCTCGGTCCAGGCTGGCGCGAATGGCAGGGCGACGCGGGCGACGATCTGCAGCATCACTACCGCCGCGATGGCCAACAGCGCTAGCGAAGCCAGCAGGGCGAACAGGCGGTCTAGCCCGCTCACCAGCCGTCCGAAGACACCGCCCAGGGGTGGGATCTCGGCGATGTCGTGCAGCGGATCGCTCGGCTCGGAATCGCTCATCAGGACTGTCCCTCGGAGAATCAAAGGAAGGCCGGGTCCGTCACGTCTGGACCCGGCGGGGAATGGGCTTGGTCAGAGGTTCTGTATCGCCTCGTAGAGCTTCTGCTGCTCGTCGCTGAGAGATGCCTTGACGGCCGGTGTGGCCTTCTTGGCGAAGGCTTCCTGGTCAACATCGACGAATGTCATACCGGCATCCTCAAGTGCATTGCGTAGCCGCTTCTGGTCTTCGGCGAAGAGTTTCTCTTCGTAGTTCTGCATCTTGTCAGCGGCGTCGAGAACTATCTTCTGGAGGTCCTCAGGCATTGACTCGAGTTTCTGCTTGCCAATCACCACGTAGATCCAGCTACGCACATGATCGGTCATATTCACGTAGTCCTGGACCTCGTCGAAGCTGGCACTTTCGATCAACGACAGCGGGTTTTCCTGGGCGTCGATGGTGCCCTGCTGTAGCGCCGTGAACACCTCGCTGAAGGCCATTGGCGTGGGCTTGGCGCCGAGTGCCTGCCAGGTATCGACGAACAGCGGCACGTTGGGTACGCGCAGGCGCAGGCCGTTGAGATCGGAAGGCTTCTTGATCGGCCGGTTGGAGGTCAGCTCACGTGGGCCGCGCTCGAACCAGGCGATCGGCACCAGGCCGGTCTGGGCTTTGATCTGGGCTTCGATCTCCTTGCCGATCTCGCCCTCGACGGCCTTGCGCATGTGTTCGGAATCGCGAAACGCATAGGGTACGGCCATCATCGCTGCCTTGGGCGCCCAGTTCTGCAAGCTCTCGCCCGTAATGGTCATGTCGGCAGTACCGAGTTGGATGCTGTTGATCATTTCCATTTCGGTGCCCAATTCCTCGTTGGGAAAGATTTGCACATCGATGCGGCCATTGGATTTCTTCTCGACGATCTGCTGGAAGCGCTCGGCGGCCTTGTTCCAGATGTGCTCCTCGTTGGCCAGGTGGCCAAATTTAAGGGTGTAATCCGCGGCCGTGGCGAACGGTACGGCGAGTATGCTTGAACCGATAACGGCGCTGGCGAGTAGTTGCTTGAGCATGACGTTCACTCCTGACTCTGGTTGATGGCTGTTGTTGTTGAGCATTGAGTAGTGGTTTGCAGTCGATCATTGGCGAGTGCGAGGGTCGAGTCGCTTAGCGCTTCAGGCGTCGAGCTCGATGAGTACCTTGCACACGCGTTCCGGGTGATGGTCGATCATGTGGATCGCCTCCCCCATCTCAGCGAAGGGCAGCCGATGGCTGACCAGCGCCGTGGCATCGAGTCGCCCGCTGGCGAGCATCTCGATGACTTCGGGGAACTTGCGGTTGTTGAGTCGTGAGCCGACGATGCTCAGCTCTTTCTTGATCACCTCGAGCTGGACGAGGTCGCTGGGCGTCGTGTTGAACCCCAGCAAGCCAATACGTCCGGCCGGCGAGGCGATCCGCGCGAGCTGAGGGAACAGCGCCGGCACGCAGGCGGCGTCGGCGATCAGCGGCACGCCTTCGCCGCTAGTGCGCTCGGCCATCACGGCCTCGAGATCTTCCCGCTGACCGTTGACGGTGTGGCTGGCGCCAAGCGAGAGGGCGACGTCCAGTCGGTCGTCGATGACGTCACAGACGGTTATATCGGTGAGCCCTTTGGCTCGGGCGACCTGGAGGATCGTCAGGCCGATCACACCGGCGCCGAGGATCAGCAGAGAATCGCCGTCGTACGGCTGCATCCGGTCGAGGACGTTACAGGCGATGGTGTAGGGCTCGACCAGCGCGGCTTGATCGAGAGCGATGGTCTCGGGCAGCCGATGGGCGTTGGCGGCGGGAACGCTGACCTGGTTGGCGAAGCCACCGTTGCGGTGCACGCCGATGACCTGCATGGCGCTGCAGACGTTGGGCCGACCGATACGGCACGGGTAGCACTCGCCGCAGTTGATCACCGGGTCGATGCATACCCGATCACCCACCGAGAGGCCCTCTACGCCGTCGCCCACCGCTTCGACGACGCCGGCGAACTCGTGGCCGGTGATCCGCGGGAAGCGCACGAAGGCGTTGTCGCCGTGAATGATATGCATGTCCGAGCCGCAGATACCGGCGAAGGCGACGCCGACGCTAACCTCGCCGGCGGCGGCTTGCGGGGCATCGATGTCAACGATGCTGAAATCGTGGGGTGCACGAACCTCAAAGGCTTTCATGACGGACTCCGCTCTATGAAAGGGAACGGGATTACCAGTGCCAGAGCGTGCCGTCTTCCAGACGGTTGACCGGCAGGCTGGCGCGTTTGTAGGGGTACTTGGCCGCGAGCTCCTCGTCGATATCGACGCCGTGTCCCGGGGACTCGCCCACCAGGAAATGGCCGTCCTCGAAGCGATAGTCGTGTGGGAACACCGCGTCAGTCTCGTCGGTGTGCGGCATGTGCTCCTGGATGCCGAAGTTGGGCACCCAGGTATCGAAGTGAATCGCCGCGCCGAGACATACCGGCGACAGGTCGGTGGGACCGTGGAATCCGGTGCGTACATGATAAAGCGCGGCTAGATCGGCGACGCGACGTAGTGCGGTAATGCCGCCGCCGTGGGTGAGCGGCATGCGGATATAGTCGATCCATTGGTTCTGGATCATCTCGCGGCAGTCGTGGATTGAATTGAATACCTCGCCGATTGCCAGCGGTGTGGTGGTGTGCTCACGGATCAGGCGTAGGCTTTCCTGGTTCTCGGCCGGCACGCAGTCTTCCAGCCAGAATAGGTGATAGGGTTCGACGGCCTTGCCCAATCGCGCTGCTTCGATCGGCGTCAGGCGATGATGGACGTCGTGCAAGACGTGCAGCTCGTCGCCGAATCGCTCGCGCACGGCGGCGAACAGCTTGGGAACATGGTTGAGGTACTTCTCGGTGCTCCAGACGTGTTCGGCGGGTAGCGAAGAGTCGGCCGGCTCGTAACGCTCGCCAGGGTTCTTGGCCACGCCATAGGTGGTCTCGATCCCCGGCACCCCGGCCTGGACGCGTACCGCGCGGTAACCCATTTCCACATGGCGGGCGACCTCTTCCAGGCAGTCATCGATCTCCTGGCCGGTGCAGTGGGCGTAGGTCATTACTCGCTCACGGCTCTTGCCGCCGAGCAATTGATAAAGCGGCATGCCGGCAGCCTTGGCCTTGATGTCCCACAGTGCCATGTCGACGGCGGCAATGGCGGTCATGTTTACTGGGCCACGTCGCCAGTAGGCGCCGCGATAAAGATACTGCCAGGTGTCTTCGATGCGGCTGGCGTCGCGGCCTATCAACGCTGGAACGATGTGTTCGTCAAGGTAGGCCGCCACTGCCATCTCACGACCATTGAGAGTGGCATCGCCAATCCCGTGGATACCTGCGTCGGTGACGATCTTGAGCGTCACGAAGTTGCGCCCGGGGGAGGTGACGATGGTATAGGCGTCGCGAATTTTCATGCACTGACTCCAGAAAGCTGAGGGGGCCGGCGGCCACCTGCCGAGGCGGACTCGAAAAGCTCGGGGAAGCGTTCGATCAGGGTCGGTAGTGAGCTGAGAATTTCGCGCAAGTGTTCCTTCACAGCTTTTTCGGCAGCCTCGGGATCGCGCGCAATGATGCTTTCGAGGATGCGGGAGTGCTGGTCGATCAGCTTGGTGATGGGCGTGGCATCCGGGACGCTCAGATAGCGCACCCGGTCGAGCTGTGCCTTGACTTCCTGAGTCACGCGCCAGGCAGCGTCGTGTCCGGTGCTGAGCGCGAGCGTTCGATGGAACGCCTCGTCGAGACGGTAAAAACGGTCATGGTCTTGTGGATCGATACAGCGCTGCTGGCGGTCGATGAGCTCATGAAGTTCGTCGCGGACCGATGACTCGAGTCCTTGTTCGGCAGCGTCTCGGGCGACCGCGATTTCGATGGCTTCGCGGACGAAACGTGCCTCCATGACATCGGCTTGCGAAATGTGCATGACATAGGTGCCGCGCTGGGGCCGTACCTCGATCAGGCTGGCCTCCGAGAGTCGAATAAAAGCCTCGCGTACGGGTTGCCTGCTGACCGCGAAGGTATCGGCGATCTCTTTCTCCGACAGTGCCTGGCCGGGCGCCAACGTCATGCGAATGATCGATTGGCGCAGGACCGCATAGAGGCGTTGACGGACATTACCGTCGGGCTGTTCGTCCCAGAGTGCGAGCAGCGATGGCGTCATGTGAAGATCCTGAATCGATATGTTGTATGACTAGTATGGTAGTCAGGTTAGTCAATCATGCGATGCAACTTTGGTTGGGGGGCAGCATGCGACATTGCTTATTGATTAGATATTTCTGATATTGTGTCTGAGTGTGTCGTGACATCCGAAACCTGAGGGGAACTGGTGATGGGAATACGCGATTGGCCGGAAGGCGAACGCCCGCGTGAAAAGTTGCTCACCCTGGGGGCGCCGGTGCTGTCGGATGCCGAGTTGTTGGCGATTTTTCTGCGTGTGGGCGTGAAGGGGCGCTCGGCGGTGGATCTTGCGCGTGATCTGCTGGTCGCTTTCGGAGGCTTGCGGCCTTTGCTGGAGGCCGATCAGGCGCGCTTTTGCGCGGAGCATGGTCTGGGCGAGGCTAAATATGTGCAGCTTCAGGCGTCGCTGGAGCTGTCGCGGCGCCACCTGGGAAGCTTATTGGAGCGTGGCGGCGCCCTGACCTCGCCGGCCTTGGTGCGCCAGTTCTTGACCTCGCAGTTGCGTCACTTGCCTCACGAGGCGTTCGCGGCATTGTTTCTGGATACGCAGCACCGCGTGATTCGCTTCGAGACACTTTCGGAAGGCACGCTCGACAGTGCATCCGTTTATCCGCGTGAGGTATCGCGGCGGGCGCTGGCACTCAACGCCGGTGCGTTGATCTTTGCACACAATCATCCATCCGGTGTGGCCGAGCCAAGTGACGCCGACCGGCGGATCACCCAGCGGCTCAAGGAAGCGCTGGCGCTTTTCGAGATCCGTGTGCTGGATCATTTCGTCGTCGGCGATGGTGAGGTAGTATCGTTCGCCGAACGCGGATGGCTATGAGGCCGTGTCCGTGATGCCAGGCTGGCCGTCCGTCGAGCCCCGCAAGCTTGCGGAAAGGCTTGACGTCTGGTATAAAGTACGCCCTTTGAATCAGGGCAGAAGGCGGTAGCCTGCCATTCCCGGTTTGCCCGACAGGTTTTGAACAACTCGCCAGTGGTTGGAGGCTTCCATGTCCCAAGTATGTCAGGTTACCGGTAAGCGCCCGGTGACTGGTAACAATGTTTCTCACTCCCAGCGGAGAACTCGCCGTCGCTTCGTGCCGAACTTGCACACCCATCGTTTCTGGGTGGAAGGCGAGAAGCGTTTCGTCAAGCTGCGCGTTTCCTCCAAAGGCATGCGTGTCATCGACAAGAAGGGCATTGAAGAAGTGCTCAGCGATATCCGCAAGCGTGGTGACCGCGTCTAAACAGCGCGTCCAAACAGGGAGTAATGAGTCATGCGTGACAAGATCAAGATGGTGTCCAGCGCCGGAACCGGCCATTTTTACACCACCGACAAGAATAAGCGGAACACGCCGGATAAGCTCGAAATGAAAAAATTCGACCCGGTCGTCCGCAAGCACGTGATGTACAAGGAAGCCAAGATCAAGTGATCTTGGTCCTCCTTCGCCACAGGTGACGTTCACCTGTCAGAAAAACCCGGGTCGCTCCGGGTTTTTTTATGCCAGCAAGAAAGGTGGCGGGAGGCCAGCATGCCCGAACTCCCTGAAGTCGAAACGACGCGTCGCGGTATTGCGCCCTATATAGAGGGGGGCGAGATTCGTGAAGTCATCGTGCGCCAGCCCCGTTTGCGTACGCCGGTGCCGGATGACTTGGCGGATACGCTCGTCGGTCAGCGAATCGGTACGCTAGGGCGTCGTGCCAAGTACCTGCTCATGCCCGTTGGCGATCGTACCCTGCTATGGCACCTGGGAATGTCCGGGAGCTTGCGCGTGGCGCGTCTCGGCGATATGCCCAGAAAGCACGATCATGTCGACCTGGTCGTGGAGGATGGCGTGATCCTGCGTTATCACGACCCACGTCGTTTCGGCTTCGTCGATTGGCTGCAGGGCGCGCCGCTCGAGGATCCACGCCTGGCACGCCTGGGCCCCGAGCCGTTGTCGCCGGATTTCGACGGTGAGCGTCTCTACCGGCTGTCACGCAAGCGGCGAATCGCCGTCAAGCCGTTCCTGATGGATAATGCCGTCGTCGTGGGTGTCGGCAACATCTACGCCAGCGAAGCGTTGTTCCTGGCGGGAATCGACCCCCGGCGCGCGGCAGGGCGTATTTCCCGCGAGCGCTATGAGCGTCTGGCCGAGGCGGCACGCGAGGTACTGGCGTCGGCGATCACGCAGGGTGGCACGACGCTTCGCGACTTCGTCAGCGGCACCGGCGAGCCCGGTTATTTCGCTCAGCGCCTCAACGTCTATGGGCGGCAAGAAGCGCCCTGCCGGCGTTGCGGCGAGCCTTTACGCTTGGTTACGCTAGGCCAGCGGGCCAGCGTTTTTTGTCCCCACTGTCAGCGCTGAGCGCTTCGCGCCGCGCGATGTCTTCGCCAAGAGGTTTTCCGTGACCGAACGTCTACGCCTCAAGAAAAACGCCGATCGGCGTCTCAAGGCGGGCCATTTATGGCTCTACTCCAACGAGATCGATATCGCGGCCACGCCGTTGAAGGATTTCGAACCGGGCGCCCAGGCGGTCATCGAGGCCGCCAATGGCAAGCCGATGGGTATCGCCTACGTCAACCCGCACTCGCTGATCTGCGCGCGTATCGTCTCGCGCGATGTCGATGTGCGTCTCGACCGTTCGCTGCTGGTCCACCGCTTCAAGCAAGCGTTGAGCCTGCGCGCACGGATGTTTGCCAAGCCTTTCTATCGCCTGGTGCATGGCGAGGGGGATCTGCTGCCGGGGCTCATCGTCGATCGTTTCGATGATGTACTGGTCGTGCAGCTCAATACCGTGGGCATGGATCGGTTGCGCGATGAGATCGTCGCCGCGCTCGAGAAAGTACTGGCGCCGCGCGCCATCGTGTTCAAGAACGATTCCTCTGGGCGTCGTCAGGAACAGCTCGGCGACGAGGTCGAGGTAGCCTATGGCGAGCTGCCTGACCAAGTGCTGATCGAAGAAAACGGCGTGCGCTTCGTAGTGCCGGTGCTCGATGGCCAGAAGACCGGGTGGTTCTTCGATCATCGCGCCAATCGTGCATGGCTCAATGGCTTGGTCGCCGGCAAGCGCGTGCTGGACGTGTTCAGCTATGTGGGTGGCTGGGGCGTTCAGGCGGCCGCATATGGCGCTAGCGAGGTGCTGTGCGTGGATAGTTCCGCCCAGGCCTTGGAGCGTGTGGCCGAGAACGCTGAGCTTAACGGCCTGGCCGAGCAAGTGGCCGTCGGTGAGGGCGAGGCCTTCGAGGCGCTGGCGGCGCTCAAGGCGGAAGGCGAGCAATTCGATGTGATCGTGCTCGACCCGCCGGCCTTCATCAAGAAGCGCAAGGATATCCCCAATGGCGAGCGTGCCTACTCGCGGCTCAACCGTGAGGCGATTCGGCTGCTGGGGCGCGATGGCATGCTTCTTTCGGCGTCGTGCTCGATGCACCTGGCGCCGGAGCGCTTGATGGAATGTGTACGGGGCGCGGTACGCCACCAGGACCGTCACGGGCAAGTCATCTATCAGGGCCATCAGGGGCCGGATCATCCCGTGCATCCCGCAATTCCCGAAACCGCTTACCTCAAAGCAATGGGGGTGCGGGTTTTCCGCAACTGATCATGACGTTGGATAGCGTTCGCGTCTTTCGCCATTCCAACGCGTTGCTGGTCACCCACGTGCACAACGTGCTGACCAGTGCCGGGTTGGTGCCCGTGCTGCGCAACATGACCCTCGGCGGGGGCGCCGGCGAACTGCCGCCCGGCGAATGCGAGCCGGAGGTCTGGGTGCCGGTGGGGCATCGTCAACGCGCCGAGGCATTGGTCGATGAGGCCCTCAATGGGCCCGCCGAGGGGCTCCCTGCTTGGCGGTGCCCCGCTTGTGGTGAATCGTTGGAAGGTGTCTTCGATACCTGCTGGCAGTGTGGTCAGGCACGTCCCGTCTGAGGCGAGCAGGGTATGCATGGCATGGCCGGCGTAAATCGTTCGGCCACGGGCGCTTTCGGCGTAAAGTTTTCTTTAGAAGCGTGGTTTTATAGCGCGTCCTTCCGTTTTTTCTTCTACCACCCTCCGATTCCTGTGCGTGTGCTGTAATGAACAGTCGTTGAGCCTATTTTGTAGACACCCTCGGAAGCGGAGGCGCCATGAAAATCGCCGTACCCAAAGAAATCAAGAATCATGAGTATCGTGTCGCCTTGACACCAAGCGTGGTGCGCGAGCTGGTGGCACGCGGGCATCGCGTGGCGGTGCAAGCATCGGCTGGCGAGGGGGCCGGGTTCCCCGACGCTGAGTATGAGGCAGCGGGAGCACGTATCGAGCAGGATGTCGATGCGCTATGGGATAACGCCGAGCTGATCGTCAAGGTGAAGGAGCCTCAGCCGGAGGAGGTCAAGCGCCTCAAGCCGAGCCATACATTGTTTACCTACCTGCATTTGGCCGCTGAGGAGTCGCTGACACGAGGGCTGATGGACAGCGAAGCCACCTGCATCGCCTACGAGACGATCACCGACGAAGAAGGCGGTTTGCCACTTCTGGCGCCGATGAGTCGTGTTGCCGGCCGCATGGCTGTCCAGGCCGGCGCGCATAGCCTGGAAAAGGCACAGGGAGGCGCTGGCATACTGATTCCCGGGGTGCCCGGCGTGGCGCCGGCTAAGGTCACCGTGATCGGCGGTGGCGTGGTCGGTGAAAACGCTGCGCGCATGGCGCTGGGATTGGGTGCGGATGTCACTGTGCTCGACAAGTCGCTTGAGCGGCTGGAAGTGCTCGACCATCGCTATCAAGGCCGCTTGAATACCGTGTATTCGACGGCGGATGCATTGGAAACGGCGGCCCGCGAATCGGATATCGTCGTCGGCGCGGTACTGGTGCCGGGCGCGCAGGCGCCCAAGCTGATCACCCGCAAGATGCTCAGTGACATGCGCCCGGGCAGCGTGTTAGTGGATGTGGCCATCGATCAAGGTGGTTGCTTCGAGACGAGCCGCGCGACGACCCATGCCGATCCCACCTATGTCGTGGATGGTGTGGTGCATTACTGTGTCGCCAACATGCCGGGTGCCGTGGCGCGCACCTCCACCCAGGCGTTGACCAATGCCACCTTGCCGTTCGTACTGGCTCTGGCCGACAAAGGGTGGCAAGGCGCCCTGGCGGAGGATCCTCACTTCCTCGAGGGGCTCAACGTACACGCCGGAAACATCACGCATCCGGCGGTGGCCGAGGCATTCGGTCTGGACGCGGTCGACCCCAAGAGCCTGATGGCATAGCGTGTGACCACGATGTTCCGGCTGGGCCTGGTCGCCTTGGCCGGGGCGTCGTTGTACACTGGGCGGACTTTCACATTTCGTTGCGATCAGCCCAATTTCATGACCAAGACACGCGTTCTGACTGGCATCACCACCACCGGTACCCCGCATCTCGGCAACTATGTCGGGGCCATCAAACCGGCCATCGAGGCCAGCCAGCGTCCCGATGTTGATTCCTTCTACTTCCTCGCTGACCTGCATGCGTTGATCAAGTGTCAGGACCCCAAGCGCGTGCAGCAATCGCGCCTGGAGATCGCCGCCACCTGGCTGGCGCTGGGCCTGGATACCGACAACGCCGTTTTCTACCGCCAGTCGGACATTCCCGAGATTCCCGAGCTGACTTGGATGCTGTCCTGCGTCTGTGCCAAGGGGCTGATGAACCGCGCCCATGCCTACAAAGCGGCGGTGGCCGAGAACGAAGAGCTCGGCCATCAGGATATGGATAAAGGCGTGAGCATGGGGCTGTTCGGTTACCCGGTGCTGATGGCGGCGGATATCCTGATGTTCAATGCCAATAAAGTCCCGGTGGGGCGCGACCAGATCCAGCATATCGAGATGGCGCGCGATATGGGCGGGCGCTTCAACCATCTCTACAAGGGCCAGTATTTCACGCTGCCCGAAGCGGTGGTCGACGACAAGATGGAGGTATTGAACGGGCTCGATGGCCGCAAGATGTCCAAGAGTTACAACAACACCATCCCGCTGTTCGTCTCGGAAAAAAAGCTCCAGAAGCTGGTGCGCAAGATCAAGACCAACTCCCTGGAGCCCGGCGAGCCTAAGGATCCCGATAGCTGCACGCTGTTCCAGATCTTCTCGGCGTTTGCCTCTGCAGAAGAGACCGCCACCATGCGGACTGACTACGAGAACGGCATCGGCTGGGGCGAGGCCAAGGACCGGGTCTTCGAATACCTCAACGCACACCTGCGTGAACCCCGCGAGCGGTATAACGCCCTGCTTGAAGATCCCGGGCATATCGAGAGCGTGCTCAAGCAGGGCGCCGAAAAGGCACGCGCCGAGGCGCAACCCCTCATGGAGCGCGTGCGCGAGGCCGCTGGCCTGGGGCGCTTCGTTTAACGCCTCACTTACTCTTTTTATCGGCGCGTCTTGCGCGCCGCCAAAGCCCGTGTCTCGTGACACGGGCTTTGTTTTATATTGCCAAACGCTATAGCGGGAATGTGTTTTATGAATTTTTAAAAGGGTTGGGCAGGCACTAAGATAGGCAACAGTTTCCATTCGAACGATGACAGGAGGTTGCGATGCTTGACGCATCCAGTGTTTCGTCCGCTTCGCCGATGCCTCGTCGCGGCGTACCGCCGTTGGCATTGGCGGCGGCGATAGTCTTGCTCCTGGGCGCCCTGGCCGTGGGTACGGCCTTCGGGGCCGCCACGGGATTGCTCATGATTGTCGGGGGCGCCTTTGGTATGGTGCTTTATCACGCCGCCTTTGGCTTCACCTCGGCATGGCGTGTGTTCATTACCGAGCGTCGCGGACGTGGCCTGCGTGCACAGATGGTCATGTTGGCCTTGGCGGTGGTGCTGTTCTTCCCGGCGCTCGGCGCGGGCACGCTGTTTGGCACGCCGGTGTCCGGCTATATCGCACCCATTGGGGTATCGGTCCTGGTCGGTGCATTCCTGTTCGGGTTGGGCATGCAACTCGGCGGTGGCTGCGCCTCGGGAACCCTATTCACGGTGGGCGGCGGTAACGCGCGCATGGTGATTACCCTGGTGTTCTTCATCGTCGGCTCCCTGGTCGGCACGGCGCACTTCGCCTGGTGGCAGACGTGGCCGGCCTTCCAGCCGACGTCGCTGCATGGCCTGTTCGGTGTGGGCGGTGGTATCGTCGTGAGCCTGGCGTTGTTCGCTGCGATCGCGGCGGTGACGGTGGCCATGGAGAGACGCCGGCACGGTCAGCTCGAACGGGCGCCGCAGGTCGAGGCCGGCCGCTCGCGTTGGCTGCAAGGCCCTTGGCCGCTATTGGCCGGCGCGGTGGGGCTGGCGGTGCTCAATTTCATCACGCTGGCGCTCGCCGGGCGCCCATGGGGCATTACTTCGGCGTTTGCGCTGTGGGGCGCCAAGATCTTCGAGGCGCTGGGTGGCAATGTCAGCGGCTGGGGCTATTGGCAGGTGGCCGGCAATGAAGCGGCCTTGAACGCCAATGTCTGGAGCGATATCACCACGGTCATGAATGTGGGGATTATTTTGGGGGCGATGGCCGCCGCTGCGCTGGCGGGCCGTTTCGCGCCGAAATTCAACATTCCGCTACGCTCCGTTGTGGCGGCAGCTATCGGCGGATTTCTGCTGGGCTATGGAGCGCGCCTGGCGTTCGGCTGCAACATCGGCGCCTATTTCGGCGGCATTGCGTCGGGCAGCTTGCACGGCTGGCTGTGGTTGGTCGCGGCGTTCGCCGGCAACATGCTGGGCGTGCGGCTACGCCCGTGGTTCTTCTCGGGTCCGGCACGCCCAGTGGCGCGTAGCTGCTGAGCCATGCTCGACAAGCGGTGAAGGGTGAATAACGTACGGCGCTCCGAAGAGCGCCGTACGTCGTCGAGGCCTGCGCGGGTGGCAAGACAGCGTGATATAGTGAAACTCGAGCCGTGCGGAGCCTCCAGGCTCCGAGTTCCGTCACCTGCGTGAGGCAAACGATGAGCGAAACATCCAAGCGTCCCCTTTATATTCCTTATGCCGGCCCCTCACTGCTGGAGATGCCGCTACTCAATAAGGGCAGCGCGTTTACCAGCGAAGAGCGTGTCGAGTTCAACCTGGTGGGCTTGTTGCCGCAGAATGTCGAGAGCATCGAAGAGCAGCTCGAACGCGCTTATCACCAGTACACTCTGTGTCAGAACAACCTCGACAAGCACATTTATCTGCGGGCGATTCAGGACGACAACGAGACGCTGTTCTTCCGTCTGCTGGAAGAGCATCTCGAGGAAATGCTGCCGATCATCTACACCCCCACGGTGGGCGAGGCCTGTGAAGAGTTCTCCAATATTTACCGCAATCACCGCGGGCTCTTCATCTCGTATCCCGATCGTCACCGCATGGACGATATCCTGCGTAGTGCCACCAAGGACAAGGTGCGCGTGATCGTGGCCACTGATGGTGAGCGCATCCTGGGGCTGGGCGATCAGGGCATCGGCGGTATGGGCATTCCCATCGGTAAGCTGTCGCTGTATACCGCCTGCGGCGGTATCAGCCCGGCCTACACGCTGCCCATCGTGCTCGATGTGGGCACCAACAATCAGAAGCTGCTCGACGATCCCATGTACATGGGCTGGCGCCATCCGCGGGTCAGTCAGGAAGAATACGACGAGTTCATCGGCATGTTCATGGAGGCGTTGCAACGGCGTTGGCCCAACGTGCTGTTGCAGTTCGAGGACTTCGCCCAGACCAACGCCATGCCGTTGCTCGAGCGTTATCGCGACCAGCTGTGCTGCTTCAACGACGACATCCAGGGCACGGCGGCGGTATGCGTGGGCACACTGCTGGCGGCCTGCAAGACCAAGGGCGAGGCGCTCAAGGATCAGACCATCGCGTTTCTCGGGGCCGGCTCTGCAGGCTGCGGTATCGCCGAGCAGATCGTCGTGGCGATGACGATGGAAGGTCTGAGCGAGGCCGAGGCGCGTCAGCGCGTCTACATGGTCGACCGTTTCGGGCTAGTGACCAGCGACATGGAGGGGCTCTACGACTTCCAGCAGCGTCTGGCGCATGAAACGGCCACCTTGAGCGACTGGGATACCCAGGACCGTGACCTGCTCGACGTGGTGCGCAATGCCAAGCCTAGCGTATTGATCGGGGTCTCCGGGCAGAGCGGCCTGTTCACCGAAGAAGTGATCAAGACGCTGCACGCCGGCTGCGCGCAGCCGCTGGTGATGCCGCTTTCCAACCCGACGTCCAAGGTCGAGGCCGTCCCCCAGGATCTTCTCGACTGGACCCGGGGTGAGGCGCTGGTGGCCACAGGCAGTCCCTTCCCGCCGGTGCGCGTCGGCGAGCGCGACGTGGCGATCGCTCAGTGCAACAATGCCTACATCTTCCCCGGCATCGGCCTGGGCGTGGTGGCGGCCAACGCCACGCGCGTGACCGACAAGATGCTGATGGCGGCTTCCAACGCTCTGGCCAAGGACGCGCCCATCGTCAAGACTGGAAAAGGTGCCTTGCTGCCCTCGCTGGGGGACATCCGCGAGATCAGCAAGAACATCGCCTTCGCCGTCGCCAAGCAGGCCCAGGACGAGAATGTGGCGCTATCGTCTAGCGACGAGGCACTGTGGGACGCCATCGAACGTCACTTCTGGTATCCGCGTTATCGCGCTTATCGGCGCCGCGCCTTCTAAACGCACGCCTCTCGACTACCCATAAAAAACACCCCGCCGGCAATGCCGACGGGGTGTTTCTTTATGCTGCTAGATAACGCTAGCTCAGCGCGGAATGACTACAGCATGCTACGCAGCACGTAGTGCAGGATGCCGCCGTGGCGATAGTAGGCCATCTCGTTGACGGTATCGATGCGGCATAGCGCCTCGATCTTCTTCTCGCCCTTGCTTGATGCGATGGTCACCGTGACCTTGCCGCCGGGCTCGATATCGGCGATGCCCTCGATGGAGACCGTTTCGTCGCCGGTCATGCCTAGCGACTTGCGATCCTCGCCCTCGGGGAACTGCAATGGCAACACGCCCATGCCGATCAAGTTGGAGCGGTGGATGCGCTCGTAGGACTCGGCGAGCACGGCGCGCACGCCGAGCAGGCGCGTGCCCTTGGCCGCCCAGTCACGGCTGGAGCCGGTGCCGTATTCCTTGCCGGCGACCACCACCAGCGGCGTGCCGTTCTCGACGTATTTCATCGCCGCGTCGTAGATCGACATCTGTTCGCCGCTGGGCACGTGGCGGGTATAGCCGCCTACGACGTCATCGAGCATCTCGTTTTTGATACGTACGTTGGCGAAGGTGCCGCGCATCATCACCTCGTGGTTGCCGCGCCGCGAACCGTAGGAGTTGAACTCCATGGGCTTGACGCCGTTTTCCTGCAGATAACGGCCGGCGGGGCTGTCCGGCTTGATCGCGCCGGCGGGCGAGATATGGTCGGTGGTCACCGAGTCGGCGAACATGGCCAACACGTTGGCACCCTTGACGTCTTCAAGCGGCGCGGGTTCTTTGCCCATGCCTTCGAAGAACGGTGGATGCTGGATGTAGGTGGATTTGTTGTTCCACGCATAGACATCGCTTTCCGGCACATCGAGCGACTTCCAGATCTCGTCGCCCTCGAAGACCTCGCTGTACTCCTTGCGATACATCTCGGTCCTGACCTGCTCGACGGCCTCGGCGATCTCCGCCTGGCTGGGCCAGACATCCTTGAGATACACCGGGTTGCCATCCTTGTCCTTGCCCAGCGGATCCTTGGAAAGATCGATACGCATGTTGCCGGCCAGGGCATAGGCCACGACCAGGGGCGGTGACGCCAGCCAGTTGGTGGGCACCAGCGGATGGATACGGCCTTCGAAGTTGCGGTTGCCGGAGAGCACCGAGGCCACCGTCAGATCGCCTGCTTCGATGGCTTTCTCGATCGGTTCGTGCAAGGGGCCGGAGTTACCGATGCAGGTGGTGCAGCCATAGCCGACCAGGTTGAAGCCCAGTTCGTTGAGATCGCTCTGGGTGCCGCTGGCGTCGAGATAGTCGGTGACTACTTTGGAGCCCGGTGCCAGTGATGTCTTGACCCAAGGCTTGGTGGTGAGGCCCTTCTCGACGGCCTTGCGTGCCAACAACCCGGCGGCCAGCATCACGCTGGGGTTGGAGGTGTTGGTACACGAGGTGATGGCGGCAATGACCACGGCGCCCGGGTTGAGCTTGAAGTTCTCGCCATCGACCTCGCAAGACTGGCTGTCTTCGTGCTCCAGACTCTCGTCGGTACCCACGGCGGTCTGGCCGCCCTCGGATAGCCACTTGCCTTGCTCGGTGGGCGCGGCGTCCGGTTTGCGATCGTTGAGGATCTTCTCGAAGGTGGACTTCATGTCGGTCAGGGCGACACGATCCTGCGGACGCTTGGGCCCGGCCAGGCTGGACTCGACTTCATTCATGTCGAGGTGCAGGGCATCGCTGAAGATCGGTTCGGCACCGGGTTCGCGCCACAGCCCCTGTGCTTTGGTATACGCTTCGACGAGCTCGATCTGATGTTCGTCACGGCCGGTGAGGCGCATGTAGTTGAGGGTTTCCTCGTCGACCGGGAAGAACCCGCAGGTAGCACCATATTCAGGGGCCATGTTGCCGATGGTGGCGCGATCCGCCAGCGGCAGGTCTTTGAGGCCATCGCCGTAGAATTCGACGAATTTACCCACCACGCCTTTCTGGCGCAGCATCTGAGTGACCGTCAGCACCAGATCGGTGGCGGTGATGCCTTCGCGCAGCTTGCCGGTGAGCTTGAAGCCGATGACCTCGGGGATCAGCATCGAGACCGGCTGGCCAAGCATCGCGGCCTCGGCCTCGATGCCACCCACGCCCCAGCCGAGCACGCCCAGGCCGTTGATCATGGTGGTGTGGGAGTCGGTGCCCACGAGTGTGTCCGGATAGGCGAACGTCTTGCCGTTTTCTTCCTTCGTCCACACCGTCTTGCCCAGATACTCCAGGTTGACTTGGTGGCAGATACCGGTACCCGGCGGCACGACGCGGAAATTATCGAACGCTTGCTGGCCCCAGCGCAGGAATTCGTAACGTTCGCGGTTGCGCTCCATCTCGATGGCGACGTTGTCCTTGAACGACGACGGATCGCCGTAGTGATCGACCATCACCGAGTGGTCGATGACCAGATCCACGGGGGAGAGCGGGTTGATGCGCTCGGCGGATTCGCCGAGACGCTTGACGGCGTCGCGCATGGCGGCCAGGTCCACGACCCCGGGGACGCCGGTGAAGTCTTGCATCAACACGCGTGCCGGGCGGTAGCCGATTTCGCGAGTGGAGCGTCCCTCTTTCTGCCAGTCGACGAGGGCCTGCATGTCGTCGGGGGAGACGCTTTCATCGTCGCCGTAGCGCAGCTGGTTCTCGAGCAATACCTTGAGTGTCATGGGTAGGCGCGAAGCGTCGCCGAACGCTTGTGCAGCCTTGTCCAGACTATAATAGTGGTAGGTATGACCGCCGACATCGAGTGTCGATAACGTATTCTGTGGAGCTTCGGACATGGGGCCCCCTCCTCATCAATGCTGGACGATTTTTCATGGCGAACGCCGAACCACGCTGCCCTTGATATGCTGGAAAGGTCTGGAGACCATCCGATGGCTCGGTTCGCCGCGAGTCAGGTTCCTTCGACAATGTCTACAATATCATCGATACCGGAGACATTGTCATGATAAGCCTTTATTTCAAGCGCGCCCATGTCACCAAGGTGGCAAGTAGGCAATGCCTGAAGCGTGACACACCCGTCTTGTGCGCGAATCTCGACGCACTGGCTTGAAAGAAGGCAAGAGTGACCCGACATTCAATTGGTAATGCGGCGTACTCGAGGACGCCAGGAGTCGGTATGAACGAAGAGATGTTGTTGTCATGGCCGGCGACGTGCCCTTACTGCGACGCCTCTTTCGAGATGCTGATCGATAGCAGTGTGGGTAGCCACGCTACTTGGGAGGATTGCCCACAGTGCTGTGCGCCGATCCAAGTGCGTGTGACGGTATCGCCGTTCAGCGGCGAACTTGAAGACGTCATGCTAGGGCAGGACGACGACGTATTTTGAGTGCTGCCATAGGCATCCCGCTATGGCAGGCACGGTATATCGACCCGATAGGGAGCGGCTATATCGCCTATTGGGGCAATCAAATTGGCATAAGAGAGGCCCGCCGGTAACCTTGGCAGGGTTTCATCATAGTCATCCACCCGACTTTTCAGGAGAAATGAATGAGCGTATTGGTTGGACGTCAGGTACCCGATTTTGAAGCGGCAGCGGTTCTGGGCGATGGCACGATCGTCGACGATTTCAAGCTGTCCGAAACCAACGGCAAGCTGCGTGTCGTCTTTTTCTGGCCGCTGGACTTCACCTTCGTCTGCCCGTCCGAAATCATCGCGCACGACAACCGTCTGGCGCAGTTTCGTGAGCTGGGCGTCGAAGTGATCGGGGTGTCCATCGACTCTCAGTTCACCCACCACGCATGGCGCAAGACCTCTCCCGAAAAGGGCGGCATTGGTGAAGTCGGCTTCCCGATGGTGGCTGACGTCAAGCACGAGATCACGCAAGCGTTCGGTATCGAGCACCCGGAAGCCGGCGTCGCCCTGCGCGCGTCCTTCTTGATCGACGAAGATGGCGTCGTCCAGCACCAGACCATCAACAACCTGCCGCTGGGCCGCAACGTCGACGAGATGCTGCGCATGGTCAAAGCGCTCAAGTTCCACCAGAAGAATGGTGAAGTCTGCCCGGCTGGCTGGGACGAAGGTCAGGAAGGCATGAAGGATACCGCCGAAGGCGTCGCCAAGTACCTGGGCACGCACTCCGACGAACTTTAAGCGTTAATGCGTTTGCAACGAGGGGCGGCCTTATCGGCCGCCCTTTGCCGTGTCGGCGCGTGTTTGCAGCGTAATGGTATGTGGTATGCGCGTGATGCGTGCATGCCACATAGCATTTCTTGGTTCAATTGCCGGTCAGCGTATCCCGTAAGCGAGGTTTTCCCATGAGCGACGTGCGTCACGAACGACTGATCATTCTCGGTTCCGGCCCTGCCGGTTATACGGCGGCCGTCTATGCGGCCCGTGCCAATCTCAAGCCGCTGCTGATCACCGGCATGCAGGCCGGTGGCCAACTGACCACCACCACCGATGTCGACAATTGGCCGGGCGACGCCGAGGGTGTGCAGGGGCCGGAATTGATGGAGCGCATGCGTAGCCATGCCGAGCGTTTCGATACCGAGGTGCTATTCGATCACATCAACGAGGTCGAGCTGCGTGAGCGTCCGTTCGTGCTCAAGGGCGAAAATGGCACCTATACATGCGATTCCTTGATCATCTCCACTGGTGCCAGCGCGCGTTATTTGGGGCTGCCATCGGAAGAGAAGTTCATGGGGCAGGGCGTGTCTGCCTGCGCGACCTGCGATGGCTTCTTCTATCGCGGTCAGGAAGTCGTGGTCATCGGTGGAGGTAACACCGCCGTCGAGGAAGCGCTGTATCTTTCCAATATTGCGACCAAGGTCACGCTGGTACATCGCCGCGATAGTCTGCGTGCCGAAAAGATCCTGCAGGACAAGCTGTTCGAGAAGGTCGAAAACGGCAACATGGAAATCGTCTGGAACCACACGCTCGAGGAAGTGCTGGGTGACAACACCGGCGTGACCGGGGTGCGTTTGATCTCTACCGTCGATGGTGCTTCGCGCGAAATCCAGGCGCCGGGGCTGTTCGTCGCCATCGGCCATTCGCCGAATACTGGTATCTTCGAAGGCCAGTTAGACATGAACAACGGCTATATTCGGGTCAAGTCGGGCCTCGACGGCAATGCCACCATGACCAGCGTGCCGGGCGTCTTCGCCTCCGGCGACGTGATGGATCACGTCTACCGTCAGGCGGTGACTTCCGCGGGTACCGGGTGCATGGCGGCGCTCGATGCCGAGCGCTACCTCGACGGCCTGGAGTGAGCCTGAATAAGGCCGTTTCGCCGCGCCGCGCGGTGACAGCCTGACGCCGACGACCACGCCCGCGAAGCGATTCGCGGGCGTCTGTAGTTGTGAGAGTTTATGAAAGTTCGTGAGAGCTTGTGAGAGGCTGTCGAGGGCGATAACGCAAGGGAGATGACGCATGAATACCCCCTCGGATGACATGACGTCCTCCATTGCATGGTTGGATGCCCTTGTCGACGCCTGCCGTGAACGTCGCCATCGCGGCGTGATCTGGATACCCGCGCCTTCCGAGACGGCACATTCACGTGCACTTTCCCTGTGGCGAGCCCGCGCGTGGCAAGCCCCCTTGTGGGTCGGTCCGTCCACCCCTCAAGAAAGCATCGACGCGCTTGCGCCGCGCCAGGCACGCACCCGCCTGGGGCGTGAGCATGATCTGATCATCATCGATGCCGATGTCTCGTCGGGCTTCGATCCGGATGCCTTCGGGGCGTTGAGCGGCACACTGCGTGCTGGAGGGCTGCTGGTCGTGTTGACGCCTGCCGAGTGGGCTGACGGCCAGGCCCGCCCGGATGCCGACTATGCGCGTCTGGCACATTGGCCCCACGCACCGACGACCCTGAGCGCCCATTACCTAGCGCGCCTGGCACGGGGCTTGCGCCGCGAGCCCAGCATCTGGCGCTGGCCTGATGAGCACGCCATGCCGTATCCCGGTCACCTGCCCGAGGCGAGCGCATACACTTCTACCCCCGCTCTTGTATCGCCCGGCGATGACGCCTGCATCACGCATGACCAGCAAGAGGCCGTGCATCGGCTGACGCGATTGCGCCGTCGCCGTCCGGTGGTCCTGAGCGCCGATCGAGGGCGTGGCAAGTCGGCTGCACTGGGAATCGCCGCTGCGCGACGGCTGGCGGCGGGCGAGATGACGCTGTGGGTTACCGCGCCGCGTCAGGCGGCGGTCGAGCCGTTGTTCGAGCGCCTGGCTGCCTTTTACCCCCATGGCCACCGCGCCGAGGCGCGCTTTCACGTCACGCTGGAAGCGGGCACGTGCGAGGTGCGCTTTCTCGCCCCGGACGCCGTCATGGCGGCTCTGAACGAGCCGGTCGTGGAGCGCCACGCGCCGCCGACGCTGTTCGTCGATGAAGCGGCAGCCATCCCCACGCCACTGTTGGCACGTTGGCTGGACGCCTTCCCGCGTCTCGCTTTCGCCACCACCGTGCATGGTTACGAAGGCACTGGGCGCGGCTTCCAGGTCCGTTTCTACGCGCGTCTATCGCGCCGTACGCCCGATTGGCGCGAGATCCACTTACGTGAGCCGGTCCGCTGGGCCGACGGCGATCCTCTGGAGCGCCTGACCCGTGACATGCTGCTGCTCGATGCCGCGCCGGCCGACGATGCCGAGGTCACGGCGGCGCTGGAGGCCTCGCCAGTGCGCATTCGCTGGCTGGAGCGGGCGGCGCTGGCCGAGGACGAGTCGATGCTGGCGGCACTATTCGGACTGCTGGTGCAGGCCCATTACCGCACCACGCCCGGCGATCTGCGCCAATTGCTCGATGGCCCCGACGTGCGCCTCGCGGTGGCCTACGCTGGCACGACCTGTCTCGGCGTGTGCCAGGTACAGGCGGAAGGCGGTTTTCCCGAGGACCTGGCTGAGCGCGTGGTCCTCGGTGAGCGTCGGCCGCGGGGGCATCTGCTGGCGCAGTCGCTGGCGGCGCACGGCGGTTGGCAAGCGGCCCTGACGTCACGTTGGTGGCGCATCATGCGCATCGCCGTGCATCCCGCCGTGCGGCGGCGTGGCGTGGGGCGGGCACTGGTCGAAGCCGTGGCCACTGTGGCTCGTACGCACGACGTTATGCATCTGGGCGTGAGCTTCGGCGCCGAGGCGATGCTGATCGCCTTCTGGCGGCGTTTGGGGTTCATCTCGCTGCGTTTGGGGCTGACTCGCGAAGCAGCGAGCGGCGAACACGCGCTGATGATGGGACAGGCGCTGACGACTCCGGCGGGAGCGTCGTTGTCGGCCTGGTCTGATGACTTCCAGCGCCTGCTGCCGAGTCTATTGGCCTTCGAGCTGGCGCATCTGGAAACCAATGTCGTCACGGCGTTGCTGCACGAGGGAGTGGCGCCCGAGGTGAACGCCGATCTATGCGCACGCCTGGAGCGTTTCGCTCAGGGCGGCGGTGAGCTGGCGCTCGCGCGGCCCTGGCTGTGTCGGGCCTGGCTGGCCTGGTGGCGCCGCCAGCCGCAGGAAGCCGCCGACGAGAATCCGGACGAGGACACGCGGGCATTGCTTGACTGGGCCACGACGTTGTTCCAGGGACGCGATGTCGAGGCGACGCGTGCGATGGGGCGGCAGGCCCAGCTCGCCCACTGGCGCCGCCTGGCGGCCCTCTTGCACTGTCGCCTGAGGCCGACGCCATGACTGTCGCCGTTGGCGGACTTGCGTTGCGCGATGCAGCGCGTAAGGTGTCATGACGCCCGACACGTGCTGCGTCGCCATTCCTTGATCGTTTGTCGTTACCGGGAGACGTGGCGCGCGATGTCGGCGGCTCCCAACAGGAACGATTTCCCATGAACGATCATCTTCTGCAACTCTCTCCCGAACCGCTGTGGCGCCATTTCCGCACGTTGTGCAATACGCCGCGCCCCTCCGGTCATGAACAGCGCCTGGTCGAGACGCTCATCGCCTGGGCCGACGAGCGTGGATTTACACATGAACGCGACACTGCCGGTAACCTCAAGATTTGCAAGCCGGCCTCGCCGGGATGCGAGGAACTGCCCGGAGTGATCCTGCAGGGGCACTTGGACATGGTCGCCCAGGCCAACGCCGATCACCCGCATGATTTTACCCGCGATGCGCTCGACACCTACGTCGAAGACGGCTGGTTGCATGCCCACGAGACGACGTTGGGCGCGGATAATGGCATGGGCGTGGCCGCCGCGCTGGCGATCCTCGAGGATGACACCCTGCGGCACGGTCCGCTCGAGGCGTTGTTTACGCTGGAAGAAGAAGCTTCCATGCGTGGCGCTCTGGAGCTCGACGAGGGCTGGCTGCAGGGGCGTTACCTGCTCAATCTCGACTCCGAGGATCGCGGCCAGGTCTATATCGGCTGTGCCGGTGGGGCCGATGTGGTCGTCGGTGCGCGGCTGCCCACACGGGATCTCGGCGAGGACGAGATCGTGCGTCGCGTCGCTCTGACCGGGCTGGTAGGCGGCCACTCGGGCATCGACATCCACAAGGGGCGGGGCAACGCCAATCGCTTGTTGGTGCGGGTACTGCGCGCTCTGGAACCGTTCGGTGCCTGCCTCGTCGCCTATCACGGCGGGACGCTGCGCAATGCACTGCCGCGCGAGGCTTTCGCCAGCATCGCGCTGCCCGCCGACGAAGAGGACGCGGTCACGCAGCGCTTGGCCGAACTGCAGGCCGAGCTCGCCAGCGAACTGGCGGGGATCGACGAAGACGTGCAGCTCACCCTCGAACCCGCCGAGCCCGAGGCGCCCCTCACCGAGGCCGCCAGTCGCCTGCTGATCGCGGCCCTGCATGTAGCGCCGTGCGGTGTCGAGCGTATGAGCGTTGAAGTACCGGGCGTGGTGGAAACGTCCAACAACCTGGGCGTGGTCAAGCTCGAGGCCGGACGCTTTCATCTATGCGCCCTGGTACGCTCGTTGCGCGATAGCGCTACGCAGGACCTCGCCGACCGCTTCCGGGCGTTGTTCTCGCTGATCGGTGCCGAGACGCGGATCGAGAACGCCTATCCCGGCTGGACCCCGGACCCGGAGAGCACGCTGCTGGCGCGCTTTCGTCGTCTGCACCTTGAGCAGACCGGGGTCGATCCAGACGTGAAGGTCATCCACGCCGGGCTGGAATGCGGCATTCTCGGAGGCAAGTACCCGCAGTTGGAGATGATCTCCTTCGGTCCTTTGATCCGCGGCGCCCACTCGCCGGCGGAGCGCGTCGAACTCGACTCCGTGGATGAGTTCTGGCAAGTGCTGCGTGCCGTGATCGAAGACTTGGCCACGGCGCGAGCGGCGTGACTCAGCGCGATGCCTGGCGCACGGCTTCCAGCCCCGTCTCGGAGATATAGCCTCGGTCGTGCGCATGCACGGCCATGGCGGCGCTATCGTCACTCAGCAGCAGCTCGCAGTCGGTGTGCTCGATCTCCTCGCGCAGTCGGGCGATGGCCGCTTCGCGGTCGGGCTTGCGGTCGACGCGGCGAATGTAGATCGTCTTCACCCGGTCCGGGTTCTCCTTGACGATACGCGTGTAGATTTCGGGATCGTGTTGACCGCTGTCCCCGATCAGTACGCAGGGCAGGGTGTCGAACAGCGTGAGCATCTGCGTGATCAAGTCGTACTTGTGATCTTCGGCGCGGCGTGGCCAAGGGTGACGCCAGGAAATTCCCCATTCGCGCAGAAACAGGATCGGCCCGACGGGAATGTGATTGAGTTGGAAGAACGCCTCGAGCACCTCGTAGATGCTCCACGGGCCGCGCGAGACGTAGAGGATTGGCCGCCGCGAGTCGCCCGCCGTACCCGCGTGCAACGCCTGATAGAGTTCGGCAACGCCAGGAAAGGCGGTGCGTCGATGCGCCTTCTCGACGAATAGGCGATACAGCATGCGCAGCTTGTCGGCGACGCCGGTGTACATCACCGTGTCATCGATGTCGCTGATCACCATCATGTCGGTGTGCGGTGGCGGAATATAGACATCGGCACGTGAGAGAACGTTGTCGCGGTCGGCTGTAATGACCTCGAGCTCGGCGCGATGCCAGGAAACGTGCTCGTCGAGGGGAATATCGAGTGACAGACGGACCTCGAAGTAGCCGTCGTGGTCGGTGGTGACGGTGGCGCTATTGTCGCCCAGACGAATGCGTACCTCGGCATCGGAAAAGCCGCGTCGCGCCAGGCGTCGAGTGACGTCCGCAGCGTCGCGTAGCGCCCCACGTCTGGGGATGACACGCGCCAACCCCACCTGACGGAAGACCCGCCCCATCAAGTATGCCTCGCGATGCGTGCCATAGCCGCGATAGGGGTGGACGACCGGGCCGCCTTGGCCGCTATCCGACTTCATCGGTCGCGCAAAGATCCGCAACAGGCTCTTGACGGCGAAATGCAGGCGTCGTGAAAACATGCGGATGCCGCCCCGCGACTCGTCGCTCTCGGCAATACGCAAAACGTCCGCCTCACGCGAGGCGGACGTCGATTGTGGTCGGTGGGGAGCCATCAGGCGTGTTGTCCGCTGTGGCGACCTTCGGCCAGCTCCTCGATCAGTTTGGCGTTGAAGGCGTCCATGTCCTTGGGCGTGCGACTGGTGACCAAGCCGTTATCGACGACGACCGGCTCGTCGACCCAGTGGGCGCCAGCGTTCTTGAGGTCTTGCCCCACGGAGGCGACCGAGGTCATCTTGCGCCCGTCGACGACACCGGCGTTTATCAGGATCCATGGCGCATGGCAGATCGCAGCCACCGGCTTGCCCGCCTCGAAGAAGCCACGCACGAAGGCGAGCGCGTTTTCGTTGAGGCGCAATTCATCGGGATTGAATAGCCCGCCGGGGAGCACCAGCGCGTGATAATCGGTGACGTCGACATCGCTCAAGGCTTTGTCGGCCTCGTAGGTGTCGCCCCAGTCGGTTTCGGCCCAGGCACGAATGCCCTTGCCTTCGGGCGTGACCACGTGCACCTCGACGCCCTGACTCTTCAAGGCGGCACGCGGCGCGGAAAGCTCGGATTCCTCGAACCCATCGGTGGCGAGGATGGCGACACGTTTACCTGACTGCGCTTGACTCATCGTGACCTCCTGGTCGTGATGCTTCATGGATGAGGGCAGCCACCACCGGGCGATCCTAGTCCGGTATCAGGCGGCCTCACTGATTGAGTTTGGGCCATCGAGGCGGGACTTCAAGCCCCGGGCCGCTTGCGTCGCGCTGCCGAGTGGGGGAAGGTGACGCGCGAAGTGTTTCATCGAGTATTCAATCGAGAGTTTTCACCGAACGTTTTAATCGAAAGTTTTCCATCGCCGGTATTACGCCCATGTCCAGCACGTTCCCCGCCGCTTATCTTTTCTCCCTTGCGGCCGTCCTGACGCTTGCCGCGCTGACACTCGGTGTGGCATGGCGACGTGAACGCACGCGTCGCGAAACGGCCGAGCACGAGGCCGAGCGTGCCCAGCATCGCTATGCCGAGACCGAGGAAGCACGTGCTCGGCTGGAGCGCGAGCTGGCCCAGAGCGATGCCCAACTGGACGCCGTGCGTGAGCAGAGTCTCGAGACCCAGCGCCTGCTGGGGCAACGCGAACGTGATCTCGACGACCGCCAGGAACGACTCGCGGCGCTACGCGAACGGTACGGTCGCCTGGAAACGCAGCTCGAACAGGAGCGCTCCCATCATGCCGAGAAGCTGGCCCTGCTCGAGGAGGCGCGGACACGCCTCACTAAGGACTTCGAGGCGTTGGCGGGGCGGATTTTCGAGGAACGACAGCAAACGTTCAATACCCAGAGCCGCGAGAATCTCGAGGCCATGCTGGCGCCGTTTCGCGAGCAGGTCGGCGACTTCCGGGCGCGCCTGGAGGAGATTCATGGGCAATCGCTGCGCGAGCGCTCGACGCTCAAGACGCAGATCGAGCATCTGTCCACACTGAACCGCCAGATCACCGAGGAAGCCGCCAATCTGACGCGGGCGCTCAAGGGCGACAAGAAGATGCAGGGCGATTGGGGCGAGGTGATACTCGAATCGGTGCTCGAACGCTCGGGGCTGCGCCGCGATATCGAGTACAAGCGCGAGGTCTCGGTGGAGGGCGAGTCGGGCCGTCAGCGCCCCGACGCGGTCATCTACCTGCCCGACAATCGCCATCTGATCGTCGACGCCAAGGTCTCGCTCAACGCCTACGTGCGCTATGTCAACGCCGAGGACGACGCCACGCGCGCGCAGGCATTGAAGGCCCACGTTCAGGCGGTGCGTGCGCATATCGACGCGCTTTCAGGACGCGATTACCCGCGCTTGCCGGGGCTCAACTCACCGGATTTCGTATTCTTGTTCATGCCCGTCGAGCCGGCGTTCGCGGTGGCCTTCCAGCATGATGAAACACTCTTCCAGGACGCCTTCTCGCGCGACATCGTGGTGGTTACGCCGACGACGCTGCTGGCGAGCTTGAGAACCGTGGCCAGTCTCTGGACGCTGGAGCGCCAGAACGATAACGCCCGCGTCATCGCCGCACGGGCGGGCAAGTTGCTCGACAAGTTTCGTGGCTTCGTGGATAGCCTCGAGGACGTCGGCCGCCATCTGGAGCGCGCCGACGGTAGCTACCGGCAGGCGATGGGACGCCTGTCAACGGGGCAGGGAAGCCTGGTCAGCCAGGCGCTGATGCTCAAGCGCCTGGGCGTGCGCATGAAGCGCGACCTGCCGACGCACTTGACCGATCAGGTGGACGCAGAAGCATTGGACGAGATGGCGGACGACGAACCCAGCGCCGAGGAGACCTCTTCCGGCGACGAGGCGCGCGGGGACTCCTAATGACACCGCCCGGCACGAGGCCGGGCGGCATCATCGGATGGGGCGACTTGCGGGAATCAGCCCAGGTAGGCGCTGAGCATCCACACGGTCTTTTCCTGCTCGCGGATGTAGTCGCTCATCTGCGAGGCGGTGCCTTCGTCGTCGGCATCGGCGGCCATGGAATTGAGCTCGCGCTGCAATTCGAGCAGTGCCTGATAACCCTGCACCAGCCCGCGCACGCACTCGGTGCCTTCATGCACGTGGGTGTCTTCCTGAATGCGCGAGAGCTTGGCGTAATCGCTGTAGGCATGCAACGGCTCGTGCCCCAGCGTGAGGATGCGCTCGGCGACTTCGTCGACCTTGGCAAGCAGGTCGGTATAGATTTCCTCGAACTTGGTATGCAGTTCGAAGAAATGCGGACCTTTCACGTTCCAGTGGTAGCCGCGCGCGTTCATGTAGAAGATCTGGTAGTTGGCCAGCAGTTCGTTGAGCTTCTCGGCCAGCTGGTTGGCGCTGCTGGTATGCAGACCGATGGCATTGATGTCGGACATGAAAGCACTCCTTCGTAAACAATGGACGAACGTCGTCAGTGGTCAAAAACGTCAATGGGCTTAGTCTAGAGTGTCGCCTGGGGCTTGGGTAACGAATCTTTCCCATCGACGATATAGCGTCTACATATGAAATGCCCATGACGCGGTGGTTTTTCAAGGGTGGAGGGTGCGGCATTGCGCGCGCCCTGCGATTAGCGTGATGCATGACGGTTGGCGAGTTGCCAAACGCGCAGCAGGCTTTCGGCACGGTCGGCGAGCAATTCGGCGGTGCGTTCCAGGGCCTGCGGCAGGGCCAGGGGGCCATCGGCCAGCGCGAAGGCGGCCTCGATGCCCTCGTCGTGAACGGCCTGCCAGCCATCGCCGAGTCGCCCGGCGAGTGCGAGCGTGGGCACGCCGTGTCGTCGCGCGCGCCGGGCAATGCCCACCGGTGTCTTGCCGGCAAGGCTCTGGCCATCGAGCTGGCCTTCGCCGGTGATCACCAGGTCGGCGTCTTCCAGCAGACGGTCGAAGTCGACCTGATCCATGACCAGTTCGATGCCGGGCTGCAGCCGTGCCCCTAGAAAAGCCGCCGCTGCGAAGCCCATACCGCCAGCCGCGCCGGCGCCGGGTAGCGCGCGGTGATCCTTGCCGAGCGCGCTGGCGACGTGGTCGGCGAAATGTGCCAGGGCCGCGTCGAGCTGTGTGACATCCGCCGGTGTGGCGCCTTTCTGGGGGCCGAAGATCGCGCTGGCCCCGCGCTCGCCGAGCAAGGGGTTGTCGACGTCCACGGCGGTGTCCACCTTGAGCGCCACCAGGCGCGGGTCCAGGCCGCTCAGGTCGAGTTCGGTCAGCCGCGCCAATGCCGCGCCGCCTGGCGGCAGTGGCTGGCCTTCGGCATCGAGCAGTCGCGCGCCCAGCGCCACGAGCATCCCCGCGCCGGCATCGTTGGTGGCGCTGCCGCCCAGGGTGAGGATCAAACGCGTGGCCCCGGCATCGAGCGCATCGCGTATCAACTCGCCGACGCCAAGGGTGGTGCTGTAAAGCGCGCTGCGCTCGGCGTCGGCGAGCGCTTGCAAGCCGCTGGCTTCGGCGAGCTCGACATAGGCCGTGGCACTCGCAGCGTGCCATCCCCAACTGGCGTCGATGGGGCGCCCCAGGGCGTCGTGGACCTCGGTGACGCGGCGTTCGGCTCCTGTGGCGGCCAGTAAGGCATCCAGGGTACCTTCGCCGCCGTCCCCCATCGGGCATTGGACCAACTGTGCTTGAGGCAGGACGCGGTCGCAGCCTGCGGCGATGGCGACAGCGGCCTCGCGGGCCGAGAGAGCATCCTTGTAGCTATCCGGGGCGATGACGATCTTCATGAGCGAGCCTCTTGCATGATCCAAACCCGAGAGCGGGGCGTCGTGGCCGAATGGCCAGTAGACTGTCAGCCTAACCCATGCTGGCGCCGGGCGGGAGTGGCCGCCCCTGCTCATGCTGACGGAACAGTGGCCCTCAACTACGCTCACAACGAGGTGCCCGTGCAGCGGTAACGGTGAAGCGAGACGCGCTATTTCGCTCCTCGTTGCCTGAGTGACCTTTTCCTTTCAGGCGAGAACACTGATGATGAAACCTCTTTTGCTGGTGGTGTTGGCATGGGGGCTCGGCGGCTGTCAGGGCCTGGCTTCTTACGATCCGCTGGGCCGCGATGTGGCCTCGCCGTTGCCCGAGGCATGCCACTGGCCGGCCGAGGGCAGCGCCAAGGCACGGGTGAGGGCCACGGCCGATGCCCTGGAGGCACAGGGGTATCGTATCGAGCAGACCGAGGTCGCGCTGGGGCTGGTGAGTGCCGCGCGGAGTGTGGCACAGCCTGGCCTGGGCGCCGTGGATCGTCCTTTCTGGGGGCGCAGCGGCTTCTGGGGACGCTATGGATTAGGCGGGCGAAATGGCTATTCGCTGGGCTACTTCCAAAGCTTCGGCGGCGACCCGGTGCGCCTGCAACGGGTCTCGGTGGTCGCCGCCGAAGGCATCGTGCGGGTGACGCGCGATTCGCGGGTGGTCGATGTCGACGGTTATCTGATCGATGCGCGTCCGGACAACAGCGCGGCGTTCTGCGCCGCTTTACACGATGATATCGACGCACGCATGCGAGAGGGGAGCACATCATGAGGTGGCTGGGCGTATTGCTCGTGGCAGCGTGCTTGGTATTGAGCCTGGTCGGGTGCGCGACCACGTCAGTGCCGCCGCAGACCCGGTCGTTGGTCGTCGAGGCCGCACCGTCGACTGCGTTGGAAGCAGGGGTGGCGATGCTCACGGCACGCGGCTTCGTGATTCGTCGCGCCGATGCCGACCTGGGCGATGTCGAGGCCGTATTGGCCTCGCGCCCCACGCTTGCGGTGCGCTATCGGCTGGAGGCAACCGAGCAGGGCACGCGCATCACGCTATCGGGGCAGCGTGGTGGTCAGCCCGTGCCGCCCTATGTGTTCGACGCGCTGCTGATTGATGTACAGGAGCAGCTCGGTGAGCTGCCCTAAGTGCTACGAAAACTGCTCTGTGCGCCTACGTGCGTATCACTCGGATGATGCCAACAGATCGCGTAGTGTCATCAGGTGGGTGTCCAGTGTCGCATCGTCATAGGGTTGCGGCGTGCCCTGCCCCCACACAGGTCCTGGCCAGGCCGCGTCGCCCTGGTGGCGGATGATGACATGCAGGTGCAACTGCGCGACCTGATTGCCGAGCGTCGCCAGATTGAGCTTGTCGCCGTCATGATGCGTCATCAAGCGGCGTCCCACCTCGGTGGCTTCCTGCCACAGCGTGGCCTGATCCTCGGCGGAGAGTTCGTAGACTTCGCGGATCTCGGCGCGGCGGGGGATCAGTACCAGCCACGGATAGCGAGCGTCGTCGTTCAGGCGCACCTGGCACAGGGACAAATCGGCGACGTAATGCGAGTCGGCCGCCAAGCGTGGGTGCAGGGTGAAATCAATCATGAGCGGCGCTCCTGAAAATCGTCGTAAAGTGGCATGGCTATGCTAACGTTAGGTTACACGGCATAGGGCCGTGCCTTTTGCTAAATAAGTAGTGCTTTCCGGAGACAACGCATGAAGCGTATACCGATTGTGATCTTGGGGCTTGTGTTGTTGGCAGCGCTGAGCGGCTGCAACACCATCCACGGTGCCGGTGAGGATATCGAACGTGGCGGTGAAGCCGTTCAGGAAGCAGCGTCCTGAGGCATTGCCGTGTAATGAGTGCATGGCAGTATTGGCTCTGGTACGTTGATGATGCCATTTGAATGGTTTTGGGATGCCCCGTATGAACGGGTATGGAACGGCGGAATGTCTTTCCGCTCGATAACGTGAAGGAGACACGACGATGAAACGGATACTGGCATTTTCTCTGCTGCTGATGTTCACCGCTGGCGCAATCACCGGGTGTAATACCCTGGAAGGGGCCGGTGAGGATATAGAACAGGGTGGCGAAGAAGTTCAAGAAGCAGTCGATTGACGCTTGCTACCGCCGCTCCACACGGGGCGGTGGTACGCCTCACCTTGCGTTGGATACGCTTGAACCCTGCATGTCGGCACTCTGGTGTCGTTTCCCCTTTCTCGCATGCGAATGTCCGACGAGCATGTGTATACCTCGTCACTGGGCATTACCTTCTTCGCCGAACGAAAAGCGCCGCTCCAAGCGTTCGAACGCCAGGTCGGTGACGATGGCCAGAAGTCCCACCAGTATCGCGCCCTGAATCACGTAAGGCAGGTTGTTACCGACCAGGCCGGCGATGATGGGTGTTCCTAATGTCGTGGCACCCACTGTGGAGCCGATGGTCGCCGTGCCGATATTGATGATCACCGAGACGCGCACGCCGGCGATGATGACCCGCATCGCCAGGGGAAGCTCGATGCGCCACAGGATCTGCCAGGCGCTCATGCCATTGCCGCGCGCGGCCTCGAGCGTTTGCGAGGGCACCGTGCCAAGGCCGGCGACGGTATTCTGTACCACGGGCAAGAGGCCATAGAGCACCAGTGCCACCAGCGTGGGCACGAAGCCGAAACCGGCGAGTGGGACGGCGATCGCCAACACCGCCGCTGGTGGGAAGGTCTGACCGATCGCGGCCAACGTCGATACCAAGGGTTCGAACTCGCGACCTGCCGGCCGTGTGACGAACAATCCCGCCGCCACGCCGATACTGACAGAGATAAGCGACGACAACAGCACCAGGGCGAGGTGGGCGAGTGTCAGGTTGAGAAAACTTTCGCGCTGATACATCGCCGGGTCTTGATCGGGAAACAGCGCCCGAAACAACGGCGCCAATTGCTCCATGCCCAGCACCAGCGCGATCAACAAGGTGCTGAGCGCGATCAGCAGGAATCGATGCCAGGAGGGCGGACGTGCCAGTGCGTTGACGCTCATGGGCGGTGCCCCATGACGCCAGCCATCGTCACCTCACCCAGCAGGCGCCCTTCGCTATCGAGCACTGGCAGGGCCGTCACGCGGAACCACACCATGCGCGATAAAGCTTCCTTCATCGACATTTCCGGCGTGGCGCTCCACTCGTTGTTGACCACCGTGCGAGCTATATCGGATTCGCCCAGGCGACCACCCAGCAGGGCCATGGGGCGGTCATCGGCGTCCACCTGCCAAGTGATCGGTGCACTGGCGGTGGCATTGTTGCGCGTGCGCTGGGCCGGCCGGCAATACTCCTCGACCCGGCGCCGCGAGAGCAGCTTGAGGCCTAGATCGGCGCGCCCGATGAAGTCGCGCACGAAGTCGTTGGCGGGGGCGACGAGAAGCTCCGCCGGGCGGTCGTATTGCACCAGTTGGCCGCCATTGAGCAACGCCACGCGGGAGGCCAGGCGCAAGGCCTCGTCCATATCGTGGGTGACGAAGACGATGGTTTTGCCGGTCTGGCGATGCACGCGTGACAGCTCGACCTGCAGCGCGTCACGCGTCAGCGGGTCGACGGCACCGAAGGGCTCGTCCATCAACAAGACATCGGGGTCGGCGGCCAATGCACGGGCGACACCGACGCGCTGGGCTTGGCCCCCCGAGAGTTGATGCGGATACTTGTCGTGTAGCCCGTCAGCGTCGAGCTGGAACAAGGCCAGTAATTCGTCGATGCGCTCGGCAATGCGCGACGACGGCCACTTGAGCAGCCTGGGCACGGTGGCGATGTTGTCTGCGACGCGCCAATGTGGAAACAGCCCGATCGACTGAATGGCATAGCCGATGCGGCGACGCAGCCGCTCCGGCGGCAGGGTGGTGATGTCTTCGCCGCCCACCAGAATTTTTCCTTCGCTGTGTGCGATCAGGCGATTGATCATCTTCAGCGTGGTCGATTTGCCGCACCCCGAGGGGCCGATGAGCACGCAGAATTCGCCCTGCTCCACGGTGAGGGAGATATCGTCGACGACACGCGTATCTCCATAGCGCTTGGTCAATCCCTGAAGTTCGATCATCGGTGTTACCTATCGGCGGGTGCCGGCCGGCTTGCTCAGCACGACCAGCATCTGCAACGTGAAATCAGCGATCACTGCCAGCACGATGGTGGGGATCGCGCCGAGCAGGACCAGATCGATGGCGTATTGGCCGAGTCCCTGAAAGATGAAAGCCCCCAGACCGCCGGCACCGATCAACGCCGCCACTACGGTCAGGCCGATGGATTGTACGGTGACGATGCGTAGTCCCGAGAGCATGACCGGCAACGCCAAAGGGATTTCCACGCGCCAAAGCACTTGGCGTGCGGTCATGCCCATGCCGCGTGCGGCTTCCACGGTGGCGGGTGGAACGCCCTTGAGCCCGGCGTAGGTATTGCGCACCACGGGCAGCAGCGCGTACATCACCAGAGCGATGATGGCCGGCGCGGCGCCGATTCCCTTGATGCCCCATTCGCCGAGGAATGGGAAAGCATTGCCGAGTGCCGAGAGAGGTGCGATGAGCAGCGCGAACAAGGCGATCGAGGGAATCGTCTGGAAGAAGTTGAGCACGCTGAAAAGTGCGCCCCGCAGGCGCATGTGACGATGGGCCAACAGACCCAGTGGAACGCCGAAGAGCAGTGCCGGCCCCAGCGCGGAGCCAACCAGAACCAAGTGCGTGATGAACTGGTCACCGAAATCGTCGCGGATGTTGGCGTATTCGCGCATGATCGACAGATCGTCGAAATGGCCGCTGGCGAACAACATCGCTACGCTCCCCCCCGCGATCAGTATGTAGCCCAGACGCAGTAGCCAACCGCTGGAGGTGCGCTGAAAGGCATCGATGGCCGCCAGCGCGCAGCAGAATACCATCACCCAGAAGGCGGCGCCTTGCGAGACGCGCGCCGAGGATGAGGTCTCGGCAAGCGCGCGTTGCGCATAGTCGCCCAGGCTATACAGCGTGATCAGCAATAACCCCAGGCTGGCCAGCAAGACCACACCATGCGCAAGGGTCCGCGGCAAGGGGCGCTTTAATGCCGCGATGGCAAGTAGCCCCATGAGTACAAGCATGACGATGAACTGCCATCCCGACGAGGCGTCGTTCAACATGATGGACTGCCCTGCTGCCAGGCGGTTGGGCGACAGCGTGGCGAAGGGCAATAGCCCGGCCGACAGCCCCCCGGCACAGAGCAACGTGACGAGGACGCGGTTGGCGATCAGGCGAGCGCCGCTCGTATCACGCGTGGTTGGGTGAGAAGCAGACACCGGCACCGTCAGTCGAGCAGATCGTGCGATTCCAGGTAATCCCGAGCGACATCGCTGGCGGGTTCGCCATCCACTTGGATGCGCCGGTTCAGGCGTTGCAGCGTTTCGCGGTCAAGGCTTTTAAAGGTAGGTGCCAGTATCTCGGGGATGCGAGGATACGTCTCTAGTGTTTCCTGACGAATGACCGGTGCTGGCTGATAGACCATTTGCACGCCCCGGGGATCATCCATCACCTTGAGCCCAGCGGCGGCGATCGCGCCGTCCGTGCCATAGACCATCGCCGCGTTGGTGCCGCTCGTGTTCATGGCAGCCGCGCGGATGGTGGCCGCTGTGTTACCGCCGGAAAGCACCAGTAGCTGGTCCTGGTCGAGCTTGAAATCGTAGGCCTGCTGAAAGCTGGGCAGGGCCGCCTCGCTTTCCACGAACTCGGCAGAACCGGCCAGCTTGACCTCGCCGCCGTTGCGTACCCAAGCGGCAAAATCCGCCATGGTGGACAGGTCGTGCTTCTCGGCGATGTCGCGGCGCAGGGCAATGGCCCAGGTGTTGTTGGCCGGCGCTGGAGTGAGCCATACCACGTCGTTGTGTTGCTTGTCGTAAGCACGAATCTTCTCATAGCCTTTGTCGGCTTTTTTCCAGGCCGGGTCGTCGGCAGTCTGGGTGAAAAAAGCACCGTTGCCGGTGTACTCGGGATACAAGTCAATTTCATCCTGGAGCAAGGCCGTGCGTACGATATTGGTCGGCCCCAGTTGGAGGTTTTCTTCCACGGGGATATCGGCGCTCTCCAGGAGTTGCGCCATCATGTTGCCGAGCAAGGCGCCTTCGGTGTCGATCTTCGATGAGACGCGTACTGGGTCGGCGGCGAGAGCCGGTGTCAAGGACAGCGCCGCCCCGGCGGCGATGCCGAGTACGGCGTTGGCGAAGTACTTGAAGGTTCCTTGCATGATGGCCTGGCTCCTTGGCAATGACGGGCGTCGCGATGGTTTCAACCTTGAGTCTAGCATTCTCGGCTTGCGCGGCGAGAGGTAATGCGATGTCAGGTTGCCCATCCGGTCCTTTGGCCGCAAGTCGCTAAGATGTACCGCGACCATGTGAGGATTTCGCGTTACGCTGGAAGGTTCACGAACAACGCGTTCAAGGAGGCGTCATGGCAAATGCCGAGGTGTTGAAAGAAGGGACACTGCATTGTTTCCCCGTAGGCCTGCGTGACGAGAATGGCCAGGTGGTCAACGTTGAAGTGTCGGCGGTGGTCTATGATGGTCAGCGGTTGATTCTGGCCAGCGACAAGCCCATTCCCGGTGACGCACGTTCGGCCGTTTTTTCCGTTCCGATCACCGATGCCGAGCCTGACGATAGTGGCCTCGACTACTTGACCGCAGATGCCATCAAGCGAGCGGTCAAGTACGAGGACTTCGCGCTGACCGCTGACGGCGGTTACGTGCTGGCGACCACGGGATTCGATCGTATCGACATGGAAAGTCATGCGCTCAACGCCTACAACCATCTGCTGATCTGGCCGCTAGGCGAGCCCGAACGGGTGCAAGTGGTCGACCCCGATCCCCGGGATGGGGTCGAGGGGTCGTTGGAGCTGCGCAACAAGCTGAACGGCGCCATCGGCGAGCCGTATTACAAGATAGAAGGGCTGGCGGCGATCCCCGGGGAGCGCGGTGACGGGCTGCTACTCTTCGGTGTGCGTGAGCAAGGTCGCTCACATGATGACTTCGAATTCGTATGTCGTGTCGTGGGGGCGCATTACAGCATCAATGCCTATGGCAACCTGGTGTTCGTCGACGAGTTACGCGAACTCTATCGCTTCTCGCCTCAACAACAACCCGAAGTACGCTATGACTGCGGCCTGTCCAGCCTGGAGTACGATCCTCATCATCAGCGTCTGTTCCTGATGACGAGCTTCGAAGTCGAGGAAGCGGGCGAAGCGCGCATCGGGGGGTATCTCTGGGTCGTGTCGCTCGAAGACTTCGCGGCAGGAAAGGCGCCGGCGCTGGTACGCACGGTAGGCGGTGACGCCCTGGAGTTCGTGCACAAGGCCGAAGGCCTGGCAGTGCTGGACAGCGAGCGGTTGTTCGTGGCTTACGATAACGACCGCGACATGTCGCTGGGCAGCATCGATGAGCGCGACGAACGCCACGCCTGCGAAGCGCCGTACACCATCTTGCGGCTCACCTGAGCCCCTGCGATTCACCTGAGGTCGAAGTCGTCCTTCCAGCGCTGAACGGCGATTTCGTCCTTGAGCATTTCCAGCGTTTCGATCAACACCTGCTCGGTGACGCGATCGGTGCGCTGGTCGACATGTAGCCAGGCGTCGATGCCGCTGCCCGCCAGGTCGCCGATGAGACTCTTGAAGCGCGGCGAGCGTAGTCCATCGATGGCCTCGTGGACCACGCGGCTGGCGACGTCGCTCAGACTACGCTCCATGGCGTGGGCCACGTGTTCGCCCATGGGCAGGCGCCTCAGTCGGGAGAGCTCCTGATTCTCCTCGAGCGTGCGAGTGACCAGGGCCGCCACGTAGCGATGCACTTGCTGATGATTCTCGGCATAACTCTTGTCGACGGTGGTCTCGAGGCGTCGGGCGATTTCGTCCACCAGCGCCGCCTTGCGCGGCTGGATCACCTGCTCCGAGAGACGCTTGGTGAAGTCGTCGCTGCGCTGGACCTCGTCCTGCAAGCTGCTCAGCAGGCGCGTCGCCACGCGATCGGAAAGCTCCTCCATGAGCATGCGGTAGTAACGCTCGAAGAAGGTGTACAGGCGCCAGCGGCGGATATCGATCGCTCCCAGGCGCTGTAACCGAATCAGCAGCGAGATGAGGCGCAATACACGCAGGATGCGGAAGCCGCTGACGGGAATGCACCCCAGCACGTCGTACCAGTGCGCGAATGGATAGAAGAACCAGCGTGCGTAGCGGCGCTCGGCGACGGCCACCGCCCACCCGGCCAGGACATCGAGCAGGAAGATACTCACGAAGACCAGGTCGATGGTCATGAAACGCTGGTGAATGGCGCTGTCATAAGCGTGATGGAGGCTCGGAGCCAGTGCTTCGAGGCCGGCATTCAACGGCGGCAAGAGAAACAGGCTATCGACGAGCAGCAGCAACAAGTTCGCCGAGACCAGCACCACGATGGCGATGTCCCAGACGAGATAGAAGCGCTCGCGTCGGCGCGAGCCAGCGGTGGGAGGTGCGCTCATCAAGTTCTCCATCGGCAGCGCCATGCATCCTGCAGGTGGCTACGCTATCAGTTTCCCGGCGCCGCGTCAGGGTGCCTCGCGGGTCTCGTCGAGATGCGCCTGGGCGCGCCGTTCTTCCTGCTCTTCTTGCTTGCGCATTTCCTTGCGTAACTTGGCTTTTTCGAAACGTAGCTTTTGCAAGGGCGTGTCGAGTTGCAGTTGTGGCACGGGATTGGGATGGCCATCGCCATCTACCGCGACCATGGTCAGGTAGCAGCTGTTGGTATGGCGAATCACGCGATCCTGGATCGACTCGGCGATAATCTTGATGCCGATCTCCATCGAGGAGTGCCCGACATAGTTGACCGAGGCCAGAAACGTCACTAGTTCACCAACATGAATGGGTTGTTTGAAACGCACCTGGTCCACCGACAGCGTCACGACATAGGAGCCGGAATAACGGCTGGCGCAGGCATAGGCGACTTCGTCGAGCTTCTTTAGAATCGCGCCGCCATGCACTTTGCCGCTGAAGTTGGCCATGTCAGGGGTCATCAGCACCGTCATGGTGAGCTCATGCTGGCGGGGAAGGTCGTCGGTCATGCGGGCTCCATTGATTGATGCGTGACTGGCAAATGTGTACCACGTTTCATGCGTGATTGTCCGCCTGGCGAGAGGTCTGGGATTCAGCCCAGCGCGTGCGCCGGTAGTGCAGGTAGACGGCGGCGAGACTTGCTGAGCGCACCAGGGTGAAGGTGGTGAAGGCGAGCCACAGGCCATGGTTGCCCAGCGGTTGCGTGAACCACCACACCGGAAGGTAGACGGTGAGCGCCAGCAGGATGGTATCGCGCATCTCGCGGGTTGCGGTGGCGCCGATGAAGACGCCATCGAGCAGATAACTCCACACCGCGATGGCCGGCATGACGATCATCCAGGGCAGATAGTCCCCTGCCGTGGCGCGCACGTCGGGGAGATCGGTGAGCAGGGCGATCAGGTAGTCGCCGCCGAAGGCGAACGCCGCCATGGCAACGCCGGCGGTGATCAGCGAGAAGCGCGCGGCAGCGCGCACCGAGGTCCCGAACAGTGGCCAGTCACGGCGTCCCACGGCACGCCCGGTCAAGGCCTCGGCGGCGTGGGCGAAGCCGTCCAGCGCGTAGGAGGTGATCATGATGAATTGCATCAGCACGGCGTTGGCGGCGAGCACCGTATCGCCCTGATCGGCGCCTTGGGCGGTGAAGAACGCCATGGCGAATAGCAGCCCCAAGGTGCGCACGAACAGGTGTCGGTTGACCTGGAAAAGCTCTGAATAGGCGACAAAGCGCAGCAGGCGCTGGCGCAGAAAGCGCCCCTTAAGCAGCTTCAACTGCCGTGCCACCAGCCACAGGCCGGCCACCAAGGCGGTGTAATCGGCGATCACCGTGGCCCAGGCCACGCCGTCACTGGTCATGCCCAGGCCCACCACGAATAGCAGGTCGAGCGCGATGTTGACGCTATTGGTCAGCACCATGATCGCCAGTGTGACCCGCGAATTCTGCTGGCCGAGGAACCAGCCGAGAATCGCGTAATTGGCCATCACCGCCGGGGCCGAGAGGATGCGGATATGCGCATAACTCGCGGCGAGTGACATGGCGGCTTCGCTGCCGTCGAGCAGGTAGAGACCGAAGCTGATGAGCGGTTCGGCGAGCAGGATCAACATCACGCCGATGCCCAGGGCCAGCAACAACGACTGCCCCAGCAGGTTGCGTATGTCGCTGTCGTCCTCACGCCCCATGGCCTGGGAGGTGAGGCCGGTGGTGCCCATGCGCAGGAAGCCGAATCCCCAGTAGAGAAAGCTGAAGAGCATTGCGCCAAGGGTCACGGCGGCCATGTAGCGCGAGTCCGGCAGGTGGCCGACCACGGCGGTGTCTACCAACCCCAGCAGTGGGACGGTGATGTTGGACAGAATGATCGGCCAGGCAAGCGGCCAGATGCGTGGCGAAGTACGGGATGAGGGCACGGAATTGTATCGTTTGCGGTGGGCGTTCACGCCTGGCGGGGCCGCTCGCGGGGCATGCAAGGAACGTTGGAGATGTCCCTGCGTGCGGGCCCTCGGTGCTGCGTATCGTGCCTGGTCGCGCTCAGGCGGCGGTAATCAGTCGATACTTGTGCATGAGCTGGTCATGGGTTTCGCTGCGCTCGGGATCGAGGGGAATGCAGTCCACCGGACACACCTGCTGGCACTGGGGCTCGTCGAAATGACCGACGCACTCGGTGCACAAGTTGGGGTCGATGACATAGATCTCCTCACCCGGGGAAATGGCGCCATTGGGGCACTCGGGTTCGCAGACATCGCAGTTGATGCACTCGTCGGTGATCATCAGGGCCATGGAGGTGTCCTCTACTGCGTATCGGGCGACGAGGGGGCTGAGGCGAAATGCCGGCTCAGTGCATCGACCACGCAGGGATGCACGAGCTTGGAGACATCTCCCCCGAGACGCGCGATCTCGCGCACGATGGTGGAAGAAATATACGAATTCTCGATCGCGGGCGTCAGGAACAAGCTTTCGATATGAGGCGCCTGGGCCCGATTCATATTGGCCAATTGTAACTCATATTCGAAGTCGGATACCGCTCTCAATCCGCGCAGGATAATGCGCGCGCCTTGCTGATCCAGCAACTGCGTCAGCAACCCGCTGAAGCCCACGACCGTGACATTGTCGAGATCGGCAGTGATTTCTTCGATCAAGGCGACGCGGGTCTCCAGCGACAATGCGGGCTGCTTGCGCGGACTCGCCGCCACCGCCACCACGACCTTGTCGAACATGCGCGCGGCGCGTTCAATCAGATCGTAATGACCATGGGTGACGGGGTCGAAGGTACCGGGATAGACCACGTTATTCATGGGTGCATCCTGTGCCGAGATACCAACAGGGTAGTGGTTGCCCATGGTCGGCAGCAATCGTGCGCCGACCGGGCGTGGCGATTACAACCGGCCGTAGGGATTGTCGACCGCCAGTGATACCGGCTGATCGAAGCCGGGAATATGCAGCGCATCGCGCGTCATCGAGAGTTCCGTCCCTTCGAGAACGCCTTCGCCGAAGCGGTAAGTGACGTCGAACTGGCCGTTGTCGGACGTCGCCAGATACACGTCGGAAGCCGCGAGGGTGGCCTCGCGACGATGCTTCCAGTCGTCGATGGCGCGTTGGCCGTGGCGCTGGATCAGCAGGCGCTCGGTGGCGGCCGGCGAGATGACCAGGCCGGTGGCGTTATTGCCGCCGAAGCCCTTGGCATTGATGAAGGCTGCGTCGGCCTCGAAGGACAGCGGGTCACGGAAGAAGCGCAGGCGCTCGGCGAAGACGTCATCGGCCACCGCCTCGAGTGTGAAGATGCCGGGAATCACGCCATGGGCGAAAGTGCCCAGCGCACTGGCCATCTGATCGCCTGCTGCGCCGCCTTGTGAATGGCCGACGAATGCCTTGACGGCGGTGACCGGCCACGACTCGATACCATGCGCGCGCGCCACCATGTCGAACACGTGCGACTCGGTGGTGCGATTCTTGGGTGTGCTCGTGCCGTGCGCGTGTAGATAGCTGCGGTGGCGTACTGCGTCTTCGCCGAGCATGTCGCTGGCAAGACTGACGGCCTTGGCCAAGGTGATGTAATTGCCGATGCCCGGCGCGGAAATCGAGCGCTTCCAACCGTCGGCATTGACGAAGACATCGGGTACCGCACCGAGAATCTGGGCGCCGGTCTCGAGCGCCAGGGAATCGTCCATCAGCAGCAGGAACTGGGTCGACTCGGCGATGGTGAAGCCGCAGTTGCGCGCGAAGGGTCGGCAGGCGCGCTGATAGTCGCTATCGGTGAGCAGCGTCAGCGCGTCGAGTGCCTTGAGGCTCTCATCGTCGGCCAGCGCTCCCATGGTGCGGAAGCCCTCGACGATCTCCGGCGTGATCGGCGCATCGCTGGTGCCCACCATGACCACCCGGCGCCGGCCGCTGCGAATATCTTCCAGCCCCAGGCGCAGATTGTAGAGGAAGCTGGCGCAGGCCCCGAGCACGGCGCCGGTGGCGCCGACGCTTCCCAACACATAGGCGTTGAGAAAATCGGCGGGCATTTGTCCGTAACCCAGTGGCATCTGCTTGGAAGTCGCCCGATGGCCGCTTACAAAGCTTTGCAAGAGCCCGCCCCAGCCCTCGTTGTCGAGCTGGCCGATGGAGTTGCCGGCATAGACGGCGATGGCGTCCGGATCGAGACGGTTGCGCAGTGTCGCCCAGTCGAGGCCGCTCTGACCGAGACAGTCGGAAGCGCCGAAGATGGTCATCGCCAGGCCGCGTGGATGGTGCACGCTGCGATAAAGCGCGTCCGGCGAAAAGCCGCTAGGCAGTTGCCCCGCCGAGCGCACCTGGGCACTGCGACGTTCGGGGAGCAGCACATCGAGCGATCCTGGTGGCACCACGACTTCGACTGTGCGTTTGTCGATGTCGCGCACCTGCCAGGTGGCGGGCACGTCGTTGGGAAGCTGGCGGCGGCGCACGCGAAATGTCAGCGCGGCTTCAAGGTCAAGCTGTGCCGCGCGATTGGCGGGAATCCCTTCGCCGTTGAAACGCTCGTCCTCGATACGACGGATCAGAGTATGATCGAGCACGTGCTGGCGATAGCGTGCGACGACGTCGGCGTCATCGAGAATGTTGCCCTGGGCATCTTCCCAACCGCCGCTTTCTATGCGCGAAACGAGCTGCATCATGGCGGCCAGGGCCAAGATGGTTTGTGCCTGAAGAGTATCGGGCAAGGCGTCGAGAATCGTTCGGCGAAAAGCCTGGTGGCCCGAGGTTCTGCCGGCGGCGTTAACACCACCCATGCCGACGATCACCGGTAACTGTGACAAGCCGCGTTCCTCGTAATGCTGTGGATGACGATGCGTCATGTTTCGTGGCCGGCACACGTCGGCCGATATGGCGCGTCTCCTAGCGCCAGGCGGCGCGCGGAGCCTTAATGAGTCTGGGCGAGAATGATAGCACTCGGGGGCGAGTGGCGTCATGCGAACACTGTCCGATAAAGGGGAAACGCCCTTGCAATGCGCCGACGGGGATATTCCATGGGCTGGTATCGTGACGCTCGGACAGGGCCGGCAGTCTGCTAGAATAGCGTGTCGTTCAGTCGTTTAAAGAGCCGCCCATGCATGCCAACTCCCGTGCCATCGTCACCCAGCAGACCGCGCCGCACGAGGACCTTTCGCGGCGTGTGTCGCGGGCGTTGACTCACCCCTGGCAAAAGCCGTTGGCCACGCACACGCGGATGGCATTCGGTGCGGCAAGAAATTGGCTGCATGAGCAGGACAAGCCGCTGATTCTCGACGCAGGCTGTGGCGTTGGGCTTTCCACGCGGCGCTTGGCCACACGCTTTCCCGGCCACGCTGTGATTGGTGTCGACCGTAGTGCCGACCGTCTCTCCAGAGAGCATGGCGAGTTGCCTGACAACGCATTGCTGGTACGTGCCGATCTGGTGGATTTCTGGCGTTTGGCGCTACACGAGGGGTGGCAACCGGCACGTCATTATCTGCTCTATCCCAATCCGTATCCCAAGGCATCGCACCTCAAGATGCGCTGGCATGGGCACCCGGTGTTTCCAGCCCTGGCGGGTCTCGGCGGCGAACTGGAAGCGCGCTCCAACTGGCGGCTTTATCTCGAGGAGTTGGCCCTGGCGCTGGCTCAGGCCACGGGACGCGAGCCGCATCTCGAGCCCTGCGAGCCATCGGGTGAGTACCTCACGCCTTTCGAACACAAATATCACGCCAGCGGGCAGCCACTCTGGCGTCTCAAGGTGACACTGGCGCATCGGCCCGAGCTGTTGCCCACCTAACAATCAGGCAGCATGGGCCTGCAGGAGAGAGAATATGGTGTATGTATTTTTGGCCATCGCGATCATCGCCGAGGTCGTGGCCACCAGCGCGCTCAAGGCGTCCCAGGAATTCACTCGCTTGTGGCCGAGCGTGACCGTGGTCGTGGGCTACGCCTTGGCGTTTTACATGCTTACCCTGGCGCTGCGCGATTTGCCGGTGGGCATCGCCTATGCGTTCTGGGCCGGGCTTGGCATCGTGCTGGTCACGCTGATCGGGGTGGTCGTGTATGGTGAGAAACCCGATTTGCCCGCGATTCTCGGTCTGGGAATGATCATCGCCGGGGTCGCCATCATCCAGGTGTTTTCGCGTATGTCCGCGCATTAGGGACTCTCTGCAAAGTGCCTACGCTCGATCGTACGCCGCCATCGCACTCGATCAGGAGCCCTGCTAGCCTGGCGGACGATATATATTCGTCCAGGGAAGGAAAAATTTCATGCTGAGTAGGCTGTTCCACTGCCGACATCCACGCGCCTTGCAGCGTGTCGGTCGTCGTGTGCTCGCGCTTCTGGTCATGATGGGATTGCCATTGGCCGCGCAGGCCGATGGCTTCGACAACCTTGCCACACTGGCCGACAAGGGCTTCGTGATCGGTGCTCAGGCGCAGCTGTTGGGTAGCGGTGAAAGCCTAGGGGCGATCCACCCCACGCGGCGGCTTTCTCCGGCCTCCGTGACCAAGCTCTATACCGCCGCCGCGAGCCTCGACCGCTGGGGGCCGCAGCATCGTTTCACTACGCAGTTGGTCTCCAGCGGCGACATCGATGCCCAAGGCGTCTTGCATGGTGATCTGGTCCTCGACGGCGGCGGCGACCCGGCCTTGACCAGCGAAAACCTGTGGCGCCTGGTGCAGCGTTTGCGTGAACGTGGCGTGCGTGCCGTCAATGGTCAACTGGTGGTCAGTCAGTGGCGCTTCGGCCCGGTGACCTGCGTGACCACCGATCGCTGCGAGGCGCGCACGCGCTCCGATAATGCCTACAGCGCCTTGTTATCCTCGGCGGCGGTGAATTACGGCAGCTGGTGCAATCGGGTCAAGCCCGGCAATGCCGTGGGCGACGCGGCCTCCATCAGCGATTGCGCCACGGTGACGCCACTTACGCGGATCGCCAATAACGTTGAAACCGTGCCGCGCGGTGGCGACACACGCCTGAGTGTCGAGCGCATCAGCGATGAGCGAGGCGATACGCTACGCATCAGTGGACAGATCGCTCGCGGTGGCTTCTCGCGTGAGGTCTATCGCGCCAGCTCCGAGCCTGCCGAGCAAACCGCCAAGACGTTGCTGGCTTTGTTGAGGCAAGCGGGGATCGAGGTCGATGGTTACGCGACCAGCACGACACCGCCGCCGACCACGGCCAAGCGCTTGGCGGCGGTGGATGGCAAGCCGCTGCAGGAATTGCTGCTGCGCATGCTCAACTATTCCAACAACTTCATGGCCGACACACTGGCGCTGGATCTCGTCGACAAGCCGCACGCGGAGTTGCAGGACGGTGCCGACGCGCTGATGCGCTTTGCCCGCAGCCTGCCGGGGCAGGGCGTGCCGACGCTTGCCAGCGGTAGCGGTCTGACCCCCGAGAACCGTGTCTCGGCGCGCGGTCTCAATACCTTGCTGGAAGCGATGTACCATCGGCCGGCGCTGTTTCCTACCTTCGTGGCTGGTTTGCAACTGCCGACCAATGGTCCCATGCACTTCATCCGCCGTGGCAGTGACACTTTCCAGCGACATGTCATGCTCAAGACCGGCACGCTCAACGAGCCGGTCACGGTGCGCGCGGTAGCCGGCTATTTCCGCACCCAAACCGGGCGTTGGGGCAGCTTCGCGGTACTGGTCAACGGCACTTCGCAAACGCCTTATCTCGCCTGGCGGCAGGTGTTGCCCCTAGTGGCGGCGGACCTGACGCGGATGATCGAGGCCCACTGAGAACTCGCCAGGAACATTAGCGTCGTGGGTCGACGAGCACGCGTCCGTGGGTGCGGCCTTCGAGCATGGCGTGAGCTCGGTCGCCCACGTCGTCGAGACCGATCTCCTCGACGTGCATGTGCGATAGCAACGCGTTGGGTAGGGCAGCGATGCGTTGCCACGCGGCGCGGCGCCGGTCGAAGGGGATATACACGCTATCCACGCCGAGCAACGACACGCCGCGTAGGATGAACGGCATCACCGTGGTCGGCAGCGCGGCGTCGCCCGCCAGCCCCACGGCGGCGACCTTCCCGGCGTAGTGCATCTGCGCCAGTAGGTTGGCCAGGACTTGGCCGCCGACGGTATCCACGGCGCCCGCCCACTGCGTCGATTCCAGCGGTCGGCCACGGGCTTCGAAGTCGGCGCGGGGTAGAACGGCGTGGGCACCGAGCGCCTCGAACCAGGCATTCTGCTCGGGCTTGCCGGTGACGGCGTGAACCTCGAAACCTTCATGGGCGAGTATCGACACCGCCCAACTGCCCACGCCGCCGCTGGCGCCGGTCACCACGACCGGTCCGTCGCCGGGGACGAGGCCGGCTTCTTTCAGTCGCATGACACTGAGCATGGCGGTGAGTCCGGCGGTGCCGAAGAGCATTGCCTGACGAGTGCTCAGCGGATGTGGGCAGGGCACCAGCCAGTCGGCATCGACGCGCATGGCCTCGGCGAAACCGCCCCAATGACGCTCGCCGACGCCCCAGCCGGTGAGGATTACGCGGTCCTCGGCGGCGAAACGCGCATCCGTGGAATCCGTCACCGTGCCGGCGAAATCGATGCCCGGCACCAGTGGATAGTCGCGCACGATCTTGCCCTGGCCGGTGACCGCCATGGCGTCCTTGTAATTAAGGTCCGAATAATCGATCGCGACGCGCACCGCGCGTTCCGGCAACTGGCTTTCCTCGAGCGTTTCGAGGCGGGCGCGGGGGGCGTCGTCATGGAGCATGAGTGCACGGGGCATGGAGGACTCCTTGCGAATTCGGGTGAGCGCGCTGCGGTGAGCGCGAGATCATTAGCCTAGCGTTGAGCCGCGAGTGTCGACAACGCGACTTTTGCGGGATACCGTCCGTCATTCGCGCGGCGTTGCCTGGGATTGCCCCTTTGTTACTATCTTGGGCGCCGTGTGCGTTGCCGTCCTGGTCATTGCGTGTCGGCCATCGAGAACCCTTAGCTGAGGACCCAGCGCGATGAAACCCCGCCAGACCGGCTTGCGTCACTTGATCAATTCCACGTGCTATTCGCTCAAGGGGCTGCGTGCTGCGTTTCGCAATGAAACGGCGTTTCGTCAGGAGGTGGGCATCTGCGTGGTTCTCTTGCCCCTGGCATGGTGGATCGGCGCCACGCCGGTGGAATGGCTGTTGTTGGTGGGCAGCTGCGCACTGGTACTGATCGTGGAGTTGCTCAACAGCGCGGTGGAAACCGTCGTCGACCGTATCGGCCCCGAGCATCATGAGCTGTCCGGCCGGGCCAAGGACATCGGCTCGGCGGCGGTGATGATCTCGCTTATCATGGCGGGTCTGACCTGGGGCTTGCTGGCCTGGCAAAAGTTCCTCGGCTGAGCGCCTTGGTCGAGGATACCGGTGTGTTCACATTCAGCGTTCGTGTGAGGTGTCCCATGTCCCGACGCATTGGTTTTGGATTGCTCGGCGTGCTGGTGGTGGCTGCCGTGATTGTCCCCTACACGTTACTGCGCGATGTCCAGGCCTGGTATGGCAGTATGCTGTTCTGGGGGCTGATCGGGCTCGCCGTGATCGTTCTCAACCTGCTCGTCACCCGCGATTTCAAGGAGAAGTGAGGATGTCATCGATGCTCGTGTGGACATCGGTGCTGGTGTATGTCGTCGTCGCCCTGGGCGTGGCCTGGCGCTCACGCGAGCGCGGCCCCGGCGATACGCGCGACATGGCACACTATTTCCTCGGTGGGCGGCGCATGGGCGGGTTGGTGTCGGCGCTCAGCTACAGCGCGACGACCTACAGTGCCTTCATGATGGTGGGGCTAGCGGGGCTGACCTACGCCGGCGGCGTCGGGGCGCTGGGTTTTGAAATCGTCTACTTCGCCGGGGTCTCGTTGGTGGCCATCTTCGGGCCGCGCTTCTGGGCGGTGGGCAAGGCATTCGGTTTCGTCACCCCCAGCGAGATGCTGGGACACCGCTATGCGAATCGCGGCGTGGCCGTGGCCACGGCACTGGTTAGCAGCCTGTTCCTGATCCCCTATGCGGCGGTGCAACTGGCGGGCGTGGGGTATCTGCTGAGCGGCATGACCGACGGCGCCATCGGTTTCACCACCGGCGTGGCGGTCGCCACCGTGCTGGCGCTGGTGTTCACCTTCATCGCCGGGATTCGCTCGGTGATGTGGACCGACGCGTTGCAGGCGTTGTTGATGATCGTTGCCTCGACGGCCGTGGCGCTGCTGGTGGTAGCCTCGCTGGGTGGCTTCGAGGCGCTGTTCGCGACCCTCGCCGATGAACATCCCGAGGCGCTTACGGTGCCCGGCTCGGGATTTTTTACGCCAGCGACCTTCCTCGGCCTGACGATCCCCTGGTTCTTTTTCAGCCTCTCCAATCCCCAGGTCAGCCAGCGACTCTTCATGCCCGCCTCGCTTAAAGCCATGCGCCGCATGCTGCTGGGTTTTCTGTGCTTCGGACTGGTATACACCGCCGTATCGGTGCTGTGGGGCTTTTCGGCGCTGATCGCGTTTCCCGATCTGGAAAATTCGGATCTTGCCACGCCGACTCTGCTGGCCTCCGCGCACGTGCCGCCGTTACTCGGCGCGCTGGTGATGGTGGGCATCCTGGCGGCGGCGGTATCGACCATCGACTCGATCATGCTGACGCTGTCGTCGATGCTGTCGCGGGACGTCTATGCGGTGGCCCGCAAAGGCAGCGATGAACGCCGCCAACTCGGGGTCGGCAAGGCCGTGTTGCCGCTGATCGCGTTGCTTGCGCTGGCCTTCGCCGAGTTGCGTCTCGACCTGATTGCGGTGCTCTCCGTTGCCGCCTCGACCGGCCTGGTAGTCACCGTGCCGGCGCTTATCGGCGCCTTTTTCTGGCGCGGTGGCAGTGCGGCGGGCGCTTTGGCCAGCATCCTCGGTGGCGGTGCCTGGGTCGTGGCGCTGTATATCACCGACGCCAAGCCGCTGGGCTGGCCGCCGGGGATCTGGGCGCTGCCGGTGGCGTGCGTGTTGTTCGTGGGCGTCAGCCTGGTCACGTCATCACCGCGTCGCAGTGCCGAAGCATTCATCGCCACCGCCGAGCGTCAGTTGCCGTGGCGGCGCTGAGGATCGCTTGCTTGTAGCTTCCAAGCGAGTAGCTCCGCTAAGCTGGGCCATATCACGCTTGCCCCGGCGCTAGGTGCCGGGACGTTCCAGGAGAGTGCATCATGGCCCTGCCCGAAGGATTCCTACCACACGCCGATATTCCTGCACCGTTGCATGCGGCGTTGGGCGAAGCCACCGAGCGGCTCGACGATGCGTTGTGCATGGCCGATCGCGTTGCCCAGGCGCAGCGTTCGACGAGTGATGCGGACGCCGACGCCAATGTCGATGTCGAAGAGACGCCGACTGCCACCTGGCTGGCGCTCTCGGATGAGCGTCGTGCAGAGCTGGCACGGGTCGTAGCGCTTTCCGACTTTGCCACCGAGACGCTGGCCCGCGATCCCGGTTGGCTGTCGGTGCTGGATGCCGAGGGCGAGCTGGATGAGTCACCGCTGCGCGAGACTTGGGAAGCGGAGCTCGCCGAGCGCCTTGAGGTCGCCGAAGATGAGGCGGCTATGCAGGCCGCGGTACGCCGCTTCCGGCGGCTGCGCATGCTGGGTATCGTATGGCGCGACCTGTGCCGCGCGCCGCGTGGCCAGGCTGGCGAGGCGGGCATGTGGACCACGGCGCGTGATGTCAGCAGCCTGGCGGAGATCTGCCTCGACGGGGCGCTGGATTGGCTCGAGGACTACTATGCACCGCGCTGGGGCCAGCCGGCTCGCCGTGCCGACGGCACGCCGCAACGTTTGGTGGTGCTGGGCATGGGCAAGCTCGGTGCGGGCGAGCTCAATCTGTCCTCGGATATCGACCTGATCTTCGCCTTCGCCGAAGAGGGCGAAACACAGGGCGGCCGGCGGGTGCTCTCGCATCAGGAGTATTTCACCAAGCTGGGCCAGAAGCTCATTGGCGCGTTGGACGCGGTGACCGATGAAGGCATGGCGTTTCGTGTTGACATGCGCCTGCGTCCGCTCGGCGATGGTGGGCCGCTGGTCGGCAGCTTCGCCACGTTGGCTAGCTACTATCAGGACCAAGGGCGTGAATGGGAGCGCTACGCCATGCTCAAGGCGCGCCCAGTGGCCGGTGACCTCGAAGCCGGCGCCGAACTGCTCGCCTCGCTGCGGCCGTTCGTGTATCGCAAGTACCTGGATTTCGGCGCCATCGAGTCGCTGCGTGAGATGAAGCGTCTCATCAACCGCGAGGTCAAGCGCAAGGGCATGGCCGACAACATCAAGCTCGGCCCCGGCGGTATCCGCGAGGTGGAATTCGTGGTCCAGGCGTTCCAGTTGATTCGTGGTGGGCGTGATACCGAGCTCCAACTGACCTCGCTGGCGGAGGCGCTGAGTTGTCTGACGGACCTGGAGCTTTTGCCGGGTGAAGTGACCGATGCACTGCGGAGCGACTACGCCTTCCTGCGCGATCTTGAGCATGCCTTGCAGGCTCAGAAGGACCGCCAGACCCAGACCTTGCCGGAGGATACCCTGGGCCGCGAGCGACTGGCGCTGGCGCTCGACATGGCCGACTGGCCGGCACTCGTGGCGCGCCTCGACGAGGCGCGAGGGCGAGTGCGCGAGCATTTCGACGCCGTCATTGCGCCGCCCGAGGAGGAAGAGGACGAGCAAAGCGCCCCCGAGGAGGCCTCACGCGAGGAGTTGGGCGCGCTCTGGCGGGAGGAATTGACCCCGGCGGAGGCCCGCGAGACGCTGACGACGCTGGGATTCGAGACGCCGGAGGCGACCCTCAAGCGGCTTACCGATTTGCATCGTTCGCGTGCCGTGGCGGCCATGCAGCGCATCGGTTTCGAGCGTCTCGATGCCTTGATGCCGCTGCTGCTCGAAGCCGTCGGCGAGAGTCGTGCGCCGGATGTCGCGCTCGAGCGCGTCTTGCCGCTGATCGAAGCGGTGCTGCGGCGCACTGCGTACCTGGCGCTGCTGCGCGAGAATCCCGATGCGCTGCGTCAGTTGATTCGGCTGTGCGCCGCGAGCCCGTGGATCGCCGAGCAGTTGGCGCGCCATCCTGTACTGCTCGATGAATTGCTGCACCCCGCCACGCTGTATTCGCCCGCCGACAAGGACGAACTCGCCGATGAGCTGCGCCAGACATTGGCGCGAGTGCCCGAGGACGACGAGGAGGGCCAGCTCGACGCGTTGCGTATCTTCAAGCACGCTCAGGTGCTGCACGTCGCGGCCTCGGATATCGTCGGCGCGCGGCCGCTGATGAAGGTCAGCGATTATCTCACCTTCATCGCCGAGGTGATTCTCGAGCAGGTACTGGCGATGGCCTGGAAACAGGTGACACGCAAGTACGGCCGCCCCTCGCGCCATCCTGGCGAGCGCGAGAGCGATGACGCCAATTTCGCGATCGTCGGTTATGGCAAGCTGGGCGGCATCGAGCTGGGCTATGGCTCGGACCTGGACTTGGTGTTTTTGCACGATGCCGATCCCAAGGGCGCCACCGACGGCGCCAAGGCCCTCGACAATGCGGTTTTCTTCACGCGCCTCGGTCAGCGCATCATCCATTTGCTGACGGCCGTCACGCCCAGTGGTGCGCTGTACGAGGTAGACATGCGTTTGCGTCCTTCCGGCAACGCCGGGCTGCTGGTGACGACGCTCGATGCCTTCGCCGACTACCAACACCAACAAGCCTGGACCTGGGAGCACCAGGCGCTGGTGCGCTCGCGCGCGATTACCGGCAATGCGGCGTTATGCGAGCGCTTCGAGGCGGTACGTCGTGAGGTGCTGGGTCAGACGCGCGACCCCGACACACTGCGCGGGGAGGTCGTCGCGATGCGTCGCAAGATGCGTACGCACCTGGGCAGCAGCGATCAGGCCGGGCGCCAGGGAACGTTTCATCTCAAGCAGGATCCCGGTGGCATGGTGGATATCGAGTTCCTCTGTCAGTACGCGGTGTTGCGACTGGGGGCCGAAGCGCCGGAGATGCTCGCCTTCAGCGACAACATGCGCATTCTTGAAGTGCTGGAGGAAAGCGGCCGCCTTCCCGCCGAGCAGGCGCGCGAGCTGCGCGAGGCGTATCTCACCTATCGCGGCATCAGCCATCGCGCCTCGCTGGCCAAGGCCGGGAGTCAGGTCGAGATCGCCGATATCGACGACCATCGCCGCCGGGTCCGCGCCATTTGGGCGCAGTGGATGCAAGATGACGATGCCTCGCGCTGAGGGCTCGTATGTAACATTTTGTTAGTTTCTTGGCTCACGATGATCAGGAGAATAGTTAGTACGACAAAAGTTGGGTATTGATCATTTGTGTAGAGGTTTTATAGTCCGCCTCCGGCGATGGCATACGTGCCATCGCCGTTTTGTTTCGCCACCCGCCCACAAGGCGCGGCGAATGTCAGGCACAACCTGAAAGTTCTCAACGAGGCAGATAGTCAATGCGCTCTACCACGGATGTAGCATCGCCCCGCTCCGGGGAGGATCGAGGTTTCGCCGGTCACCCGCGTGCGCTGGGGCCGTTATTTTTTACCGAAATGTGGGAGCGCTTTTCCTACTACGGTATTCGCCCGCTTCTCGTGCTGTTCATGGCTGCCACTGTGTTCGAGGGCGGACTGGGCTTCTCGCGTGAAACAGCTTCGGCCATCGTGGGTATCTACGCGGGCGCCGTGTATCTCTCGGCATTGCCCGGTGGTTGGCTGGCGGATAACTGGTTGGGCCAGCGCCGCGCAGTCTGGTACGGCTCGGTCCTCATTGCCTTGGGGCACCTTTCGATCGCGTTTTCCGCTGTCTGGGGCGCGACCTGGTTCTTCATCGGGCTCGTGTTGATCGTGCTCGGTTCGGGGCTTTTCAAGTCCTGCATCTCGGTGATGGTGGGTAGCTTGTATGACCAGGGCGATGTGCGCCGCGACGGCGGCTTCGCGATCTTCTACATGGGAATCAACATCGGTGCCTTGCTGGCCCCACTGTTCACCGGCCTGCTGATGCGTGAATACGGCTGGCATTGGGGCTTCGGCATCGGTGGGCTGGGCATGTTGGTGGCCTTGTTGATCTTCCGTTTGTCGGCGATTCCCTCCATGCGCCGCGCCGACAGCCTGCGGGGGCGTGCCGCTAGCTGGGATGCGCCGTCGGTCCACCGTCGCGGCGTGGGTTATTACGTCGCCGGCTTGGCGATCGCACTGGCAGGCTTCATCGCCCTGGTGGCGAACGGCGTGATTACCTTGAACGCCGTGGCGATCGCCGAGGCCATGACCACGGTCATTATCGTCTGTGCGCTGGGGTATTTCGTCTATCTGTTCGGTTTTAACGGGCTCGATAAGCAGGAGCGCGCGCGTATCGTCGTGTGCTTCATCCTGATCATGGCGGCGGCGTTCTTTTGGGCCTCCTTCGAGCAGCAGCCGACGTCTTATAACCTGTTCGCCCATGATTACACCGACCGCACGTTGTTTGGTTGGGAAATCCCCACTGTGTGGTTTCAGTCGTTCAACCCGGTCTTCATCATTCTGCTGGGACCGCTCTTCGGCTGGCTGTGGCCGGCACTCGGCCGCCGTCGCCTGGAGCCCGGCAGCCCGGTGAAGTTCGTACTCGGCCTGTTGTTTGCGGCCGGTGGCTTTGCCTTGATGATGTTCGCGGCGATGCGCGTGGCAGGCGGGGTCGAGCAGGTCTCGCCGCTGTGGATCACTGCCAGCTTGCTATTGCTGACGATCGGCGAGTTGTGCCTCAGTCCGGTGGGGCTTTCGACCATGAGCGCGCTGGCGCCGACCAAGCTGCGCGGCCAGTTGATGGGGTTGTGGTTCACGGCCTCGGCATTGGGAAACCTGGTGGCCGGATTGATTGGCGGACACGTCAACGCCGAGGAGCTGGAACAGTTACCGGAGCTGTTCGGTCGCTGTGCGGTGGCATTGGTGCTATGTGCCATCGTGTTGGCGCTGCTGACGCCGCTCATCAAGCGTATGCTTAAGGGCAATCCCACCGTCGATCCCGCCGGTGCTTCGTCTTCCAACGCCACCACCGGAGCCTGAGTCATGCCGTTGAGTGAATCTCCCCAAACGCCCGCCGCCCGCCTGGCAGCACTGCGCGAAGCCATGCGTGAACAGGCCGTCGATGCCTGGTGGTTACCGTCGTCCGATCCGCATAGCTCCGAATACCTGCCGCATCACTGGCAGGGCCGCGCCTGGTTGTCGGGCTTCGATGGGTCGGTGGGTACGCTGGTGATCACCCAGCAGGCGGCCGGGCTATGGGTGGACAGTCGCTATTGGGTACAGGCCGAGCAGCAGCTGGCCGGGAGCGGCATCGACTTGATGAAGCTCCAGCCCGGCCAGGCGCAGCGGCCCATGCAGTGGCTCGCCGAGCAATTGTCGCCGGGCGCCACGCTGGGCTTCGACGGCGCCGTGGTCTCGATGGCCAGCGTGCGTCAACTGGAGGCACATCTGGCGCCGAAGGAGATCCGCTGGGAAGGCCATCGGGAGCTGCTCGATGCCATCTGGCCGGACCGCCCCGCGTTGCCCGAGGCGCCGGTGCGGGCCCACCCGAGCGCTTACGTGGATACCTCGCGGCGCGACAAGCTGGCGACATTGCGCCAGGAAATGGAGGCCCAGGGCGCCGATACACATCTGGTGTCGACCCTCGATGACATCGCCTGGCTGACCAATCTGCGCGGGTCGGACGTCGCCTTCAATCCGGTGTTCCTGGCCCACCTGCTCGTCGAGCAGGCACGCGCCACCTTGTTCGTCGCCCCAGGCAAGCTGGGTGACGCCATAATCGGCGAACTCGCCGACGAGGGCATCGATGTTGCCGATTACGCCCAAGTGGCGGAGCGCCTCGGCTGTCTTCCCGCCGCTGCGTGCCTGCTGCTCGATCCGGCACGGGTGAGCCTGGCACTGATGCAGGCCGTGCCGCAGAGCGTGAGCATCGTCGAGGCCTTTCAGCCGAGCACGCTCGCCAAGAGCCGCAAGAGCGACCGCGACATAGAGCACGTACGCCATGCCATGGAGGAAGACGGCGCCGCGCTGTGCGCCTTCTTCGCCTGGTTGGAAGACGCCTTGGCCAGCGACGAGACAGTGACCGAGCTGAACGTCGACGAGCGGATCACCGCCGCACGGGCAGAGCGCGACGGTTTCGTCTCGCGGAGCTTCGCGACCATTGCCGCCTTCAATGCCAACGGCGCGCTGCCGCATTATCACGCCACCCCGGCGGCGCATTCCGTGATCGAGGGCGATGGTTTGCTGCTGATCGATTCGGGGGCCCAGTACCTGGGCGGGACCACCGATATTACGCGGGTAGTGCCGGTGGGTGAGATCGACGCGGCGCAGCGGCGCGATTTCACTCAGGTGCTCAAGGGCACCATCGCGCTGTCACGCGCCCAGTTCCCGCGCGGCATTCCATCGCCGCAGTTGGACGCCATCGCCCGCGCGCCGCTATGGGCCGCGGGGATCGACTACGGCCATGGCACCGGGCACGGTGTGGGCTATTTCCTGAATGTCCACGAGGGGCCGCAGGTGATCGCGTGGTACGCGTCGCCGACGCCGCAAACGGCCATGCAACCCGGTATGATCACCTCGATCGAGCCGGGCGTCTACCGGCCCGGGCAGTGGGGAGTGCGCATCGAGAACCTGGTGGTCAATCGCTCGGCTCAGCCCAGTGAATTCGGCGAGTTCCTGCATTTCGAAACGCTCACACTGTGCCCCATCGATACCCGCGCCATCGACATTGCGCTGCTCGATGACGCGGAAATAGCCTGGCTAAACGCCTACCACGACGAGGTTCGTCAACGCCTGATGCCCAAGGTCGAGGGCCAGGCCCGCGACTGGCTCGAGCAGCGCACGCTACCCATTGCTCGGTAGCGTCGACGTGGTTGAAGCGCGGAAAGACACGACAAGGCAAGGAGAGGCGCATGGCGGTTAGGCAAGAAAGCATTACGCCGTTCCAGCTCATCGTGCTGGTTCTGTCTTTCTATGTGATTGGCGCCTTGTTGGCGGATCTTTTCCTGACCCTGCCTGAGGAGGTCTCGCGCCTTCTGACGTACATGGACTGGGTGGTCTGCGCGTTTTTCTTCGCAGACTTCTGCCTGCGCTTTCGCGCCGCCCCCAACAAGTGGCGCTACATGCGCTGGGGATGGCTGGACCTGCTGGCGTGCATTCCGCCGGGGCCGTTCCAGGGCGCACGCTTGTTCCGTGTCGTGCAGATGCTGCGGGTGATCCGCGCGGTGAAGTCCGTGCACATGATCTGGCGGGTGCTGTTCCGCAATCGCGCCGAGGGCGTGTTTGCTTCGGCGGCGACCGCCACGCTGCTGCTGGTGGCCTTTGGCGCTATCACCATGCTACTGCTCGAGTCTCCCCACCCGGAAAGCCCCATCAACACGGCGGAAGAGGCGCTGTGGTGGGCCTTCGTGACCGTGACCACCGTGGGTTATGGCGACTATTACCCGATTACCACCCTGGGCCGGGTCGTAGCGGTGTTGTTGATGGTCGGCGGCGTGGGGTTGTTCGGGAGCTTCGCCGCGTACATCGGCTCGTTGGTGGTGTCCGATGACAGCGAGCAGGAGTCGCGGCAGCACAAGGCAGATCGCGAGATGATGCGCCATCTTTCGCGGCAGATGGATAGCCTGAACGCCGAGGTCTCGTCCCTGAAGGCGCTGCTCGAAGCTCGGGACTCGGAAGACGCCACGCGTCGGACATCAGTGCCGCGCGATGAGGATTGAAGAGAGCTATCGCTATCATGCTAACAATTTATTGGTGGCATGAGGCGCGCAGGGATAAAGTAAGCGGCATCTGGTGCTCATCAGATGTTTCATCCTTGCATCGGTTTGCGATGCACCCCTAGTAGTACCCTGCCTCAACCCGCGCAGCCCCCTGGCGCGGGTTTTTTTATGCCTGCTCAGCGGTCGGCGCTCCGAGATGGTCACATGCTGTGTGGGGAGGCGTTCCCCTGACTCTGTTGCCCTGACATGAAAACGCCCATGCGGCGTGAACCGCATGGGCGTGATGGCGTGCGCCAGCGTTGTGCCGACGTTTTGACAGCGGCGCTTACAGCGCGGCGATCTTGTCGCGTTGCTCGCTGAGGTGCTGACGGCTGGCCTGGGCGTCGGCGAGCTTGGCGCGTTCCTTCTCGACGACTTCGGTCGGGGCCTTGCTGATGAAGCTTTCGTTGCCGAGCTTTTTCTCGATACCGCCGATGAACTTGTCCTGCTTGTCGATTTCCTTGGCCAGGCGAGCCAGTTCGGCGTCTTTGTCGATCAGCCCCGCCATGGGCACCAGCACTTCCATGTCGCCCACCAATTGCGTTGCAGAAAGCGGCGCCTGGTCGGGATCGTCGAGCCAGGTGATGCTGTCGAGCTTGGCCAGCTTGGAGAGGAACAGCCGATAGGCTTCCAGGCGCTCGCGGTCGGCTTCTCCGCCCTTGGTGAGCAATGCTTCCAGCGGCTTGCCGGGGGCGATGTTCATCTCGGCGCGGATATTGCGTACGGCGATGATCACGCCCTTGAGCCACTCGATGTCGCGCGTGGCGTTCTCGTCGATACGGCTCTGGTCGGCCTGTGGCCAGGGCTGAGCCATGATCGAGTCATCGCCGCCGGCATGCGTACCGGCCAGGGGCGCGACGCGCTGCCAGATCTCTTCGCTGATGAACGGCATCATGGGATGCGCGAGGCGCAGGACGGTCTCCAGCACCCGCACCAGCGTGCGCCGGGTGCCGCGCTTGGCGGCGGCGGTGGCGTTGTCGTCCCACAGCACCGGCTTGGAGAGTTCCAGGTACCAGTCGCAGTACTCGTTCCAGACGAAGTCGTAGAGCGCTTGCGAGGCGTGGTCGAAGCGGAATTCCTCCATCGCACGGGTGACCTGGGCCTCGGTCTGCTGCAGGCGCGAGACGATCCAGCGGTCGGCCAGCGATAGCTCCACTTCACCCTCGAGGCCACAGTCTTCGCCTTCGGCATTCATCAGCACGTAGCGCGAGGCGTTCCACAGCTTGTTGCAGAAGTTGCGGTAGCCATCCAGGCGGCCCATGTCGAACTTGATGTCGCGCCCGGTGGTGGCCTGCGAGAGGAAGGTGAAGCGCAGCGCATCGGTGCCGTGGGGCTCGATGCCGTCGGGGAACTCGTCACGGGTGGCCTTGGCGATGGCCTTGGCCTTCTGCGGCTGCATCATGTTGCCGGTGCGCTTGTCGATCAGCGCGTCCAGGTCGATGCCGTCGATCAGGTCGATGGGATCGAGCACGTTGCCCTTGGACTTGGACATCTTCTGGCCCTGGGCATCGCGCACCAGGCCATGCACGTAAACCTTCTTGAAGGGCACCTCGCCGGTGAATTTCAGGGTCATCATGATCATCCGCGCGACCCAGAAGAAGATGATGTCGAAACCGGTGACCAGCACGCTCGAGGGATGGAAAGTCTCGAGCTCCGGCGTCTGCTCGGGCCAGCCGAGGGTGCCGAAGGTCCACAGCCCGGAGCTGAACCAGGTGTCTAGCACGTCTTCGTCCTGGGTGAGGGCCACATCGGCGGCGAGGCCGTACTTGTCGCGGGCTTCCTCGGCGCTGCGCGCGACATAGACGTTGCCATCACTGTCGTACCAGGCCGGAATGCGATGGCCCCACCACAGCTGGCGCGAGATGCACCAGTCCTGGAGGTCGCGCATCCAGGCGAAGTACATGTTCTCGTAGTTCTTGGGCACGAACTCGATATCGCCGTTCTCCACCGCGGCGATGGCCGGCTTGGCCAGTTCCTCGACGGCCACGAACCACTGATCGGTCAACAGCGGCTCGATGACGTCGCCGGAGCGGTCGCCGAACGGCAGGGTATTGTTGACGGTTTCGATCTGCGCCAGCAGCCCGGCGGCCTGCATGTCGTCGACGATGGCCTGGCGCGCCGCGAAGCGGTCGAGCCCGACATAGGCTGAGGGCAGCGAGGTGTCGATGTCGGCGAGCGGACGGCCCTGGATGTCGAAGGCCTCGGCGCGGGGCAAGATGCTGGCGTCCGGGGTGAAGACGTTGATCAGCGGCAGCTGCTGACGGCGACCGACCTCGTAGTCGTTGAAGTCGTGCGCGGGGGTGATCTTCACGCAGCCCGAGCCCTTGTCCATGTCGGCATGCTCGTCGGCGACGATGGGAATTCGCCGGCCCACCAGCGGCAGCTCGACGAACTTGCCGATCAGCGAGGCGTAGCGCGGGTCCTCGGGGTTGACGGCCACGCCGGTGTCGCCGAGCAGGGTTTCGGGACGCGTGGTGGCGACGATGAGGTGATCCTGACCGTCATCGGTGGTCACGCCGTCGGCCAGCGGATATCGGAAATGCCAGAACTGGCCTTGCTGATCCTTGTTCTCGACCTCCAGATCGGAGATCGCGGTATGCAGCGTCGGGTCCCAGTTGACCAGGCGCTTGCCGCGGTAGATCAGGCCCTCGTCGAACAGCCGCACGAAGACTTCCTGCACTGCCTTGTAGAAGCCGTCGTCCATGGTGAAGCGCTCGCGGGACCAGTCGACGCTGGCGCCCATGCGGCGCAGCTGACGGGTGATATGGCCGCCGGATTCGTGCTTCCACTCCCAGATCTTGTCGGTGAAGGCCTCGCGCCCCAGCTCGTGGCGGCTCTTGCCGTCTTCCGCCGCGACCTTGCGTTCCACCAGCATCTGCGTGGCGATGCCGGCGTGGTCGGTGCCTACCTGCCACAGCGTGTTGTATTGCTGCATGCGCCGCCAGCGGGTCAGGGTATCCATGATGGTGTCCTGAAAGGCGTGGCCCATATGCAGGCTGCCGGTCACGTTGGGCGGCGGAATCATGATCGAGTAGGGCTCGCCCTGGCCGGCGGGCGCGAAACGATTGGCGTCTTCCCAGCGCTGATACCAGCGGGTTTCGATTTGATCGGGTTGGTAGGTCTTGTCCATGGGCGTCGGTCGGCTCTTGAAATACGGTCATCACGGCATATGGCCGTGGCGAAAAATGCCGACAAGTATAACCCCGCAAGCGGGGTGACGTCATGGCGGGGCTTAGCCCGCAGCGTGGCGTGAGGTGTTGGTGAGGTCGTTGGCTTTGACGGGGTAGCCGCGCTTTTTATAGGTCTGCCAGCAGGCGCGCTTGGCGGTCAGCACATCCTGATGCTGATTGATGATCTCGGCGACGCGCTCGAAACGCGAGAACCACTCAGGAATCTCGGGATGCAGGTTGAGCATCGCCTCGACGCCGGGCGCCGGAGGCGTTTCCCAGCCCAACGTGACGGGCGGCAGGGGCTCGACCTCGTCGGCTAGCACTGCGTGGGGCAGGTAGCTTTCGGGCTTGAAGGTCCACAGCCGATCGTCGAGATCGCGCGCCATGGCTTCGTCCTCGGTGTGGATATGCAGCCGATAGCCCTTGCGGTGGATGGTCTCCGCCAGGCGGCAAGCGAAGTCCAACCGCGCATCGAGCGTGGTATCGTGCAAGATGTAGAAATCGACTTGGGTCATGAATCCCCGCCCCGGCTGCGCCAGGAATTGTAAGAAACAAGAGGGAAGAAGGAAGAGAAACTCAGTCGATCCCTTCAAGGCGCGTAGCGCCGTTCTTCCCTCTTCCAGCCGCGCAGCGGCGCACTTACGTGGGCCTTAGGCCAGGCGCGTCAGCCAGTTGCGCGTGTCTTCGCTGCGCCCATATTGCAAGTCGAGCAGTTCCTTGCGCAGGCGCTTGCCGACTTCGCCGCCGCTATCCGCCTTGAGACGAATGCTCTCGTCTGCGCTGCGCAGTTCGCCGACCGGGGTGATGACGGCGGCAGTACCGCAGGCGAAGACCTCGGTGATCTCGCCGGAGGCGGCGCCGTCGCGCCATTCGTCGATACTGATGTGACGTTCCTCGGGCGTCAGGCCCTGGTCCCGGGCGAGTTCCAGGATGGAGTCGCGGGTGACGCCTTCGAGGATGGTGCCGGTCAACTTGGGCGTGACGATGCGCCCGTCCTTGTAGACGAAGAACAGGTTCATGCCGCCGAGTTCCTCGATCCACTTGTTCTCGGCGGCGTCGAGGAAGGCGACCTGGGCGCACTCGTGCGCTTCGGCTTCCTTCTGGGCTGCCAGCGAGGCGGCGTAGTTGCCACCGCACTTGGCGAAGCCCGTGCCGCCGGACGCGGCCCGCTTGTAATGCGAGGACAGCCAGATGGAGACCGGATTGACGCCGCCCTTGAAGTACGCCGCCGCCGGCGAGGCGATGACGTAGTAATCGACCTCTTTCGAGGGCCGCACGCCGAGGAAGGTCTCGCTGGCGATCATGAACGGACGCAGGTAGAGGCTCGATTCCTCGGCTTCATTGGCCGGTGTCGGCACCCAGACATGGTCCTGGGAAAGCAGTGCCTTGAGCGAGCCGATGAAATCCTCGTCGGAGAGCTCGGGCAATGCCAGGCGACGCGCGGAGGCGCGGAAACGTTCGGCATTCTTCTCGGGGCGGAAGGTCCATACCGAGCCGTCGGCATGGCGGTAGGCCTTGATGCCCTCGAAGATTTCCTGGGCGTAATGCAACACCGCTGCCGCCGGGTCCAGCGTCAACGGCCCGTAGGGGCGGACTTCGCGGCCATGCCAGCCGACATCGCTCGTCCAGCGGATATGAGCCATGTGGTCGCTGAAATGACGACCGAAACCGGGGTTTTCGAGAATCGTCTCGCGCAGGGCGACATCCTGGGGATGCGCGTTAGGCCGTATATCGAAGCCTGAAGGGGTCACTGAAGTTCTCCGTCAAATCTGGCGCTCGGTCGGATGCCGAGAATGGCACAGGCGCGTCGGACGAGGAAAGGCCAGCGCGCCTGCTATTTACGTTAGCATGCAAATTGTTGGCTGCGAAGGGTCACGCGACGCTGGGGCGCGTCTCGTTGGCCTCGGTTTCGCGGTCGAGCAAGTATTGGGTCAACAGGCCCACGGGGCGGCCGCTGGCGCCTTTCTTGTCCCCCGAAGCCCAGGCGGTACCGGCGATATCCAGGTGCGCCCAGGGATACGCATCGGCGAAGCGCGACAGGAAGCACCCCGCAGTGATGGTGCCGGCGGGGCGACCGCCGATGTGGGCCAGGTCGGCGAAGTTGGAGTCGAGCTGGCTCTGGTACTCCTCCCACAATGGCAGGTGCCAGGCGCGGTCCCAGGCGTTCTCGCCGGCGTCGAGCAAATCCAGCGCCAGATCGTCGTCGTTGGACAGCAGCCCCGAGGCATGATGACCCAGGGCGATGATCGCCGCACCGGTCAGGGTCGCGATATCCACCACGCTGGCAGGCTTGAAGCGCTCGACGTAACTCAGCGCGTCGCACAGCACCATACGTCCCTCGGCGTCGGTGTTGAGAATCTCGACGTTGAGCCCCTTGAGGGTCTTGACGATGTCGCCGGGCTTGATGGCGCGGCCATCGGGCATGTTCTCGGCGCTTGCCACCACGCCGATGATATTGATCTTGGGCTTGAGCGCGAGCACCGTCTTCATGGTGCCGAAGACGCTGGCGGCGCCGCACATGTCGAACTTCATCTCGTCCATGCCGGCCCCCGGCTTGAGCGAGATGCCGCCGGAATCGAAGGTGATGCCCTTGCCGACGAGGACGTGCGGGGCTTCGTCCGGGTCCTCGGCGCCGCGATATTGCATGACGATCAGGCGCGAGGGTTCTTCGCTGCCCTGGCCGACGGAGAGCAGGGCGTTGGCACCCAGCGCGTGCAAGGCGTCTTCGTCGAGGATCTCGACGCTTAGTGCGCCGTCGGCGTCTGCTGCCAATGTTTGCGCCTGCTCGGCGAGGTAACGCGGCGTGCAGACATTGCTGGGCAAGTTGCCCAGGGTGCGCGTCAGTGCGACCCCTTCGCCGACGGCGGCGCCGATGCGCGCCCCCAGTTCGGCCTGGGGCGTTTCATCCGCGTCGCTGACCAGCAGCGTCAGGCTCGCGAGACGCGGTGCGGGGGCCGGCTGCGACTTGAAGTCGTCGAAGCGATAGCAGGCACGATGCGCGGCTTCCAGGGTCACACGGGCTTTCCAGGCGGTATCGCGTTCACCGACTGGCACATCGGTAAAGGCAGCGGCGACATCGTCGAGTGGCAGTTTGACGATGGTTGCGAAGGCGGCGTCGAGGGCCTTGATGAGTTGCCCTTCGCCACACTTGGCGCGTTCGCCGAGGCCGACGAGCAGCAGGCGCTCGGCACCGAGTCCCGGGGCAAAGGGAATCAACTGCACACTGCCGAGACTGGGATCGAAGTCACCCCGGTCGAGAAGCTGGCCGATCAGACGTTCACTGGCGTCGTCGAGCTTGTCCGCCGCCGGCAGCAGGTCTCCATCCGTGAAGACGGGCACGATCAGGCATGCCGTTTCGACCTTGGCCGGGTTGACGTTGATTACGGGGAATTCCATGGCGTCTCCACGCGACTGAACTGACATGACTTGCCTCGCGGCGAGACAAGTGTCCGGGGATTCTGGATAATACCGGCAAGGATGCCGGCGCTGAACGTACTCCAGTGTACGCAAAGCCGGAACGCAATGCATGGGGAGGGTGGTCGAAGGCTGCATTGGGCCCCGCAGGGGCATCGTGGACCAGGGAACCGACCCGGGAGAAGACGCTTGATCGTATTCCGCTATCTGACGCGCGAGATTCTCGCCACCATGGCTGCCGTGGCCGGCGTGTTGTTGCTGGTGATCATGGGCAGTCGCTTCATTCGCTATTTCGGCGATGCCGCGCAGGGGGATATTCCTGCCAACATTCTCGGCACCCTGATGCTTTTTCACCTGCCCGGGTTCATGGAGCTGGTGCTGCCGCTGTCGTTCTTTCTCGGCATTCTGCTGGCGTTCGGGCAGCTTTATCTCAATAGCGAGATCACGGTGCTGGTGGCTTGTGGTATCAGCCCCAATCGATTGCTGCGGGTAACGCTATGGCCGGCAGTGCTGGTGGCGATACTGGTGGCGGTGTGCAGCCTGTGGCTGACCCCGAACGGCGCCCGCCACAATGAGATGGTGCTCGAGGAACAGAAAAGCCGGCTCGACTTCTCGGTGCTGCAACCGGGGCGTTTTCAGGAGTTCGGCAGTGGACGCGTCGCCTACACCGAGAGCCTCAACGATGACCGTTCACGCATGCAAAACGTCTTCATCAGCCAGCGTCAGCCGCGTAACGGTAGAGCGCCGGGAACGATGGTCACGCGGGCCGAAGGTGGTTATCAGACGGTCGACGAGGAGACCGGCAGCCGATTTTTGGTGTTGACCGACGGCCGACGCTATAGCGTCGAGCCGGGCAATCACGTCGCCGAGCGGATCAAGTTCGATACCTATGCAGTACGCCTGTCGCAGTCCAGCGAGCGCATCAATCTCGACGCGGCCGAGCTGACCTCGACGCCTGATCTCATCGAGCGGGGTGGCAATGAAGCCTGGGCGAACCTGCAGTGGCGGCTGTCGATGCCGCTGATGGTGCCGATACTCACCCTGTTGGCATTACCGCTTTCGCGGGTCAACCCGCGTCAGGGACGATTCGCCAAGTTGCTGCCGGCGATCTTTATACACATCAGTTATTTGAGTCTGCTGCTGGCGGCCCAGGACGCCATTGCGCGTGGAGCTCTGCCAGCGTCCATCGGCATGTGGCCGATTCATCTGGGGTATTTGTTGCTGGGTATCTGGATGATGCGTCGTGACCAGCGCCGGGGAGGCCGGGCATGATTTTTGACCGTTTCGATCGCTACATCGCGCGCAATGTGCTGTCGGCCATGCTGGTCGTGCAGGTGATGATCCTGGGGCTGGATCTGGTCATTTCTTATATCAACGATCTCGGTGATGTCGAGGGTAACTACGGAGCCCTGGATGTCTTTGTGTATTTATTGATGCGCTTGCCGTGGCGCTTTTATCAATACGCGCCGGTAGGCGTCTTGATTGGTGCGTTGATCGGTCTGGGCAGCATGGCCTCGAGCAACGAGCTGACGGTGATGCGCGCCTCGGGGCGCTCATTGGCTCGCATCTTGTGGGGGGCCATGAAGCCCCTGGGGCTGGTGATCATCTTGACCATGGCCATCAGCGAATGGGTCAGCCCTGTCACCGAGCAGTACGCGGAAGCCTGGCGTCTGGAGCAGCTCGAAGGTGAGGGCGCAATCCTCTCCGAGCGCGGTGGTTGGCAACGCGAGGGTGACGACTTCTACCGTTTCGGGACCATCCGCGCGGATGACGTGGTCATCGATGTCACCCGTTATCATTTCGATGGCACGCGTCTGGTCAGTGCCATGCATGCCGACCGCGCAGTCTGGGAAAACGGCAGTTGGCAATTGCAGAACATCGAGGAAACGCGCTTCAAGGATGGCCGTACCGTCGTCAATACCGACGCTAAGCGTGCCTGGGAAACGTCGTTTACCCCGGCTCAGTTGAACCGCTTGTTGCGCCCCTTGGAAAGCCAGTCGCCCAGTGATTTGTGGCGTTATGCCAGTTATCTGGATAACCAAGGACTCGAGGCCACGCAGCCGCTGTTGTATTTCTGGCAGAAAATGCTGCTGCCCTTCACCCTGGCAGGCCTGATGCTGGTGGCCGCATCGTTCGTGTTCGGTCCCTTGCGTACTGTGGCGGCCGGCACGCGCGTGTTCTACGGCATCATCGTCGGCGTCTCGTTCAAGTACCTGCAGGATCTGCTGGCGCCGGCATCGATGCTGTTCGGCTTTTCGCCGGTGTTCGCGGTGCTGGTGCCCACCGTGGCCTGTTATGTGCTGGGCATCGTGCTGCTCAGGCGCTCCGGCTGAGGAAAACGCTACGCGGGTCACAACGCAACGCCCCCGGCGCCGTGATTTCGGCACCGGGGGCGTTTTTGTTCATTGACGCGCGTCGCACAGGTAGCTTTCGTAGAGCCTAGTCCGCGAGGGCGCGATCGAGGCGTGTAAGGATGGCGTCGACCTGGCGTGCGGGCACCACCAGAGCGTCATCCAACGGCGCCAGCGTGTCGATGTGGTGCGGTAGTTGAGTGATCGCCAGCCCCATGCCCTCGTGGCATTCTCCGTGTTGATAACGTACGAAGGAGAGTTGCCCCAAAGCATCGCGGCCACCGAGGTCGAGGCGCGCCAGCTTGCTGAACGCATCGACGCTATCGAACACCGGCGCGTGTGTCAGCGGTAGGTGCGTCAAGTGCCAGGCCAGCCAACCATCGCCGAGGTGTTCAGCATCGTCGCGCAGGGCGCGAAACCAGAGCTGGACCTGTTCGAGGCGATAGCGCGCCCACGCAGGCTTATCCATCCACAACACATCGGTGCTCTGGGTCGTGGCGGCATCAAGCTGTCCGGGCATGTAGACCCATGACTCGGTGAGCTGTGCCAGGCCGGTGGGCAGCGGCTCCTCGAGCATGCGCTCGCCGAGTGAATCGAGCGCCGCGTCGAGCTGGTTGGGGGCTTCCGAATAGCCGACGTTGTAGCGCCATACGCGTCCGGAGATTTCCTGGGTGACGATATGGTCTTCATCGAGTGCCATATGGCTCATCAGGTCGCGAGCCCCGAGCGATGCATCCGCGAGGCCGGCGCGGCGCGCTTCTATGCACAGGCGCTTGAGCATCGGGTTGAATGGCAGGCGGTGATAGTCGCCGTAGCACTGGCCGTCTTCCTGAAAGGGAGTGAGGTCGAGGTGCAATCGCGGAGCGTCGCCGCTTTCGGCGTGACGTAACGTCATGATGTCTCTCTTGTGAACACGATATGCATCGCGGCGCGATGCAGGCAATGCCTACCCCGGTCATGAATTCCGCGTGACACTCATATTGCTTAGTACGGCGAACGTGCATCACGAGGAATTCTTGCTTTACGTGGGTAGAATAAAATTTCGTTATCTACTTTATCGGATTGACGCTGAAATGCAAGCACACTCCTTGAGGAGTCGCTGATAGAAAATGCGTTTTGGGCGCATGTGGGGCGCCGCGCCTCAGGCGATGAGAAGACGGCGATAATCGCCGGGCGTGAGGCCATAGGCCGCCTTGAAGCGCCGGGTGAAGTGACTGAGGCTGCGGTAGCCCAGCGAGTAGCAGATCTCGGTGATGGGCGCGTCGGCCTCGCGCAGCCACTGGCGAGCGCGTGCCAGGCGCAGGCGTTGCTGATACTCGCCGGGCGTACAGCCGACCTCGCGCTGAAAAAGCCGATACAGACGCGCCTTGCTCATGCAGGCCTCGCGGGCCAATTGCGCCCCATCCAGCGGCTGCTCGGGATGGCGTTCCAGCCACGCCAGCGCGGCCGCGAGCCCGTGGCGCGGCGGCGCCTGGCGGGCGTCGGCGAGCAGCAACTCACGCGATTGGGTACGCAGCAGTCGCACGATCAACTCATCGATGCCCAGCCCGATCAGCGCATCGCGGTCGGGGTGGTTCTCGCGGAAGAGCCCCATCAGGCGCTCGATCAGTGCCTGGGTGGTCGGGCTGTGCGGCACGTGCAGAGCATGCGGATGATAGTGCCACTCGCCGAATTCCCGTTCGCGTGGCTGGGCCTGGTTGAGGCGCTCACTAAGGGCGTGAATGCGTTCCGGGTCGAGATCAATGGTCAGGCAGGTGGTGGGCGTGTCGGGGCGTGCATCGGGAAAGTCGATGCGCACTTCCTGATGCGGCGCCAGCACGAAGCTCTCGCCCGGCAGAAAGATTTCCGGCGCCTCGGTGGCGCCATGCATCACCTTGCGCCCTTGCAGCATGCCGCAGTAGAGCACCCGCTCGGCGCTCAAGGCGACATCCTGCGCCGGCCACCAGGTGTCGTAGATCGACAGCTCCGCATGCGGGCCCGCGTAACAGATGCGATTCTCGATCAAGCGCCGTGTGCGGGGCGTGTCCGCGAGTTGATCGAGCGTGCGGGTATTGGCCGCACGAGGCGCCCGGGCGCGCGAATCGGGAGGCGTGACGGCATGCATGGCGAACTCCTGAACGGTACCGACGGTGAGGGCGGTGGGTGTGGATGTCGCCCGTTACCTTGCAGTGTAGGCAAATTCGCTATCTGAGACTGGCAGACAAACGTCGGAGACTGGCAGGCAAACCGACGCCTGGCCGACACGCCATGCTGAAGGCGATGCGTACTCATTTTCCAAGGGGCAGGGTCGCACACCAGACGATTCGCCCCGGCGCATTCACCCAAGGAGACACGCCATGATTCACGCACGTCCCGGCACCCCGGGTGCCGCCGTCGACTTCAAGTCGCGTTACGAGAATTTCATCGGTGGCGAGTGGGTGGCGCCCGCCGACGGTCGCTATCTGGACAACATCACCCCGATTACCGGTGAGGTCTTCTGTCAGGTACCGCGCTCATCGGCTGCGGATATCGACCGTGCGGTGAAGGCGGCGCAGAAAGCCGCCCCGGCCTGGGGCAAGATGCCGCCCGCCGAACGCGCCAAGGTGCTGCTCCAGATCGCCGATCGTGTCGAGCAGAACATCGACAAGCTTGCCGTGGCCGAGACCTGGGACAACGGCAAGCCGATCCGCGAAACCAGCGGCGCCGATATTCCACTGGTGGCGGATCACTTCCGCTATTTCGCCGGTTGCTTGCGTGCCCAGGAAGGCACCATCAGCGAAGTCGATGAGAATACCGTCGCTTATCACTACCACGAGCCCTACGGCGTGGTGGGCCAGATCATTCCCTGGAACTTCCCCATTCTCATGGCGACCTGGAAGCTGGCGCCCGCGCTCGCTGCCGGTAACTGCTCGGTGCTCAAGCCGGCCGAACAGACCCCGGCCTCGATCAACATCTTCCTCGAACTCATCGCCGACCTGGTGCCGCCGGGCGTGATCAACGTGGTGCATGGCCTCGGTGAAGAAGCCGGCGAGGCGCTGACCACGCATGAAGGTGTCGCCAAGATCGCCTTCACCGGTTCCACCCCGGTGGGCAGCCATATCATGGCCAATGCCGCCAAGCGCATAGTGCCGGCCACGCTGGAACTGGGCGGCAAGTCGCCCAACGTCTATTTCGAGGACGTGCTCTCGCATGGCGAGGCCTTCGCCGAGAAGTGCATCGAAGGCTTGCTGATGACCTTCTTCAACCAAGGCGAAGTGTGTACCTGCCCGTCGCGCGCGCTGGTACACGAGTCGATCTATGACGAGTTCATGGCCCGCGCCATCGAACGCGCCAAGACCATTCGCCAGGGCGATCCGCTGGACACCGAAACGCAGATCGGTGCCCAGGTCTCCAAGGAGCAATTCGACAAGATCCTCTCGTACATGGACATCGGCCGCGAGGAAGGCGCCGAATGCCTGCTGGGCGGTGGCAAGGCCAGTCTCGAGGGCGAGCTGGCGGGTGGTTTCTACGTGCAGCCAACCATTCTCAAGGGCCGCAACGACATGCGCGTCTTCCAGGAGGAAATTTTCGGCCCCACGCTCGCCATCACGACCTTCCGTGATGAAGAAGAAGCGCTAGCCATCGCCAACGATACCGAGTTCGGCCTAGGCGCCGGGGTCTGGACCCGCGACATGAACCGCGCCTACCGCATGGGCCGTGGCATTCAGGCCGGACGCGTGTGGACCAACTGCTACCACCAGTACCCCGCGCACGCCGCCTTCGGTGGCTACAAGAAATCAGGCATCGGCCGCGAGACCCACAAACTGATGCTCGACCACTACCAGCAAGTGAAATGCGTGCTGGTCTCCTACAGCGACGACCCGATGGGGCTTTATTGAGCCTGAGCCGTTCGGGGCGCTGCCCCGAACGGCATTCCCTTTTCAACAAGCGTGGAGTCATCGCTCCATTACGGCTTCGGCGAACTCGAAGGCGCGCGGCATTCGGCTGCCCGCGAACCGAGGAGAAACGACAATGGACAAGACGATGAAAGCTGCCGTGGTGCGCCAGTTCGGCGAACCGCTGGCGATCGAGGAGGTCGCGACCCCGCGACCGCAGCAGGGGGAAATCCTGGTCGAGGTGGCTGCCTCGGGCGTGTGTCATACCGATCTGCATGCCGCCCACGGCGACTGGCCGGTCAAGCCCAGCCCACCCTTCATTCCCGGCCACGAGGGTGTCGGCCATATCGTGGCGGTGGGCGAGGGGGTCAAGCACGTCAAGGAGGGCGACCGTGTCGGCGTGCCATGGCTCTATTCTACCTGCGGCCATTGCGAGCACTGCCTGGGGGGCTGGGAGACCCTGTGCGAGTCGCAGCAGAACACCGGCTACTCGGTGAACGGCGGTTTCGCCGACTACACCCTGGCCGATGCCAACTACGTGGGGCGGCTGCCCGACAATGTCGACTTCCTGGAGATCGCGCCGGTGCTGTGTGCCGGCGTGACGGTCTACAAGGGGCTCAAGATGACCGATGCCCGCCCTGGCCAATGGGTGGTGATTTCGGGTATCGGCGGTCTCGGTCACATGGCGGTGCAATACGCCAAGGCCATGGGCTTCAACGTGGCCGCGGTGGATATCGATGACGGCAAGCTGGCGCTGGCCGAGCGCCTGGGAGCCACCGTCGTCGTCAATGCCTCGAAGGCCGATCCGGCCGAGACCCTCAAGCGCGAGGTCGGCGGTGCTCATGGCGCGCTGGTCACCGCCGTGTCGCCCAAGGCCTTCGATCAGGCCCAGCGCATGCTGCGTCGCGGCGGTACCCTGGTGCTCAATGGCCTGCCGCCGGGCGACTTCCCGCTGCCGATCTTCGATACAGTGCTCAACGGCATCACCGTGCGCGGCTCCATCGTCGGCACTCGACAAGACCTTCAGGAAGCGCTCGATTTCGCCGGTGAAGGCAAGGTCGAGGCCACCATCGCCACCGAGAAGCTGGAAAACATCAACGACGTCTTCCAGCGCATGCTCGACGGCAAGATCGAAGGGCGGATCGTGCTGGAAATGACGGGCTGAGCCGCCACGTTTCGATACCGCTGCCACTAGTGAGTCGCGTCCGACTCATGCTTTGCCGCTTCCCAGGAAGCGGCATTTTTATAAGTATGCTAGGTTTTGCATATAAGCCTATGCTTTCATGGTGGCTTTATCTGCCCATTCCTTAGCCGTGTCGTTGGCGTTGTCTGGAGTATCTTCGATGGATCTGTACTGGTTGTTCCTGATAATGGCAACGCTCACAGTGCTCAGCCCGGGGCCGGGCGTCGTGATGACCCTGAGCAATTCGTTGCGATATGGCTTCATGGGGAGTCTCGGCGGAATAGTCGGTATTGCCTTTGGCACTCTGCTCGTTGCGAGCATCTCCGCTTCGAGTGTCGGTGTGATATTGGCGACCTCGGCGGTTGCCTTTACGGCACTGAAACTTCTCGGTGCCACCTATCTGTTTTACCTGGGTATTCGTCTTTGGCGCTCGCCGTCGCTTACGTTCGCTGAGCGGCCCACGCAATCGCGAGGTTTTCGCCGCCGCTTCCTCGAAGGGCTGACGATACAACTGACGAATCCCAAGGCCGTGTTTTTCTTTCTCTCGGTCTTTCCTCAGTTCATCAGCCCTCAGGGGAACTTCACCGCCCAGTTCACGTTGCTGGTGCTGACCTACAGTACGCTGGTCATCGTGATTCACTGCCTGTATGCGTTCTTCGGGCAGCAGGCGAAGGGATGGTTCGGCTCGCCAACGGGCGCGCGTGTCGTCAACCGCATTGGTGGGGCGACCTTCATGTGCTTCGGGGCCGCCTTGGCCAGCGCGAAACGGTAAGGCAGGAGACAGCTTTCTCTCTGCCTCACCTAGCATTTTCCAGCCACTCACCGTTGAGCCGAAACGATGAGTGGCTGCTTGTCGACGAGCAGTACTTTTCAGACAGTGTCTACACCTTGCTGACGATCAGCGCGGCATTGACCCCACCAAAGCCGAAGCCGTTGCACAGCACGTGCCGGCTGCGGTGCTCGCGTGCCTCGGCCGAGACGAGGTCCAGATCGCTCAGGTCCGCGTCGGCGTGTTCCAGATTCAGGGTCGGGGGAAGCCGGTCGTGGATGGCCGCCAGGGCCGAGAAGATGCTTTCCACGCCGCCGGCGGCGCCGAGCAGGTGGCCGGTGGCCGACTTGGTAGCGGAGATCGGGATACCGGCGAGGGCATCGCCGAAGGCATTGCGCAAGGAGGCGATCTCGGCCCGGTCGCCGACCGGTGTCGAGGTGGCGTGGGCGTTGATGTGATCGATGGCCTCGGGTGCGAGTCCTGCCATCCGCAACGCGGCGCGAATGGCCGCCGCGGCCCCGGCGCCATCTTCCGGGCCGGCGGTGATGTGGTAAGCGTCCGCGCTGGTGCCATAGCCGCTGAGGAAGGCCAGCGGCGTCGCCCCGCGCGCCTCGGCGTGGGCCAGGGTCTCGATCACCAAAAGCCCCGCGCCTTCGCCCATGACGAAGCCGTTGCGGGCCTGATCGAAAGGCCGCGACGCCGTGGCGGGTGCCTCCTGCTCGGTGGAGAGCGCCTTCATGGCATGGAAGCTGGCCAGCGAGAGCGGGTCGATACAGGCCTCGGCGCCACCCACCAGGGCCACCTCGGCCTCGCCGCTGCGGATCATACGCATGCCATCGCCGATGGCCTGCACGCCCGCCGCGCAGGCCGTGACCGGGCAGCCCAGTGGCCCGCGCAAGCCATAGCGGATCGACACATTGCCCGCCGCCAGATTGGCCAAAAAGGCCGGTACGGTGAACGGCGAGAGTCGGCGATAGCCGCGCGTCGTCAGCGTGTTCTGCGCCTGGGTGATGGTCGGGAAGCCGCCGATGCCGGAGCCCACGATGGTGGCGGTGGCCAACCGATCCTCATCGCTTTCCGGGAACCAGTTCGCCTGGGACAGCGCCTCGTCGGCGGCGGCCATGGCATAAAGGCTGAACAGCTCCATCTTGCGACGTTCCTTGGCATCGGCCACGCGATCAGGATCGAAACCTGCCTCCGGATCGCTCTCGATGCCGGGCACCGCGCCCGCGACCTTGATCGGCAGCTCGCCGGTATCGAAGCGCGTGATCGAGGAAATGCCGGAGCGACCGGCCAGCAGGCGCTCCCAGTTGGCGTTGACGCCGCTACCAAGCGGGCTGACCATGCCCATGCCGGTGATGACGAGTGGTGATGACATGCGAGTATCCTGAACGAAATTGTATTCGTGCCACGCTAGCATCGAGCTTGATATGATCAAGATAATATTCAGCGTGCATTCAGCACCTATTCTGAGCAGCAACGTGAGGTCGCCATGTCTGACTCGACGAATCGCAAAGCCAGATCGCGCGAGCGCATTCTCAAATCGGCCGTCGAACTGTTCAGCCGCCAAGGCTTCGAGAAGGTCTCCATCGGCCAGATCATGAAACTGGCCAAGATGACCCACGGCGCCTTCTATGCCCACTTCGCCTCCAAGGAAGCGCTCTACCACGCCTCGGTGCGAGAAACCCTGGAAAGCAGCCGCGCGGCCAGGCTGGTCAAGGGACCGCTTTCGGTGAAGCACTTAACGGAGCTGGTCTCCAACTGCTGGAATCTCCAGGAGCTGGAGCGCAAGCACAAGCCCGGGCCCGAGACCGTGCTGTTCAACGAGATCGGCAACGAAAACGCCGAGATCCGCACGCTCTTCGAAGCCTCCTACCTGCGCATGAAAAAGATGCTGGAAACCCGCCTCATCGCCCTCAGCCGCCTCAAGAAACTCCCCTTCGAACCCGACCGCGACGTCATCGCCGACAAATCCCGCGTCATCCTTTCTTCGCTGGTCGGCGCCGTCGCCATCGCCAAAAGCCTACCCGACGATCAGGAACGCCAGCACATCCTCGAAGCCGCCCAACGCAACATCCTGCAGATGCTCGGCGTCGACGAAAGCGAACTGGAAAACATGCTGGGTGAAGCCAGGCAGTAGACGCCTGCGTGAAATGCTTTTTCCCCAAGCTTTGTCTGAAAAATCGGCGAGCGATGGCTAGACAAGGCAAAAATCGGTGAGAAAGCAGAGTTTACGCGGTGTAAATGAGATTTTGATCGGACTCGCGCACGAGACGATTTTTAACGCCGTATAGGAGAGCGCAGGCATTTTTCAGGCAAAGCGTAATGCTTTCGTGGGCATTGCTCTCCACGTAACGGCTAGTTACCGTGCAGCAAAGGCTACTTAAGAAGGCTTATGACCAAGCACCACGCAGAGACTATCGCATGGATGACAGCCGCTCATCGCCGCATGCACAGGTAGGGGCGGTAGCGTGGCTAAAATCCTGCCCTTACCCTAATGGTTCCCCCTGTTAGGGAGCCTTTGATGGCTGGCGTTAACTTGCCAAGGAGAGATTATGCCGATCGAGTTGAATGAAACATTAGTTATAGGGGTGTCTGCTACGGCGCTTTTTGATTTAGCCGAAGCTGATAGGGTTTTTAAGGCAAAGTATAAGTTGGATCCTGATACGGCGATAGATGAATATCGTACATACATGCTAGAGAAAGAGAATGAAGAATTGGCCGATGGCACGGGAATGCCATTAATTAGGTCATTGTTAAATTTAAATGCGCACCAACAAAGAGGTGAGGGCGACCCAGTCGTTGAAGTGGTTGTTATCTCACGTAATAGCCCGGAAACCGGGTTCAGAGTACTAAAGGAAATTAGGCGAAGAAATTTGCCAATTACCCGGTCAGCTTTTACCGCTGGGGAGAAAAGTTCAAGTTATCTTGACGCATTTTATGTGGATTTATTCTTGACAACAAATGAGGATGATGCACAGGAAGTGATAGATAGTGGTGCCTGCGCTGCTGCGCTCGTAAAAGAGCCACCTAGAACAGGCCAAGAACTAGATGAAAACCAGGTTAGGTTTGCATTCGATGCAGATGCTGTTCTTTTTAGTGAGGATAGCGAAATAGTTAACCAAACGGAAGGCTTGGAGACTTTCTGGAATACTGAGGATGAGGCACAAGATATACCTCTTCAAGAAGGACCATACGCGAATTTGTTGAAGAAGTTGTCTAAAGTTCAGGAGCGTTTGCCTGGACGTATAGAATATTCACCTGTCAAGCTGGCGATCATGACGGCTAGGAATAGTCCCGCAGAAATGAGGGTGATAAAGACTCTTAGGGCATGGGATGTTTATATTGATCAGGCCTTTTTTTTAGGTGGGTTGCAAAAAAGTAGGTTTTTGAAAGCATTTAAGCCACATATTTTCTTTGATGATCAAGATTCGCATCTTGACCCTGCTGCAGGGGACGTCCCTAGTGCCAAAGTTTTATATCCTAGTAACTCGCTATTGAAAGAGATTGTTGCGCAAGGGGCAAGCTAAAAATTCAATCAGTCCGACCGCTGATGCGACGGATAATTGAGCCGTTGAGGCTGTAGAAAAACCCCACTGACGGCGACGTTTTGATAGGATCGGGTAAACAGATGAGGAGTGGTCGGGCACGTTCAAAGAATTGAGCGAGAAGCGGGAGAAGCTACGCCGTCTCATTCGCCATCACCTGGTAGAGCACCACGCTCGGGATGAAGCCGAGACGGAAGCCGACCTGGATCGGGATATCCGTCGCGCCAAGACGATTCTCTCGCTAGATGCTGCCATGAACAAAGTGGATCGCTTCCTAAAGACGCACAGCCCAAGGATGGGCCAAGGGAAGCAGCGCAAGGAAGTAAAGAGCAACGTCACCGATAACGAAAGCGCCAAGATGACCACCAGCAAAGGGACGATCCAGGGCTATAACGGCGTCGCCACGGTGGATAAGAAACACCAGATCGTCATTGACGCCCAGGCCTTTGGCGAAGGCCAAGAGCATCACACCTTGCAGCCGGTGTTGGAGACCGTCGATGCTCGCTTCAAGACACTGGGGATTGCGGACAATATCTACCAGCAAGGCACCGTGGTGACCGCCGACACCGGCTTCGCCAACGAAGCCAATATGAAGTACCTGCACGAACACCAGATCAATGGTTACGTACCAGACAACCAGTTCCGCAGCCGAGATCCCAAGTTCGCTGATCAGAAAGACAAATACGGCAAGCGCCACCAGCGCTTACCCGATAAAGGCAGGAAAGAGACGACGCCGGCCAGCGCGTTTCAGTTCGATCCCGTGGCGCTAACCTGCATCTGCTCAGCCGGCGAGAGCCTGACCTATCGAGGGCAACGGGCAACCGAGAATGGCCAGATCCGGGTGCACTTCGAAGGCCGTTTGCTGCAATGTCGGCATTGCCCAAGGAAATACCGATGCATGCACAATCCGAGCGCGGCCGATCATCGCAACGGTGCCGGCCGACAGGTATCTTTTATGATCGAAAACAAACGCCTTCCCAATTACACTGACTGGATGAAACACCGCGTAGACAGTCCTCAGGGCAAGGCCATCTACAGCCATCGCATGTCGGTCGTGGAGCCCGTATTCGGCAACATTGGCACGACGAAAAGGCTGAGCCGCTTCAGCCTGCGGGGCAAGAAGAAGGTGCAAGGCCAGTGGCAGCTCTACTGCCTGGTGCACAACATTGAGAAGCTCGCGAATTATGGGCATTTGGCCGCGTCATGACGAGCGTGGGGCAGGATTTGTCGCGTTGTACGGCCAAAATAGCATGCCTTGAATGGCGTTAAGTGCGCATTTCAATGGCTGAATGCCGATATTAATATTCCGCAGCCAGCTATCTGGCTGGGTAAATAAATTCAGACAACAGGCGGTGGAGATGGCTCGAAATCGGGTTTTTCTACAGCCTCGTTAGCGCCCGCAATGCCGGATACGTTGGAAGCCTGATGATCAAGACTGAAATACTGTCGGTTCAGAACCCGCAGTGGGCAAACGAAGACCGCACGGCTATTAACTGCTTGGTGAGAACTAACACTCTCCACCAGGAAGTGCCATTTACTGCCACTCCCTACGACTCAGAAGCTCATGGGCGCGAAATTTTCGGCAGATGTCTTGCAGGCGAGTTTGGCGAAATTGCACCGATGGAATCCAAGCCTGCGACACAACCCCTGTCACAATCTGAGCTTCCTGCAAACTACCATCGTCTCGAGAGATTTCTTCTCGAGGCCAATCGAGAGAATAGCCGTCAATCTTTTCGTAGCGTCGTCATCGTTTGGGGCTCCATGCTCGATAATCTTCTTGATGAAATGCTTGAGGTAGAAGCAGCTCGGGCGTCAGCCGCAGGAAAAGCTGTAGGTAAGCCTCCAAGGACTCTCAGTGCTCGGATCAATAAAGCCTTTAGTGCACGTTTAATAGATCAGGAAGAGGCTAACAGGTGTCATCACATAAGAAGAATACGGAATGCGGCAGCGCATGAGTGGGAGTTGTCCTTAGCGACGGAGGATGTTTTGCCATCCCTTCGAGCGCTTCATGAAGCGGATCACTCTAAATTGCTAGTCTTCCATGAAGACTTGGAATTCCTACTGCAGCAGGTGTATAGCAGCTCCTGCGCGATGCTCGTGATGAAATTCATTGAACGGCTGCCAGCGAGTGGACGGTAAATCTTTGAGCGCTAATCAGGCGGTCAACGGGACCGCTTTTCCGCGCCGCCTTCGGCTCTGCTCCAAAGCGACCCGTTACCTTCGGTGTTGAGCCTGTAGAACACCCACTGACGGCTACGTTCTTCTAGGATCGGGTGTGTAGGCGAGGAGTGTCCGCCATGCCGAGGTGGCGTTGAGCTCTATGGTTGTGGGCCCCGATGGTTTTTGGCCTCCCACAGCACTTTTACCGGCTCAGAAAGCCTTTCGGGTCGGCGAGGTGTTGCCTCGGCAAAGCCTTCGTACAGCTTCTGCATGTCCGCTTCGATATCTTCGGTAGGCTGCAGGATGATAGGGAAAGTAAGCTGCTTTTTATGGTAATCGGCTACTGCCAGAACGATCGGCACGCCGGCTTGTCGTGCGATGTGGTGAAAACCGGTTTTCCACTTCTTGGCGCTCTTCCGCGTTCCCTCTGGTGTCACCACGATGGCCATATGATCATCGGTTTTGAACTGCTCAACGGCTTGTTCGACGACACCGCCGGCTTGCGTTCGGTCCACCGGAATGGCCCCAAGTTTACGCAAAAGCCAACCGAAAGGGCCTTTGAACAGGGTATGCTTGATCATGAAGCGGGCATCGAGTCCTAGCGCAAGGCCACAGGCCAGCCCCAGAACACCGTCCCAGTTCGACGTGTGCGGCCCGGCAACGACCATGGCTTTTGGAATGTCCGGAAAAGGGTGAATATTCCAGCCCGCCATGCGTAACAATCGTGAAGCTACCCGTTGCATTAGCGACGGTTGGACATCGACGCTGTTGGGCTGTTTGTTGTCTGTCATCCGTGATTGACCCTTTAGATTCTGAGTTTAGATCATACCGCGCCGCTGATTTTCGGCGTTGAGGCCGTAGAGAGCCGCTGACGAGCTGGCGCTGGCGTAGCTGCGTCACCTCTCGGGATCGCCTAGGTTTTCCGGCCCTTTCCTCGATTGCGCCAGGCATGGCGCACAGCGCTTAGCACACTAAAGCTGCCTTGCACAGTGCCGATAGCTGCAGTAAGCTTCGCGTCCCTTGCCGTTTGGGCAAAATGCAACACTCTCCTAGCGTGCTAGTCTGATGTAAGAAGTGCCTTGTCAGGCTTTTGCGGAGGCATCTGTGATGAATACCGTGAACCTCAAATCGTCAATCGGCTTTGCGATCAGCATGTTCGGCGCGCTGTCGTCGGGTGTTGGCGTGGCATCTACTGAGGTTGTCCACTACTCGGTTCATCAGGTGCCGTCAGCCCAGAAGCAAGAAAGCCGCCGCGCTGAGCGGGCATACATTCTTAGCGAAATTGTGCGCGCCAACCGTCGTGCTCGCCACCTGGCCCAGATATTCCAGAACGAATGCGTTCGCCTCTCTCAGATGCCCGATGATGCCGTGGTCGACCCAGAGGCCTACCAAGGCCTAGTGGATGCTTTGCGTGCCCAAGAAACTATGCTCAGGCGTACCATCGCCATAGTGGGGCGCGATGAGTCAACAGAAATGGGCATCATGGATCTCCAACGGAATACCGCGAAAGCGCGTTCCGCTGCATCCAGCGCGACCCTTCTAGCCAAGCAGACTACCAACAAGCCCCAGGTGGTTGAGGGCGCCGCCAGTGGCGAAGCGATGAAGGCGCTTGCCGATCGTTTCGAGACCGAGCTGACTAAGCGCTTTTCATAAGGGCGTTATGGCTAACGTCCACTTCCATGCGCAAAGCGAATATCTGTTCGACCAAGTGGACGCTCAGCATCCTGGGCTGAAGCAGGCTCTGGTGGATGATTTCAAAGCCTGTGTCGAGTCGTTCTTCGATTACCGGCCTCCCCGCTTTGGCAAGTTCGACTTGTATACTCGGCCTCCATCCTTGCGAGGCTTGGACATCTGGCATATCCATATCTGTATGCCGCCAAGGGCAGGGTTCCCCTCTCACCTTGAGCAGCGTCGCATGGTGTGCAACAGGCAAGAGCCGGAGAGGGATGCATCTCTGGTCTATGTCCAGGGCCTGATCGAGGAGGATGAATACTGTCTACTGGCCATGCTTTATCCGTATGCGCACGAAAAGGCCGAGAGCGAGCAGCGGATGCTCTGGATTGCCGATATGGCGAGAGACTTCCGTGACCGCTATTGATGATATTTCGTAGCTAGTCTTTCTATACTCCTACCTGCTCGATTGTGCCTCGAAATCATCCCCTTACCTGCGTCTCCCGACGACATGCCACCAAAGTCGAGCATCGGCCGAGCGAAAAGATAGTGATTGGGGGTTGAAAGTCTTTATGCGAATCATTTACATTCCCTATCAGAGCGATCAGCGAGGTGATGGAATGTACGTGTGCATATGCCGAGGCGTGACCGACAATGCCATTCGCGAGGCCGTTGAAGACGGTGCGCGTAGCTGGCGTGAAGTGCGCGAGCGCACCGAGTGTGCGACTCAGTGCGGCCGCTGTGCCTGCACGGCCAAGGCCATCACGCGTGATGCCATCACTCAGGAAATGATGCCCAGCGCGGATCTTGCCTACGCTGTCTAGCCGTTGCATCACCTGACAACGCGTCGCTTGATATCGAACGTCATCGCCAAACGCCGCTATCCCATTGGGTAGCGGCGTTTTCGTGTCTGGCGCTTGGCACAGGCGGAGTGGCAATCGTTCTCGCCTGTTATTTCCAATCCTTCACAAATGCGGCGTTTTCGCGGCAAGATATTGTCTTAATTCGACTTTTTCGGCGAAATAGTCGATACTCCCTGTATCCCAAGGCAGGGATGGCTGGGTCACGCTTGGCTGGTCATCATTGCCTTACAACTAAATGAATCTTCAAGGGAGATGTGACGATGAAAGGTGATGCCAAGGTCATTCAGCACCTCAACACCGCACTGGGCAACGAGCTGGTCGCCATCAACCAGTACTTCTTGCACGCCAAGATGTACAAGGACTGGGGGCTGGCCAAGCTGGCCAAGTGGGAATACGACGAATCCATCGAAGAGATGCGCCATGCCGACGAGCTGATCGAGCGCATCCTGTTCCTCGAGGGCATTCCCAACCTGCAGGATCTGGGCAAGCTGCACATCGGCGAGAACACCAAGGAAATGCTCGAGTGCGACCTCGCCATCGAGAAGACCGGCTGGCAGGACCTGGTCGACGCCATCGCCTATTGCGAGGAAGTGCGCGACTACGTCAGCCGTGACCTGTTCCGCCGCATCCTCAACGATGAAGAAGAGCACATCGACACGATCGAGACCGAACTCGGCCTGATCGACAAGGTAGGTATCCAGAACTACCTGCAGCAACAGATGAGCGCCGAGGAGTGATCGCGTCGCTGCCATGCTGATACGAGATGCCCGCCAATTGGCGGGCATCTTGCGTTACGGGGGTAAGGCGAGGGGGCTTAGCCCAGGTCGTTGACCAGTAGCGCTTCGACGTCGGCGACGCGTTCGGCCAGCGTAGCTTCGTCGGGGGCGAGGACTGTGATGTGGCCAATCTTGCGGCCGGGGCGCGGGGCCTTGTGATAGTCGTGCAGGTGCGCGCCGGCGACGCTGAGCACGGCATCGCGGTTGGGGAAGGCGCCGATGATGTTGAGCATGGCGCAGGGCACGAGGCGTGTGGTGTCGCCAAGCGGTAAGCCGGCGACGGCGCGTAGGTGGTTCTCGAACTGGCTGGTGGTCGCGCCTTCGATGCTCCAGTGCCCGGAATTATGCACGCGGGGGGCGATTTCGTTGGCCAGCAGCTCGCCGTCGCGGGTTACGAAGAACTCGAAGGCCATGACGCCGACGTAATCCAACGCCTCGAGCACGCGCGTGGCGTAATCGGTGGCGCGCGCCTGCTGCGGATGATCGGGTTGCGGCTCGGCGCGATGCAGAATGCCCTGACGATGCTCGTTGCGCGACAGCGGCCAGACGCGAACCTCGCCGTCACGACCGCGCACGGCGATGGCCGAGACTTCATGATCGAAGTCGACGAAGCCTTCCATGATCAGCGGCACATCGCCCAGCTCGGCGACGCTGCCGGGGAGGTCCTCGGCGTTGCGCAACACCTTCTGGCCCTTGCCGTCGTAGCCCAGCGTGCGGGTCTTGAGAATCGCCGGCAGGCCGATCTCGGCCACCGCGCGATCCAGGTCGGCTTGCTCGTCGATCATCGCGATGGGGGCGATGGGGATGTCCTGCGACTGAAACAGCGATTTCTCGGCACCACGCTCGCGCGCCGTTTCCAGCGCCTTGGCCGGGGGAAAGGCGGGGCGCTGTTCGGCGAGCAGGGCTAGAGCCATCGTCGAGACGTTCTCGAACTCGAAGGTGATGACGTCGCTGGCCTCGACCAACGCCTGATGGGCGTCAGAGTCGTCCCATTCGGCGCAGAGATGGACGCCGTGGATGGCGGCGCAGGCCTGGGTCGACGGGTCGAGAAAGGTAAAGCGCATATCCAGTGGCGCGCCCGCTTGCGCCAGCATTCGACCCAGTTGGCCGCCGCCCACGATACCGATATTCATTCATGCCTCCTGCGTGTCGTCGGTGGGACGCGGATCGGGCGCGTCGAGCACCTTTTGTGTCTGTGCGTCGCGATAAGCCTCAAGCGCCTGACGAATATCCGGATACTTGTTGCCCAGCATGGCGGCGGCCAGCAGTGCCGCGTTGATGGCGCCGGCACGGCCGATGGCCAGGGTGCCGGTGGGAATGCCCGCCGGCATCTGCACGATGGAGAGCAGCGAGTCGACCCCGCTGAGCATGCTCGACTGCACGGGCACCCCGAGCACCGGCAGGGGCGTCTTGGCGGCGGCCATCCCGGGCAGATGCGCGGCACCGCCGGCACCGGCGATGATGACTTCCAGGCCGCGATCGGCAGCGCCGGCGGCGTAGTCGAACAGCAGATCCGGCGTGCGGTGCGCCGAGACGACCTTGACCTCGTGCTCGATGCCGAGTGCCTCGAGCGTGTCGACGGTATGGCACAAGGTCGCCCAGTCGGACTTCGAGCCCATGATGACACCAACCAGTGCGCTCATGCTTTCTCCCCTTCGTGTGTGTGGCAACGCCGTTGTGGCAACGTCATGGCGTCGCGCGAAACGAGAAGCGCGGCATTATAGCATCAGCACCCTCGCTCAGCGACGCACGCCGCTCAGCGGAAGGCGGCCTCGAGCACGAAGCGCGCGACCGGTTCGCCGGCGACCTCGACGGTCTCGCAGAACATCGTCAGGGGGCGTACCCACAGGCCGTAGTCGCCGTAGAGCGCGCGATAGACCACCAGCGGTTCCTCGGTCTCGCTGTGGTGGGCGACGCCCAGCACTTCGTAGCTGGCGCCCTTGTAATGACGGTAGATGCCGGGCACCGGACGGGTGTCGTGGCTCATGAGGAAGTCTCCGTGGAAGGGGTGGGGGCGGCCTCGCGTGCGGCTCGGGCGGCGAGCCGTGCCAGCGTGCGCGAGGCGGCCGCGAAACCGAAGCTGCCGGTGACGAAGGTCGCCGCGCCGAAGCCGGAGGCGCAGTCGAGGCGGGTGGCCTCGCCGTCGCCGGGCTTCTGCCGGCAGACCTCGCCGTCGGCGCCGGGGTAGACCAGCTGCTCATCGGAGTACACGCATTCGACGCCGAAGCGCCGCTTGGGATTGCGCGAGAAGCCGAAGTCCCGGCGCAGGCGCGCGCGTACCTTGGCGAGCAGCGGGTCGTGCTCGGTGCGCGTCAGGTCGGCGACGCGGATCCGCGTGGGGTCGGTCTGGCCGCCCGCCGCGCCGGTGACGGTCAGGCCGATCTTGCGGCGCTTGCACCAGGCGATCAACGCGCTCTTGGCGACGACGCTGTCGATGGCGTCGATGACGTGATCGGCGTCCTCGGGCAGGCGCTCGGCGAGGTTGGTCGGCGTCACGAAGGCGGTGTCCGCATGCACGGTGATCCCGGGCTGAATGGCACGGCAACGCTCGGCCAGCACCTCGACCTTGGGCCGGCCGATGGTGCCGTCCAGAGCGTGCAGCTGGCGGTTGACGTTGGACACGCAGACATCGTCGAGGTCGATCAGCGTCAGGGTGCCGACGCCGGCGCGGGCCAGGGCCTCCACGGCCCAGCTGCCCACGCCGCCCACGCCGATGACCACCACGTGGGCGCGGCGGAAGAACGCGGCGGCCTGAGCGCCGTACAGTCGGCGGATGCCGCCGAAGCGGAAATCGTAATCGTCTTGCATGTGATCGTTCCTCGTTACCGGTCGTGGCCGGATGACAACAACGCGGCGGGGCGTTCTGCGTGCCAGGCGACGCGGGCCGCCGGGGCGTGGCCCTGCCAGCCGAAGCGCGCGAACAGCGTGCGCATGTCATCGGCCAGGGGCGCATCGATGTGTAGCGTGCGCTGGCGCTCGGGGTGCCAGAGCGTCATGCCCACGGCCGCCAGCAACAGGCGCGGGCTTTCCAGGTGATCGCGGAAGAAGCGGTTGTGGGCGCCCTTGCCATGCTTGGCGTCACCGATGATCGGGTAGCCGTGTCGCGAAAGGTGGCGGCGAATCTGGTGCCGTCGGCCGGTCCAGGGCTGGGCCTCCATCAAGGAATAGCGCACCTGGGGGTAACGGTCGATGCGCACCGGCAATTCGACGCTGTCCAGGCGGCGCACGGCCGTCCAGGCCTCGAGCTCGGGCATCTCCGACTTGGGGCGTTTGCCGTCTTCCTCGCGCAGGCCGTAATCGAGCACGTCGTGCTCCGGGCCGACGCCGCGGACCACCGCCAGGTAACGCTTATGTACGCGATGTGCGGCGAATTCTTCGCCCAGCGCCTTGGCCATCTCTGCGTCCAGAGCGAAGAGCAAAAGCCCCGAGGTCGGCCGGTCGAGCCGGTGCACGGGATAGACGTGGCGTCCTAGCTGATTGCGTAGGGTTTGCAGGGCGAATACCTGCGCATCGGCGGCGATCGCACTACGGTGGACGAGCATGCCCGAGGGCTTGTGCACGGCAACCATGCGCTCGTCCTGATAGAGTACGGGCAATTCCAACGTCATGACGGGCTTTCGGCTAGCTCGAAGGGCGCCTATTGTCGACGTTGCCAGATAGGATGTACAGCCGTTGGCGAAGTGGACTCACACAGCATAGAGGTAGGCATGAGCGAGCATCAGGCACCGCATCTCGTCGTTCTCACCGGGGCGGGCATCAGCGCCGAGAGCGGCCTCAAGACGTTCCGCGACGGCGACGGCCTGTGGGAAAACCACCGCGTGGAGGATGTCGCCACGCCCGAGGCCTTCGAGCGTGACCCCGAAAGCGTGCTGCGCTTCTACGACGAGCGCCGCGAGCAGACGCGCCAGGCATCGCCCAACGCCGCGCATCTTGCATTGGCCGAACTCGAACGGGCCGGGTTTCGCGTCAGCGTCATCACCCAAAACATCGACGACCTGCATGAGCGGGCCGGGTCGCGCGATGTGCTGCACCTGCATGGCGAGATCCTCATGGCGCGCTCGAGTGCCGATGCCAACTTGCGTTACCCAGTGGGGAGCAAGGGCATCCGGATGGGGGAATTATGCGACAAGGGCAGCCAATTGCGCCCGGATGTGGTGTGGTTCGGCGAACCGGTGCCGCGTTACGCCCAGGCCTGCGACATCGTCGCCGAGGCGGATTTCGTGCTGGTGGTAGGCACCTCGCTGGCGGTGATGCCGGCGGCGATGTTGCTCGACCAGGCGCCCATCGAGGCGCCGTGCCTGCTCGTCGACCCCCAGGCCGAGTCGTTCGCACCGCGTGGCGTACGTGCCATCGCGCAACCGGCGAGCCAGGGCGTGCCGCCGCTGATCGAGCACTGGCGCCAGGCGGGCGCGCTGTGGGTGCCGGACTGGGCCTGAAGGTGTGTTCTTCCGCTATGTGCTTCGCCTGCGCGGCGTTTTACGGCACACTACGTGCTTCATCTTTCATACATAAAAAGGTACTTGAAGTACCGCTGCCAAACGCCAGGACACATACATGTCGATTTTCGAACGCATCAACCGCTTGTTTCCCGTCTGGGCCATCCTGCTGGCGGTCATCGCCGCGCTCGTCCCGGAGCTTTTCACCGGATTGGCCGGCTATATCAAGACGCTGCTGGTGATCATCATGTTCGCCATGGGGCTGACGCTCACCAAGGATGACTTCGCGCGCGTGGTGAAGTCGCCCAAGCCCATCGCCGTGGGCGTCATCCTGCAGTTTCTGATCATGCCGCTGGCGGCGCTGCTGGTCTCGCGCGTTCTGGGCCTGTCGACTGAGCTGACCATCGGCATGGTGCTGGTTGGCGCCACGGCGGGCGGTACTTCCTCCAATGTGATGACCTGGCTGGCCGGTGGCCATGTGGCGCTGTCGGTGTCGATGACCATGGTGTCGACGCTGATCTCGGTGGTTGCCACGCCGCTTATCACGCTGTTATTGCTGGGTCAGAGCATCGACGTGCCGGTGCTCGGCATGTTGCTGAGCATCGCCCAACTGGTGGTCGCACCCATCGTGGTGGGCGTGGTAATCCATCACCTGCTGGGGACGCGTATTCAGCGCGTGGAACCGGCCCTGGCCACGCTGGCAATGGCGGCCATCGTCTTGATCATCGCCATTGTGGTGGCGCTCAATGCCGGGCGGCTGAGCACGCTGGGGCCCATCGTGGCGCTAGCGGTCATTGTGCACAATAGCATCGGCCTTGCGGCAGGTTATGGCCTGGCGCGGGCGCTGCGCTTCGACACGCGCACCGCGCGCACTATCGCCTTCGAGGTCGGTCTGCAGAACTCCGGGCTGGCGGTGACGCTGGCCAATCAATTCTTCACCGCGGGCGCGGCGTTGCCCGGGGCGCTGTTCTCGGTATGGCACAACGTTTCCGGCTCGCTGCTGGCGGGTTACTGGAAGCGCCGCCACGTGTCGAACGCGCCGCCTGCGGCCTCGACATCGCGTGGATGAAAGCTCGGCCGGGCATGCTAGAATGCCCGGCCTTTTCGACCCAGCCTGATACCTCATGCAAGAACCCCACGATGCGCTGGCTGATTCAGCCACGGCGGCCTCTGGTTATGACCCCGACGCGCCGCGCAAGCCGTTCAATGCGCGCGGTAGCTTCGTCTCGCGTTGCCCGGAGTGCCGACTGCCCAGGCTCAACTGCTTGTGCCCGTACCGCGTGGTGGCCGAGAGCCGCGTACGTTTCTGGCTGCTGACGCATCCCATCGAGCACTACAAACCGACCAATACCGGCCGTTTGATCGGCCATATCCTGCCCGAGACCGAGGTCTTCACCTGGTATCGCACCGAGCCCGACCCGCGGCTTCTGGCGCTGCTCGAGGACGACCGCTTTGCGCCGTTCGTCGTCTTTCCCGACGACCAGGCGGATTACGCCGAGCGCGTGGTAGGGCCCGACGCCGTCGATGCGGCACTGGCCGGCTCGCGCACACCGGTATTTATCCTTCTCGACGGCACCTGGCGCCAGGCGCGGCGGATCTTCCGGCGCAGCGAGTACCTGGCCTCGCTCCCGGTGCTACCGCTCAAGACATCACGCCTGACGCGCTACCGGCTGCGCAAGGCCGCCTCCAGCGAGCATCTATGTACCGCCGAAGTCGCCGCCGAGCTACTTCGGCTCAGCGGCGACGTCGACGCCTCGGCGATCCTCGACGACTACTTCGAGGTGTTCAACGAGAACTACGCCTCCAGCCGGCGTGATCGTCAGGTCGAGGCGCCTTCCGGCGCGATGCGGCGTTTGCTCGAGCGGCGCTAACCGGCGCCATTGAAGGACGTCCCGTGGTCGGTTGCGCTTGGCGGCGTCTAGACTGGGAATATCGTCCCGATTCAGGAGAGCGACGTGTCCTATCGCGTGTCCATGCAGGAGCCGACCGAGGCGAGCGTTCAGCGTATCGCCATCCAGCAGATCGAACACGCCCAGGCGGCGCTACGCGATCGCGAGGCGGACCCTGTCACTGCCATTCATGCGTTGCGCCAGCGCTGCAAGAAGCTGCGGGCGCTGTTGCGTCTGGTGCGCCCGGCGCTGGGCGAAAAGCGCTACCGCCGGGAGAATCGGCGCTTTCGCGACCTGGCGCGTCGGGTGGCCGGGAGCCGCGACGATCAGGTGCTCGTCGAGACGTTCGAGCACCTGATGAGCCTGCACGAGGCGGAACTCGACCGTCGTCGTTACACGGCGATTCGCCGCAAGCTGGTGGTGCGCCGTGATGCCACGCTGGAGGGGGCCGATACCCCGGACTGGGAGGCTTTGGCATCGGCGTTGTCCGAGGCGCGCGAGGCGGTCGCCGACTGGACGCTGGCAGCGCAGGGCTATGCCGCCGTGTCGGGCGGCTGGTCGGCCAGCTATGTCCAGGCCCGCGATGCGCTGGGCGAGGCACGGCGTCTGCCATCCACCGCCACGCTGCACGAATGGCGCAAGCGCGTGAAATATCACCGTCATCAATGCGAGTTGCTGCGTCCGCTGTGGCCGGCCGCGTTCAAGATGCGCGCGCAACAGGCGCACGATCTTTCCGATCTGTTGGGGGAGGATCACGACCTCGCGATGCTCGCCATCGCTCTCGAGGCCGAGGACATGCAGCGCGTCGACTCCGCGCGACGCGAGGCCTTACATGGGCTCGTCGATCGGCGGCGGGCTATGCTGCAGGGCAAGGCCGAGGCGCTCGGGCGTCGGCTGTTCGCGGAATCGCCCAAGGCGTTGAACAAGCGCGTCGAATGTTACTGGCAGATCGCGCGTGCCTGAGCCGCGAGAGCGCACGTAATGATCTGAGCACGTCAGGGTGCCGGCGCTCAGCATTTCGATTTGCCGTGTTCGACGAAGGTCGGTAGGGTGCGCCCCTCACGCGACTACCGGAACCGTAAACAGATGACTCAAGACAACACGAGTGCCATGCGCTCGGGCACGCGTTTTGGCGACCCGACGGTGATGGGGCTGACGATTGGCTTCATCGTGCTGTTCGTGGTGCTATCGCTGACCGATGCTGACGCCATGACGGCGGTGATCGGCGCGGGGTTCGCCTGGACGGCGAAAACCCTGGGGGCTTATTTCCAACTGCTGTTATTGCTGACGTTCGTGATCGCCATCGGCGTGGCGATTTCGCCTGCGGGCCGCGCGCGCATCGGTAATCGAGAACGCCCGGACATGGGCACCTTCAAGTGGGTGTCGATCATCCTTTGTACGCTGTTGGCGGGTGGTGGGGTCTTCTTTGCCGCCGGTGAGCCGGTCTATCACTTCGTGGTCACGCCGCCGGCGTTTTCCAGCGAGCCGGGCACGTCTGCGGCCATCCCCAATGCCTTGGCGCAGTCCTTCATGCACTGGGGCTTTCTGGCCTGGGCGGTGCTCGGCACCCTGGCGGCTATCGTGCTGTCGCATCATCACTATGATCGTGGCCTGCCGCTGCAACCGCGCACGCTGCTGGTGCCGTTATTGGGCGAGGCGCGCATGAGGGGCGTCTTCGGCGGCGTGGTGGATGCGGTGTGCGTCATCGCGGTAGTCGCCGGCACCGTGGGTCCCATCGGCTTTTTGGCCACGCAGATGAGCTTCGGTCTGCATACCCTGTTCGGCGTGGCCGAAGGCTATGGCACCCAGTTGATGATCCTCATCGTGCTGGGCGGGGTCTATGTGACGTCGGCGATCACCGGCATCGAGCGGGGCATCCAGATAATGAGTCGTTTCAACGTCATGCTGGCGTTGGCGATCGGCGCCGTGATCCTGCTGTTCGGGCCGACGCAGTTCTTGTTTGATAGCTGGTTACAGGGCTTCGGTACCTATCTGGGCTCGTTCTTCGAGATGGCCACCATGACCTCGCAGACCGCGCCGGACTGGTGGATGAAGTGGTGGACGGTGTTTTTCTTCGCCTGGTTCATCGGCTATGCGCCACTGATGGCGATCTTCGTGGCACGTATCTCGCGAGGTCGCACGATTCGTCAGATGGTGATCGCCGTGGCCGTGCTGGCCCCCGTGGCGACCTCGGTGTGGTTCACGCTGCTGGGCGGCTCAGGCATCTTCTATCAGATGAGCGGCGCCATCGATCTGAGCGAAGCGCTCAACAACTTCCAGTTCGACGTCGCGACTTTGACCGTGGCCCAGGCGCTACCGGGCGGCAAGCTGATGGCACTGGCGGTGCTGGTGCTGACCACGATCTTCGTGGCGACCACGGGTGATTCCATGAGCTACGCGATTTCCGTGGTCAATGCCGGTCACGATGATCCCCAGCCGGCGCTGCGCGCGTTCTGGGGCGTGGCGATGGCGTTGATGGCGGCGATTTTGCTGTACATGGGCGCGGGGCAGATCAGCGTACTGCAGCAGTTCATCGTGATCACCGCGATCCCCGTGTCGCTGGTGTTGCTGCCCTCGCTATGGCTGGGGCCACGTGCCGCGCAAGCCATGGCCAAGCGTCAGGGGATCGTCGCGTCGTAATCGACCTTCGATGCCTTGCATGATAAAGCGCCTCGGCATATCGCATGCCGGGGCGCTTGTCGTTGGATGCGAGGTCGTTGATCACCTGAGTGAGCGGTGAGCCCCAGTTGCGATGGGCGGTGCTAACGACACATGATCGGCGACCTTGTCTTCTTTTGCGTCACCTGATGCGCTCGGTATTAAAATTTCGATTTGCCGTGTTCGACGAAGGTCGGTAGTGTGCGCGCCTCACGCGACGACCGGAACTGGACATTGATGACTCAACACGATGCGAGCGCCACGCGCTCGGGCACGCATTTTGGCGACCCGACGGTGATGGGGCTGACGATCGGCTTCATCATTCTGTTTGTGGTTTCGTCACTGATCGATGCCGACGCCATGACCGCAGCGATCAGCGTGGGGTTCGCCTGGACGGCGAAGAATCTGGGGGCCTATTTTCAACTGCTATTGTTGCTGACCTTCTTTATTGCCGTGGGCGTGGCCATGTCATCTGCGGGTCGCGCGCGCATCGGCAATCTCGAACAGCCGGATATGAGCACCTTCAAGTGGGTGTCGATCATTCTGTGCACGCTCCTGGGGGGAGGCGGCGTCTTCTTTGCTGCCGGTGAACCTATTTACCATTTCGTGGTGACGCCGCCGGCGTTTTCCAGTGAGCCGGGCACGCCGGCAGCCGTGCCCAATGCGCTGGCACAGGCCTTCATGCACTGGGGCTTTCATGCCTGGGCGGTGCTCGGCACCCTGGCGACTATCGTGTTGTCGCATCATCACTACGATCGTGGCCTGCCGCTGCAGCCGCGCACGCTGCTGGCGCCGCTATTGGGCGAGGCACGCATGCGCGGCGTCTTAGGTGGCGTGGTGGACGCCGTCTGCGTTATCGCTGTGGTCGCCGGCACCGTGGGCCCCATCGGCTTTTTGGCCACACAGATGAACTTCGGCCTGCATACACTGTTCGGTGTGGCCGAGGGCTATAGCACGCAGTTGATGATTCTCGTCGTACTGGGCGGGGTCTACGTGAGTTCGGCAATCACCGGCATCGACCGGGGCATCCAGTTTTTGAGCCGCTGCAATGTCATGCTGGCGTTGGGTATCGGCACCGTAATCCTGCTTTTCGGGCCGACGCAGTTTCTGTTCGATAGCTGGCTTCAAGGCTTCGGCACTTATCTGGGGTCGTTCTTCGAGATGGCCACCATGACCTCGCAGACCGCGCCGGACTGGTGGATGAAGTGGTGGACGGTGTTCTTCTTCGCCTGGTTCATCGGCTATGCGCCGCTGATGGCGATCTTCTTGGCACGCATCTCGCGAGGTCGCACCATCCGTCAACTGGTCGTCGCCGTGGCCGTGCTCGCCCCTGTGGCAACGTCGTTGTGGTTCACGCTGTTGGGTGGCTCGGGGATTTTCTATCAGATGAGCGGCGTCATCGACCTGAGCGAGGCGCTCAAAAACTTCCAGTTCGATGTTGCCACGCTGGCGGTGGCTCAAGCGCTGCCGGGCGGCAGCCTGATGGCGCTGGCGATTCTGCTGCTGACCACGATCTTCGTGGCGACTACCGGCGATTCCATGAGTTATGCGGTTTCCGTGGTCAATGCCGGCCATGACGATCCCCAGCCGGCGCTGCGTGCGTTCTGGGGCGTGGCCATGGCGTTGATGGCGGCGATTCTGCTGTACATGGGCGCGGGGCAGATCAGCGTCTTGCAGCAGTTCATCGTGATTACGGCGTTCCCCGTGTCGCTGGTACTGTTGCCCACGCTGTGGCTGGGGCCGCGCGCCGCGCTGGCCATGGCCAAGCGTCAGGGGATCGTCGCGTCGTAACCGACGCTCGATGCCTTGCATGAAAAAGCGCCCCGGCATATCGCATGCCGGGGCGCTTGTCGTTGGGCGAAACGGTTACTCGTCGGTAGCGAGCCATTCGTCGATGAGGTCCTGGTTGTCATCGATCCACGTCTGCGCGCCCTCGACGGGGTCGCCTGCCTTCTCGATATCGGCCATCAGGCTGCCCAGGCTATCGTCATCCATTTGCCATTCGTTGAGTACCCGAGTGAGCCACGGGTCGTCATCGCTGAAGTTCTGACGCGAGAACCAGTAGATGGTTTCGTTGTCGC